>Ga0307517_10004329_pt1 | contig 21846 bp, 20 predicted proteins | sample 23_EM_MG_FD_194515 | JGI IMG/M metagenome (GOLD analysis project Ga0307517, IMG submission 194515) | Populus trichocarpa ectomycorrhiza microbial communities from riparian zone in the Pacific Northwest, United States - 23_EM | ecosystem: Host-associated > Plants > Roots > Unclassified | place... | reverse complement strand
TCCATGAGGGAACCCCAGGACCGTTAGATATAAGCCTCAAGGACCCCACTATCGATTATGATAGCCTTGAGCTACCTGACCCTACCCAACCCCTACAGATCAATACAAGCTACGCCTCCTCTAGCGACTTTAGCATGCGATCAGACGACGCCATGTACCACTCAGGCGCAGTCCAAACCTCTCCCACCCTAACCAGCAGTGACTCTATCAGTCGCTGCCGCCCTCAATACCTTATGGACGAAATTACTAGCAATGCAGTAACCAGTTCTCAGAAGCGCAAGGCTTCTGCCTCCTCGCTAGCTACATCAAGCGCAGCCACCAACGATAGCAGAATATTGATTGGAAACTCTTGGGGTGATAATACAACTCTCCCAATCTCTAATGAAATGGAAAGACGACACTCAGAAATGAGCTGCATGTCATGCAGTGACGATGGGTGTGAAATACATAAGAATGAAAAAGAAGGTGCAGGCTACTGGCCAAAGGATCCTAAGGTCCGGAAGCAGAGTAAGAAGGCAAAGAGAAAAGAGCAGGATAGGACTTCAACATCGAACACGGCCCTTGAGGCAGGCCAGGCCTCGCTTCCCGATATCCCATACCACTCCGAAAGCCTCCCGCCTTTTCGTATAAATGATACTATTCTAGCCACACCGCCCATGGCCTCGCCGGCCATTAGTCCCCTTTACAGCCATGCAGGCTATGACTCCGATGAGGCAACCAATGCCAACCAATTCCTAAGCACCCTACACTCCCGCCTTATGGGTATCCTCGCCCAGCGAGTTAGAGAAGCCCTTAAAACCGGCGCCCTCTACACCAGGGTCAGGGAAACCGATAACAAATTGCACTATTCCATCCGCGATGGCCTTCTACTTGCCCAGAACAGCAATGGGTACGAAAACCTTTATATACCGGTAGGACCTCTTCAGAAGGGGGTATCCCTACGGGACTTTATCCTCAAGACTGTCCATGAAGGCCTCGGGCATTTCTCAGCTTACAAATGCTACTCCTATGCGGGTTGCTTCTTCTGGTGGCCACAGATGCGCCAGGACTTTGTCCTATACTGTCGGTCATGCAATAAGTGCCAGATTAACAACGAGCCCACCACCCTACCATATGGACGATCCCTTACCCTCCCTGAGCTCGACGAAGCCTACCAATTCCTGGCCATAGACTTCGCCGGCCCTTTTAACAAATCCGATGGCTATACATCTATCATGGTCATAATGGACCGCTTTACATCCTACACACATCTCATCCCACTCAAGGACGCTGCTACCTCTGAAAAGATCTTCAAGAAACTCAACAGCACTATCTTTGACGTCCATGGCCTCCCTCTCAGCATTGTTCTTGACCAGGACTATCGCTTTACCTCTAAGTTTTGGTCACAAATGATGAAGTCCCTTGGGATCCAGGTCTGGATGGCGACCCAATACCACCACCAAACGAATGGCCAGGGGGAGCGAAGGATCCGTACCCTTAAACAGCTAATGACGAACTTCGTTAACCCCAGACAAAACAACTTGTCCGGCGCCCTCCCCGCTATTGCAGCAGCCATGAACGGCGCCCCCCATGAATCCCTAGGCATCTCGCCATACCATGCCCTCTATGGACGTCCTTGGAAGATATTCAACCCTGTCCAGAGATCCGCCAGCAAGGTACCAGCTGCGGACGATATCTTAAACGCCGATGAAGCAACAAGAATGGAAGTAGACATGGCCAGGAAGCATGGTACCTTCCGCTAGACTGTCCAGGCTGACAAACGCCGTAAACCCGTAACAGAACCCTTGAAGAATGGCAGCAGAGTTGTTGTTACAGGTCGCCCTTATACCTCCTCTCCTGGAGGATCCAAGAAGCCAGAACCACGCTGGTTCGGACCTTTCAAGGTCCTAGAACATCTACCTGACACAGACAACTACAAACTACACCTCCTGCCCAGAATGGCCCCCCAGAAACCCTCCTTGCACCTCTCCTCCCTTAAGGAATACAGACAGAACGATCCCGATACGTTCAAATCCCGCAGAATGGACAAGCCAGCACCCATCCTAATCGACAATGCCGAAGAATCGGAAGCAGAGCAGATACTCGACTACCGCCGCCAGAACAACAGGCACGAATTCCTGGTTCACTGGAAAGGCTATGAGCGAGCAGACGACTCCTTGAAACCTATCGAGAACCTCGACCACTCCCTGGAACTCATACAGGAATACTGGGACTCTAACCACCCAGCAGAACCGACGCCCCCGATCACCTCCCACTACATTAAAGCTTCCTGGGAACCTATGGAAGTTTCCTCTATACCCTGCACCACAAACGATTGCCCAGACGACTTCTGCGAACCCTATGACGAGGAGGAATATGATTCTAGCAGCTCTGAGCAGGACCATTTCCCCACAGATGACGACAGCCTCCTATGGCACACCGACGAGAGCGCTGATGACAGCGAAGACTTTGGAATAATAGTTGATTTTTCGGAATAAGGGAATGTAACATGTGTACATGTTCTGGTAACGGTACACAGGAGCGGGCACTGCAGCATCTCCTATATTTAGTTGATTTATATTTGCTTTATTTGATTTGATTTCAGCTCCGCCACTGTCTCTGAGTCAGATAGGCTATGCTATTGTATTGCTATGTTTAGTTTGCTTTGCTGGAAGTTTATATTTAGGATTCGGGGTATGGAATGGTCATGTAGCACTGGCGAAGGCTGAGCATTGTTTGTTTGTTTGTTTCTTGCTTTGGTCTTGCAGGATTACAGGATTCCGGTATGTGCGCAGCTACTGGTAATGATCGCGATTGCAGGAAGGCTATCGCTCTTGGGTTTTGTATTTAAACCAGTCTCCTGGCTAGCAGGAGACAGCAGACTTCGACAGACCTTCCGTCTAAGAATACACTTGGTTGAACGGCAATCCCTGAGTCCCTGAGTCCTATGGGTCATTCAACTATTATCTCTTACCTCCGGTCCCTTGAAGCCTCCCTTAGTACCAGCGCTAGCAGGTCTATCGCCGGTCCGATTGTATTTTCGTTAGACAGGAATAAACCTGTTACAAATAAGGAAAGCTCACATACTGTCGCAGGAAAGAAATTCCAACAGGCCTACACCTTGGCTAACAAAAAAACACGAAACGCGGCGGGGGGAACTGCCCGGGGTAAGTGGGGCAGTGGGGGGGAGGAGGGGGGAGTATATGGCGGAAACATCGTGGGGGGGAATACGGTGGAGGTGGCGCCGATGAAGGTGGCGAACCTTTTGAGCAGCAGAATGGAGGCCCAGAGCGGAGCGTCCTGACCAATGCTCGTGACACCTTGGAGTAGGAATGAGCAAGCGCCCTGTCTGGAGGGGCATGTGAGGATGGCGTGTTCGAACGTCTCAAGTTCAGGCCCGCAGCGGGGGGAGGAGGTATCGGCATCGGGGGACCTCCAGGTTGGGTGGGTGGCCAGGTCACTTTTGCCGGCTCTCATGTCGTGCATCCTCCCGGCTGTGAACTTGCCCAAGCCCATGAAGGGTCGTGGGTTCAAGGTGGGGAGGTGGTGGTAATACCCTGGTTTCGGGAGGAGACCGAGCCACTCCGAGAGGAGGGCCTCCCTGACCCTCTTCTTCAGGGCAGAGTAGGTGTTATCCATCAAGGACTGAGGAGGGAGGGTAGGAGCCGGCGAGACCAGATATAAATTGATCATGGGCATCCTAGACAGCCCGTGGGTAAAGGGAATGGTCTTTTGAGCCACCGCATCTATCGCCAGGTGGTTTCTCATAGGGGGGACAGGCCGCGGGGTCTCCAGTGGAGGCGGGGGTACACAGACGAGAGATCCCTTGTCAGAGTCATTGAGGAGTCATGCGCTCTGTGGGGAGAAAGGGAGGGGAAGGATGCGTAGAGGCGCACTGTCGCTGAATTTATCTCTGACGGGGAGCAAACAAGCCAAAGCGCCGCAATTCTTTGTCGTTGGGAGATCAGGAGGGTAACTTGGGGGAGGCAAGATTCTACTGTGAGGATCCCGGTGGAGGTGGCTGAGAAGAAGTTCGTAGTCCATCTCTGGACTTTGTGCGAAAATGTGTTGAGGCGCGCCACGGCACCCGCGCTGGGTGTCAAGAGGTCTGTCCCATAGAGTAGGATGGGGGCGACCAAGGATGTTGCGAGCCTGTGGTATAGGTATGGGGCTAGGCCTGCCCCGGGGGGGCTAAGGCATCCGATGAGGGCGAAGGCTCCCTGGGCAAGGGCTAGTCAGGGCGAAAGGTGGGTGGAGGAGTTAAGAGCAGGGGTGAACCTCTACTTGAGCCACCTAAGCGAGTCGCGGGGCCGGAACAGCTCCCTTTTTATCTGAATGAGGGAGAGGCACTTCGGTGAGTTCCTCTGGCTGGGGGTCCTCCAGGGTATGAGTTCCGTTTTGGCAACCGAGAAGGAGACCCCTATGCAGAGGGCCTTAGCTTCTAGTTTGTTGAAGAGTCTTTGGAGCCAGCGGATGTTGCCCCTGTATGAAGGGGAGGCGGCGGGGAGGGCGAAGTCATCAATGTATGAGATCATCAGGCCCCAAGGGACCTGGAACTGGAGGGGGGGGACGTAGAGAAGGAAAAGAAGAAGGGAGATTGGTGACCCTTGAGAGGCTCAGACATTTACGGAGGCTGGGGTTATTGGGGCCCCTTGAAAGGCTAGGATGCAGCTCCGTTCTCCAAGAAAGGACGAGGCTCAGGAGACCAGGTAGTGGGGAATCCCACCCTCGCTTAGGATGCGGGCAAGCGTGGAGTTGTCGACGTTGTCGAACCCTGCTTTGATGTTCAAAAACAAGGACGAGACCTTGACACCGGGCCTTTGCAGGGTTTTCACGTCGTTGAAAAGGGTTAGGACCGCATCGTAAGTGCTCAGCCTAGGCAGGGAGCCGCATTGGTTGGGGTTCAGCATGCCCTTTGACCGGGCTGCCATGAGGAGGCGGGACGCTATTATCCTTTCAAGGATTTTCGAGACGGCGGAACAGGACAATTATCCTGCAGGCGGCGGGGGACTCATAGGTAGGCTTCGTTACGGGGCCCTGTTTCCGACGAGCGGGGACAAAATTAACTAGGTTATTCTGATTAACTGGCTGAAAGGATCATCCAAATCGGACAAGAACTGACTGAAATAGAGCTCTTTGAAGTTAGACAACTTCACAGAGCTGTATCTCACTCAGTTTTGGTCCGATTTGGACGATTCCTTTTTTAATATGCAGTTAATAACCTGCTCTTGGCGCCCCGACTGTCGGAAACGGGGCCCCATAACGAACGCTACTTATAGGAGGGTTTCCCGGGCTTGTCGAGCACTATACCATTTGACCATTTCAGGGAGGCCGCGTGGTATCCCAGGCTAACCAGCTGGGAAAGAATCTGGAGGAGGATGGAGGGGGTTTCCCTGTTGACTTGCTTCCAGGTGAAGTAGGGGATCCCGTCAGGACCCGGGGCTGAAGTGGGTGAGCACTTGGAAAGAGCTATTGCTATCTCTTCCTTTGTTAACCGTGGCACCTTCTTATCAGGCCGTAGTCTCGGGGGGGGGAGAACTGCTCCTTCGGAGGGAAGAAGTAGTCTATGAGGACTTCGTTCATCTGTTGGGGGGTCTCAGCCCCTGGGAGGGAGGGGAAGAGGGCAGGGGCTCGGCCATAGGCGAACTTCTTGGCTGTCCACAGGGTCTGGGGCGTGGCTCCTAGCAGGAAAGCCGACCAGTGCTTTTTTTTGGCGGTCGTAATCGCCTTGAGATACCCCGCTTTGGAAATGTTCGCCACGTCCCGCCAGGCTGGGCTGCCATGTTTCCTAGCCATCCTCAAGACTTTGTAGAACTCACGACGGAGGGTTGTCAAATAGGGTGACCACCAGGGTTTGGAGTAGTGGGAAGGCCTGGAGACAGGGGTGTGTTCCTTGAGAAGGGCAGTGAGTCTATCTAAAGACCCCGCCAGCCCCTTATCTAGGTCCGTCGGCGAAGGGCAAGGTTGGGCAAGTGGTATCTGAAAATTCTTAATGAGGGGGGAGAATGTTTCCCAATCTGTGTCAGACCATCTGGGGCGCCTAGGGCTTGGGATCAGGGTGGGAGCAGCCAGGGTTATCGTTATCGGCACATGATCAGAGCCTGTCGAAGGGAGAGAGACTTCCCAGCTTTTGAACATTCGGAGTAGGAGGGGGTTTGTGAAAGCCAGGTCGATAACCGAGGGGCGGGCCTTACCAACCAAGGGGAACCTGGTGTATTCCGCAGGCGGGTTAAGGAGAGCGAAGCCGGCCTCTGCTGCCTTCTCAAAGTAGGCGGTTGAGGAACCAGTTTCCCGAGGCGAGCAAGACCGCAATGGGTCTGCGAGGGGGTTGTGTATGTTGAGGTCCCTTACTCCCAGGAGGGGGATGTCTAAGGTTGGGAAAAGGGTTTCGGGGGAGACCGAGTGGACGCAGTGGTCGCGCGTGTTGGTGGAGTAGGCGTTAATCAGCCGGAAGGAGTGAAGGTTGGTCACGAAAAGAGGTTGCTGGGAGGAGACATTGAGGGCGAGGATGTTATCCACCTCTTTGAACCTTGGGAGCACCGAAAAAGAAGCAAGGAACCATACGTGAATATAGGCCGCCACTCGAGGCGTCCTGACTGGGGGAAAAAAGGACTTAAAGACGTTGAAAGAGGGAAGGTGAGCCTTGTTAACGGGCGGATCTTGAAGGAGGACTAATGAGGGGTAGGTTGTCGCTTCTCTGAATGATTTGAATAAAGACAGAAAAACATCCCAGCTCCCAAGGCAGTAATGTTGAACGATAGAGAGTAGGTTGGGATTCGGGGCCGGCCCTTTCCCAGCTGGGCGGGGGTGATTAATCATTACGGGGATAAGCCCGACGGTCGGAAGGAGCGGGGGAAGGGTTTTGGGCCTCCAGTGGGAGAGGGCTTCCAAAGCCTTGGATGGTGCCGGGGCGCGGAGGCCCTGCCGGGGGTGGCTGCCTGGGAGTTACCAGGTCCACCTCAGAGGGACCCGCCCTGGCTGGGGGAGTAGAGGGTGCTGGACCGCCATCGACCGCCATATCCATGAGGTCTTGACCTGGCGGGATCGTGGAGCAAGGTCTGGTGGGGCTAACTGGGTTAGGTCGAGCCGGACACTCCTTGAATGTGGCAGTGTGGTTATTAGCGCATTTGTAGCAATGGGGGGGCGAGGTTGGACAACACGATGGGACTGGCTTATTGTTCCCGCTCCTGGGGCAGGTGGGATTCTGACATCTGTGAGCCGCGCAAGTATGGTGAAGCGCACAAATGGGGCACGTCGGGTGGGTGGCGGGGCATCGTTGATGGGCGTGTGCGTATCTCCAACAGTTTCTACACTGGAAGGTTCGGTTGGCTGAGAAGGCAAGTTCAACGTTGCGCTTCTTTGAGAGGATGAAGACACCTGAGGTGAGGGCCGATACGTGCTGAGGGTCGACGGTGACAACCACCGAAGTGGCCTGCTTGGTACTCCGAGAATCTCGGTCAGGGTTAAGGTACTTGGCTGAGAGAACTGGGGTCGCTTGGTCATTGAGGATGGCCTGCCTGAGAAATGGGAAGTGTTCCTCTTCATCTTGAGGGAGGAGTGTAGTGGTAGGCCATGCATGGCTAGTTGCACGGCTGTTGGGGCAAGAACTAGGGTGCATCAAGGGTTTTCGCCCACTGGGAAGGATTGGTTGAGCACCCTTGTGAGGGAGACGAAGTACGGGGTGTATGACGCAGCAGGAGTGGCCTTGTCAGTGACGGTGAGGGAGATTGCACCTCTTGGGTTGACGGTTGAAGAAAATCCCAGAGGGAGAAGGGAGTTAGATTCACGGAGGACGTGGGCAGCTATGTCAGGGAAGATTGCTGCAATGGATGTAGCGTTTGGGTGAGGGGCGGGGAAATGGCGATTGGCAAAAAATCGACGTTGGGCACCTGGGAGGGAGGGAGGCCCCTTTTTAACCAGGGGGGCGACCCTACTCGCAACTTGTTGGGGGGAGGGCGGTTTGCCTGCTTTCCTTTTGTCCTTGCTGCCCACTCCAGGGCCAGAGGCTGCTTGAGCATAGGAGGTGGAGGGCTTGTTGTCTGGGTGAAGGTGGCCTGGGGTGAAAGAGGACACGTCATATGCGCCTCTCCAGTTTTCTCCGGCCTCGTAGCTGTGGGGGAACATCGTCGCCTACATTTCGGGGTCGCCGAAAGCCTTTCCAAGCTTGGTGTCGTAGAAAGGTATTAGGTATTTAGGGTCCTCAGCCGCGGTGGGGGTTGGTGTGGGTGGTGCTCGCGCCCTTTCCTTACCCTTCCGAGAGGGGCCGGGGCCTGGGGTGACAAAAGGGGTGTGGGCCGTATGGCTGGGGGCCGACGGTTGGGGGGGGGCAGGGAGTGGGGCTGACACACGGTGTGACAGGTCGCGAATGGATGCCTGGAGGTCAGCCAGTGCTTGGGTAGGGCTTTGGTCTTCAGTGGGGAGGAGTTTGGCCAGTTGTGAGAAGATATTGTGGAGCTCCTCCCTGATTGCCTCGTTTTCCTTGGAAATGGTTGCGAGCTTTTGGGATACCCCACTCAGCTCATGGGAAATTGTGACGAGCCCTTTGACGAGGTGGGACAGGAGAGTGACGGTGGTGGTCTCGGCAGGGATGGTGTTGGCCCACATTGGGCCGCTGAAGTACGGCAGGTTGCAGGGGTTGAGGCCAAGAGACCTCCTGGCCTGGGCCAGTTGTTCCGCCATGAAGGCTAGGGGGTAGTCGGTCAAGGGGGTACCTGATCTTGATGGGGCAGGGGAGCTGAAGGCTGACATCGTGCTAAAGGGAGTGTTGCCCAGGGGAATCTGGTGAGGGTTCGCCATGAGGGCCAGCGAGCGAGGAGAAGTGGGCCCGTGGTTTGATCTGGACGCAAAGCGGGATAAAGTTGAGATTGTATGTGAAATGTATGGGGGGGAGGAAGTTTGCGAGAAGAGTGGCCCTATCTCTTCGTTGTTTCTTTTTTTTCTTTTTTTTTTTGTTATCATGCGTTCATTGTTTTAAGGTACAAAAAGCCTCATGCAGCGCTAGCTCTGGAGAGAACAAAACCTATATAGCATAAAACATATAACAAAGGAAAGTCACGGCGCCAATAATTTATCCACTACTGCGAAGGCTTCTCCTCCGCCGGGCCTCTGGCCTTATAAAAAGGAAAGCACAAACTCACTACGAGCCGTTTAACTAAGGAAAGCTAACATACTGTTTGTAGGAAAGAAATCTTTAACAAGCCCTATACTTCAGCCAACGAAAAAACACCAAATGCTGGGGGAGGTATTGCTAAGGGTGAGGGTGCTACCGGAGGGGAAGAGGGGGGGGTATCTGGCGGAAACATTGTTGGGGGGAATCCAGTGGAGATAGAGCTGATGAAGGTGGCGAGCGTTTTGAGAAGGGGCAGAGTGGTCCAGGGGGGAGCGTCCGGACCAACGCTCGTGACGCCGCGGAGGAGGGGTGAACGAGCACCCTGTCTGGAGGGGGAGAATAGGATGGCATGCTCGAACGTTTCTGGCTCCAGCCCACAGCGGGGGCAGGAGGTGTCCACTTCAGTGGACCTCTATGTTGGGTGGGTGGCCAGGTAGCTCTTACCTGCTCTCATCTGATGGATTCGCCCTGCTATGAACTTATTCAAGCCCATACAGGATGGCGGGTTCAAGGCGGGTGGGTGATGGTAGTATCCTGGCGTCGGGAAAGGTCAAGGCCACTCTTCGAGGAGGGCTTCCCTCACCCTTTTCTTCAGGGCGGCGTAGGTGTTATCCAGTAAGGAACGGGGGAGGACAGTAGTGGGCGGGGTGACCAGGTGAGAATTCATCATGGGCATTCTAGACAGCACTTGGGGGAACAGTATGGTCTGGTGGGCTACCGCATCTATGGGGAGGTGGTTTCTCGTAGGGGGGGAGGGACGGGGAGTCTTCCAGTGAAGGGGAAGGTAAACAGACTGAGGCCTCTAGTCAGGGCCCGCGAGGAGTAGTGTGCGCGGCAGACAGAGAGAGAGGGGGAGGTGGCGTGAAGGGGCCCGGTTGCCGGGTTTACCTCAGGCAGGAAGTAGACAACTCGAAGTGCCGCCAGTCTCTGCCGCTGGGAGATCAGGAGGGGGATAGGGGGAAGGCAGGATTCCACCGCGAGGATTCCTGTAACAGGTTTATTCCGCTCTAACGAAAATACAATAGGACCAGCGATAGACCTGCTAGCGCTGGTGCTAAGGGAGGCTTCAAGGGACCGGAGGTAAGAGATAGTAATAATTGAAGGACAAATAGAACTCAGGGATTGCCATTCAACCAAGGGTATTCTTAGACTGAAGGTCTGTCGAAGTCTGCTGTCTCCTGCTAGCAAGGAGACTGGTTTAAATACAAAACCCAAGAGCGATAGCCTTCCTGCAATCACGATCATTACCAGTAGCTGCGCACATACCGGAATCCTGTAATCCTGCAAGACCAAAGAAACAAACAAACAAACAGTGCTCAGCCTTCGCCAGTGCTACACGACCATTCCATACCCGGAATCCTAAATATAAACTTCCAACAAAGCAAACTAAACATAGCAATACGATAGCATAGCCTATCTGACTCAGAGACAGTGGCGGAGCTGAAATCAAATGAAATAAACCAAATATAAATCAACTAAACATAGGAGATCCGGCACTGCCCGCTCCTGTGTACGGTTACCGGAACATGTACACATGTTACATTCCCTTATTCTGAAAAATCAACAATCATTCCAAAGTCTTCGCGGTCCTCAGCGCTCTCGTCGGTGTGCCATAGGAGGCTGTCGTCATCTATGGGGAAATAGTCCTGCTCAGAGCTGCTAGAATCATATTCCTCATCGTCATAGGGTTCCCAGAAGTCGTCTGGGCAATCGTTTGTGGTGCAGGGTGTAAAGGAAACTTCCACGGGTTCCCAGGAAGCTTTAATGTAGTGGGAGGTGATCTGGGGCATCGGTGCTGCTGGGTGGTTAGCGTCCCAGTATTCCTGGAGAAGTTCCAGGGAGTGGTCGAGGTTCTCGATAGGTTCCCAGGAGTCGTCTGCTCGCTCATAGCCTTTCCAGTGAACCAGGAATTCGTGCCTGTTGTTCTGGCGGCGGTAGTCGAGTATCTGCTCTGCTTCCCATTCTTCTGCATTGTCGATTAGGATGGGTGCTGGCTTGTCCATTCTGCGGGACTTGAATCTATCGGGATCGTTCTCTCTGTATTCCTTAAGGGAGGAGAAGTGGAAGTAGGGTTTCTGGCGGGCCATTCTGGGCGGGAGGTGTAATTTTTAGTTGTCTGTGTCAGGTAGATGTTCCAGGACCTTGAAAGGTCCGAACCAGCGTGGTTCTAGCTTCGTGGATCGTCCAGGAGAAGAGGTATAAGGGGGGCCTCTAATAAGAACTCGGCTGCCATTCTTGAAGGGTTTCGTTAGGGGTTTGCGGCGTCTGTCTGCTTGGACAGTCTGGCGGAAGGTGGCATGCTTTCTGGCCATGTCTACTTCCATTCTTGTTGCTTCATGGGCGTTTAGGATATCGTCCACAGCTGGTACCTTGCTGGCGGATCTCTGGACAGGGTTGTATATCTTCCAGGAGCGTCCATAGAGGGCATGGTATGGCGACATGCCTAGAGATTTATTGGGGGCGCCGTTCATTCCTGCTGGAATAGCGGGGAGGGCGCCAGACCAGTTGTTTTGTCTGGGGTTAACGAAGGTCCTTATTAGCTGGTTGAGGGTACGGATCCTTCGCTCAAGCTGGCCATTCGTTTAGTGGTGGTATTGTGTCGCCATCCCGACCTGGATACCAAGGAACTTCATCATTTGTGACCAAAAACTAGAGGTAAAGCGAGAGTCCTGGTCAAGAACAATGCTGAGAGGGAGGCAATCGACGTCAAAGATAGTGCTGTTGAGTTTCTTGAAGATCTTTTCAGAGGTAGCAGCGTCCTTGAGTGGGATGAGGTGTGTGTGTGGGGTGGGGCGGTCCATTATACCCATGATAGATGTATAGCCATCGGATTTGTTAAAAGGGCCGGCGAAGACTGTGGCTACGGATTGGTATGCTTCGTCGGGGTCAGGAAGGGTAAGGGATCGTCCATAGGGTAGGGTGGTGTACTTGTTGTCAATCTGGCACTTATCGCATGACCGACAGTAGAGGACAAAGTCCTGGCGCATCTGTGGCCACCAGAAGAAGCAAGCCCCATAGGAGTAGCATTTGTATGCTGAGAAATGCCCGAGGCCTTCATGGACCGTCTTGAGGATGAAATTGGGTAGGGTTACCCCCTTCTCAAGAGGTCCTACCGGTATATCAAGGTTTTCGTACCCATTGGTGTTCTGGGCAAGTAGAAGGCCATCACGGATGGAATAGTGCAATTTGTTATCGGTTTCTTTGACCCTGGTGTAGAGGCCGTCTGTCTTAAGGGCTTCTCTAACTTGCTGGGCGAGGATACCCATAAGGCGGGAGTGTAGGGTGCTTAGGAATTGGTTGGCATTGGTTGCCTCATCAGAGTCATAGCCTGCGTGGCTGTAAAGGGGACTAAAGGCCGGTGAGGCCATGGGCGGTGAGTCTAAAATGGTATCATTCATATGAAAAGGCGGGAGGCTTTCTGAGAGGTATGGGATATCGGGGAGTGAGGCCTGGCCTGCCTCAAGGGCAGTATTCGATGTTGCAGTCCTATCCTGCTCTTTTCTCTTTGTCTTCTTACTCTGCTTCCGGACCTTAGGGTCCTTTGGCCAGTAACCTGCACCTTCTTTTTCATTCTCATGTATTTCACACCCATCGTCAGTGCATGGCATCCAGCTCATTTCTGAGTGTCATCTTTTCATTTCACTAGAGATTGAGAGAGTTGTATTATCACCCCAAGAGTTTCCTATCGATATTCTGCTATCGTGGCTGGCTGCGCTTGATGTAGCCGGCGAGGAAGTAGAGGCCTTACGCTTCTGGGAGCGAGTCACAGCATTGCTGGTAATCTCGTCCATAAGGTATTCAGGGCGGCCGCGTCATATAGAGTCACTGCTGGTAAGAGTGAGAGAGGTTTGGGCTTTGCCTGAGTGGGACATGGCGTCGTCTGATTCAATGCTAAAATCGGTAGAAGTGGCGTAGCTTGTATTGATCTGTAGGCGCTGGGTAGGGTCAGGTAGCTCAAGGTTGTCATAATCGATAGTGGGGTCCTTGAGGTTTATATCTAACGGTGCGGGGGTTCCCTCATGGACTCTCGACCGGTAGTCAGCTAGGAAATTCTTCGCTCCTGGCTGGTATTCAGTTTTAAAATCAAAGTGACTGATGTGCGTTAGGCATCTCTGCTGTCGTCCATTTAGATTCTTTTGTGTCAGGGGTTTGGTAAGACTCTCATAGTCTGTAACCACTGTAAATTGCCTGTGTAGGAAATGGTGAGCAAACGCTTCCATAGCCTCTATGATTGCGCGCGTTTCCTGTTAGTGTGTCTGGTAGTTGCTTTGTAATGGCGTCAGCTTCCTGCTGTGAAACGCTGCATGTCTGGCTGCATCTCTGGTTGGTCCTTGGCCTATCCAAGTGCCTGTTCCTGTAGGGGATGCATCGGTAACAAGCCATATCATATCTGGCTTATTATAGTCGATCGGTCTTAGGACTTTGCACTTATCTGCAGCTCGCTTGACCGCTTCGACGGCTGCTTCCTGCAGATCCGTCCCCAGCGATTCAGCCTTCCCACTCAGCTCGGTGAGCGGGGCTGTGATGCTGGCGATGTGGGGAATAAACTGCGAGATATAATTATCCATTCCATTGAATCGCTGCAGTTCTTTCTGGCTCTCTGGTCTTGTCCAGTCCATTATGGTCCCGATTTTCACTGGTGCAGGGTGGATCCCATCATCGTCTATCATATGGCCTAGGATATCGAGCTTTGTGGCAAAGAAAACACTTTTCTTTGGGTTGGCCTAATAGCCGGCATTCTGCAGCTTACTGCAGTCGTTCGTAATGTCCTTAACATGCTCTTCAAAGGTGTCACTGAAGACAAAAATATCGTGAATGTAGACCCATATGTTCTTGGCTAATTCGTCATGGAATAGGTCCTCCATAGTCCTCACAAAGGTTCCGGGAGCATTCATGTCTCCTTGCATCATGACCTAGCTGGTAAAGCCGCCCAAAGGTGTCTTGATAGTGTTGTACTTCATGTCATCTGGATGTACTCTGGTCTGGAAATAGGCGTCCCTGAGATCTATCTTGCTGCGGAACCGTCCTCTGGCTACCGCATTTAATATAGTGTTTTGTTCTGGGATCTGTGTGTGATCGGCCTGGGTGTTATCATTCCTGAAGCGGAGGTCTACCAGTGGGCGGATTCTGCCGTCGCTTTTTGCTTCCACAAACATGCTGGCTCCTCCGGGCACACTGGTCCTGTGGAGGAGACCGGCGTTTATCTGCTTCTTGATCCATGCCTTGTATTTGGGCATCAAGGCTTGTGGCGCTTTGAAGGTGGGTGTCTTTAGAAGCTTCGTCGGCTCTATCAGGCTTATTCTGTGCTTTATCTTGCGTACTGGGGGCTGTTCCTCAGGTACCTCTTTGACAAATACCTTGGGGAACATCGCCAGGAAGTCTGGTACTTCCTGTGGCTTCGTCATGGCTGATCTAGACTCTCTAGATTTTCCGTTACAGGTAACTCTGACCTTGTACTTGGAGAAGTAAATGCTGTTCTTTTGGCAATCGATGATCGCTCCTAGCCTTATGAGATCGTCCATACTGATGTGGATATCATAGTCTGATACTGGCGTGACTAGCATAGGTACCTTGTCGACCCTCAGCTTGCCTAGCGGAATCATAACCGCAACAGAAGAGCTGCTAGTTGATCGCGATCCTTTAACTGCCATCTTCAGAGTAATGCGATTCTTCCTAGCTGTATAGGGGATGTTGTGTGTGGTAACGAATTTGTTGGATATCAGGGTACCGCCAATAGTACCTGTATCTGCGAGGGCTCTGGCGGGCTTTCCATTGATGTTGATAGTGAATTCGAGTGCCTGGAATGGCCTATCCTTTGGCTTGCCTACTGTAGTCTTGTAGGTTCTGCTGGAGCCGCTGCCATCTAGCTCCTCTGTGCTGTCTGTATCGGGCTCATATTCGCCTTCGCTGCTGTCTGGGCATTCCTCAGAGAGGCGAACATAGTTGGTCTTAACTTCTTTCTTTGGGCATTCATTTGCCATGTGTCCGCTTTCGCCACAGTAGAAACAGGCTTCTTCTGCCTTGTGGGGGTCCATCTCAGCCTTACTTGGCTTGTTGGACTTGGTATAGGTCCACTTCTTGGCCGGGGCCTTTCCTTTGCCTGTGCTCCTGGGCATTGGTGTGGTAGATGGCTTGCGGTAGGGACTCTCTTTCTTTGGTGTATGCGTTTTGCTGCTAGAAGCCTGGCTTCTATCCCTGCCTTTGTAGCCGCTAGTTCTATACATAGTAGCATCATAGCGTTCTGCTACAGCCACCATCTGGTCCCAGGTATCTTCTGGTCTGAGCTGGGGCTCAACATTGCGGCGTAGTCGAGAGTCTATAGCATTGAGAAATCGTTGCTTTTGTGCATAGTCTGAGATAGATCCTGCCGGACGGGATCCTTTGAGCTCTGCTAGCCCTCCAGCTATCTTCGTTATCCGTGCTGGCTGTCCACCTGCTGTCTGGCGGATATTCTGCCACTTGTGATAGGTGTCATCGGTGTTTCTTGATGCTTCGAATAGCTGCTGAAGGCGTTGGGTTAACTGCGCTAGAGTTAGGTCCTCCACCTCTCTGTCTAGCGTCTGATATGCGTTGTTGGCCTTGCCATCTGTGTAGGCGCTAGAGTAGTCCGCTACTCCAGGGGAGTTGTCGTTTAGTCCTGATCTCGCCAGATGCTTCTTGACTCTTCTACGCCATCGCTTGAGTTTGTCTGGTTTCAGGTCTTCGCCTTCACCGCTAAACATGGGTGGTTTGGGGAGCTTGGGAGGGGGCAACCTGGCCGGACCTGGGTCTGCCATGGTGCCTGTAGGTGGGTCTGGGGCTGGAGGTGGTGGGTCTGGTCTTTCAGGGTGCTCTCTGGCGCTCGTGGATCTTGAGGGTCTTTCTCGTGTGTCTGAGATGAATGTACCAGGTAGTTGTTGCTCTCTATGCCCTCGGGAGTGCTCTCTAGTTCGTGTCTGACTTCCAATAACTCCTAGAATGCTGGGTGCTCGCCACCTGCTTGTAGTGGGGCGTTCTGGTGGGCGTTCAGTTTCCGAAGTTTGCTGTGCTGCTGCTCTTGCTGCTGCTCATTCCTCAAGCCGCCGGGCTTCTCTTTGAATGAGTTCCTCAGCTCTGAGGTCGTGGTCTTCATCTGAATATGTATCTAGATCTCCTGGAAGGAGGTGACTAGTTCTTGCTGGTGTATCGGCTGAGCCTGGCGTGGGCCCAGGGGTTGGCTCTTGTGTGGTTGGTTCTGGAGTATCGTCTGTGGGTTCTGCTGAGGGAAGATTGTAGGCCCTACCGGACCTGTTAACGCTTCTGCTCCTGCGTTCTGCTATTGTGAATGTAGCACCTGAGGCGGGAGTTCCTTTCCCTGCCGCTCCTGCTTCTAACTAGTTATCAAGATACTGGGAGGGTGATCAATCCTACAAGGCTGTCCCAATCCTGAGGACAAAGGGTTTTCACCTGCTGTAGGCAAAAAAATGTAACAGGTTTATTCCTGTCTAACGAAAATACCATAGGACCGGCGATAGACCTGCTAGAGCTGGTGCTAAGGGAGGCTTCAAGGAAGCGGAGGTAAGAGATCATAATTGAAGGACAAATTGAACTCACGGATTGCTGTTCAACCAAGTGTATTCTTAGACTGAAGGTCTGTGGAAGTCTGGTGTCTCCTGCTAGCCAGAAGACTGGTTTAAATACAAAACCCATGAGCGATAGCCTTCCTGCAATCACGCTCATTACCAGTAGCTGCACACATACCGGAATCCTGTAATCCTGCAAGACCAAAGAAAGAAACAAACAAACAGTGCTCAGCCTTCGCCAGTGCTACATGACCATTCCATACCCTGAATCCTAAATATAAACTTCCAACAAAGCAAACTAAACATAGCAATACGATAGCATAGCCTATCTGATTCAGAGACAGTGGTGGAGCTGAAATCAAATCAAATAAACCAAATATAAATCAACTAAATATAGGAGATCCTGCACTGCCCGCTCCTGTATACTGTTACCGGAACATGTACACATGTTACAATTCCGGTAGGCCTGGCTGAGAAGCAATTCGTCGTCGATCTCTGGACTTTGTGCCAAAAGGTGTTGAGTGGCGCCATGCATCCAGCGCTGGGCGTGCGGAGGTCCGCTCCATACAGTAAGATTGGGGCGATTAAGGAAGTTGCAAGCTGATGGCATAGGAATAGGGCCAGGCCTGCCCCGCGAGGGCTAAGGCGTGTGATGTGGGGGAAGGCCCCCTGGGCAAGGGCCAGTCAATGCGAGAAGTGGGCAGATGAGTCCAGGGCGGGGGTAAACCAATACCCGAGCCAACATAGTGAATCGCGGAGCTGGAACACTTCCCCCTTGATCTGAATACCGTAGAGGCACTTCGGTGAATGTCGCTGCCTTGGGGTCCTACACGGTATGAGTTCTGTCTTAGCTACAGAAAAGGAAACGCCTAGGCGTATGGCCTTTGTTTCTAGCCTCTCGTAGAGCTCCTGGAGGGGGCGGATGTTGCCCCGATACGAAAGGGAGAATGCAGTGAGGGCGGAGTCGTCCAGGTACGAGATCATCAAGCCCTGAGGGACCGTGAAATGAAGCGGTGAGAGGTATAGCAGGAAGAGGAGAGGAGAGACCGGAGAGCCAGGGGGGGCTCCGATATTTACTAGGGCCGGGGTCCCTGGGGCCCCTTGGAAGACCAGAGTGCAGCTCCGTTCGCCCAGGAAAGACGAACCCCACGAGACGAGGGAGGCGGGGATCCCGCCTTCCCTCAGGATAAGTGCCAGAATGGAGTTGTCGACGTTGTTGAACCCTGCCTTGATCTCCAAGAACAGGGACGAGACCTTGAGGCGGGGCGCTATAATTCTTTGCAGGATCTTGGAAACCATGCGCATGAGGACAATGATCCTGAAAGAGGCGGGGGACTCATAAGAGAGCTTTCCTTGCTTGTCAGGCACTATCCCATTCGACCCTTTGAGTGAGGCCGGGTGGTATCCCTGGCTAACCAGCGGGGAAACCAGATGGAGGAGGACGGAGGGATTGATCCTGTTGACTTGTTTCCAGGTGGAGTAGGGGATCCCGTCAGGTCCCGGGGCCGAAGGGGGGGAGCATTTGGAAAGAGCAGTTGCGATCTCTTCATTCGTTAGTGGGGGTGCCTTTTTATCAGGCCCCAGTCTGAGAGGAGGGGAAAACAGCTCCCTTCAGAGGGAAAGAATGGTCCAAAAGAACGTCATTTATTTGCTGGGGGGTCTCTCCCCCTGGGAGGGAGGGAAAACGGGCTGCGGTGCGACCGAAGGCGAACCTTTTGGCCGTCCACAGGGACTGGGGGGTGGCGCTTAGCAGGAAGGCCAACCAGTTTTTGTTTTTGGCGGTCTTAATCGCCTTGAAATACCGCCCTCTGGAAATGCTGGCCACGTCCTGCAGGGCTGGGGTGCCATGTTTAGTAGCAGTCCTGGAGGCTTGTGGAACTCGCGGCGGAGGGTGGTTAGGTGGGGAGACTACCACGGTTTGGAGTGATGAGAGGGCCTGGATACCGGTGTATGCGCCTTAAGCAGGGCAGTGAGTCTGGCTAGCGACCCAGCTACCCACGCATCCAGGTCTGCCGGTGAGGAGCACGGGGGGCGGCGGGAACCTGAAAGTTCTTAATAATGGGCGAGATCGTCTCCCAATCCGTATCGGACCACCGCAGGCGTCTAGGGATCGGGGTCATGGTGGGGGGGGCCAAGTTTATCGTTATTGGTACATGGTCGGAGTCGGGCGAGGGGAGGTAGACCTCCCAGCCCTTAAACATTGGTAGAAGGAGGGGGTTGGCGAATGACAGGTCAATGACCGAGGGGCGGGCTTTTCCTACAAAGGGGAACCTAGTGTATTCCCAGGGGGGGTTGAGAAGGGCGAAACCAGCCTCAGCTGGTTGCTCAAAGTATGATGTCGAGGAAACAATCTCTCGTGGCGAGAATGTCCTCAGGGGGTCCCAAAGGGGGTTGTTTATGTTGAGGTCTCCTACTACCAGCAGGGGGACGTCGAGGGCGGGGAAGAGGATTTCTGGGGAGACCGAGTGGACTCTGTGGTCGCGTGTTTTGGTGGAGCAGGCGTTTATAAGCCTGAAGGAGTGAAAACTGGTCCCGAAAAGGGGTTCCTTAGAGGAGACATCAAGGGCAAGGACGTCATCCACCCCTTTGAACCTTGAGAGGACCGAATAGGAGGAAAGAAAAGACATATGAACATAGGCTGCCACTCGGGGCTTCCTTACCGGGGGAAAGAAAGACTTAAAGCCGTTGAAGCAGGGAAGGGGGGCCTTGCTAACAGGCGGCTCTTGCAGGAAAACTAAAGAAGAATACGTAGCCGCTTCTTTGAACGACTCAAATAAGGACAGAAAACATCCCAGCTCCCAAGGCAGTTATGTTGAACAAGGGAAAGAAAATTGGGGATCGGGGCGGGCCCTCTCCCATGGGAGGAGGGGGGTTATTCATTTCCGGGACGAACCTGATGGTTGAAAGGGGCGGGGGAAGGGCTCTGGGCCTCCAGGGGGAGAGGACCGCCACAGCCTTGAACTGTACCAGGACGCAGTGGTCCTGCTGGGGGTGGTTGCCTAGGGGTCACGAGGTCCACCTCAGTGGGACCCGCCCTGGCCGGGGGAGTAGAGGGTGCTGCGCCGCCATCGACGGCCATATCCATGCTGTCTTCACCAGGCGAGACTGGGGAGGTAGGTCTGGTGCGGCCAGTTAGGCCAGGTCGAGCTGGACATTCCTTGAATGTGGCAGTGTGGTCGTTACCGCAGTGGTAGCAATGGGGGGGCGAGGTCCGACAACATGATGGGACTGGCTTATTGTTCCCGCCCCGCGTGCAGGTGGGATTCTGACATTGGTGAGCCACGCGAGTATGGTGAAGCGCACAAATGGGGCACGGCGGGTGGGTGGCAGGGCACCGCCGGTGGGCGCCTCCGTATCTCCAGCAGTTTCCACACAGGGAGGTTCAATCGGCCGAGAAAGCAAGTTCGACCCCGCGTTTCTGCGAGAGGACGAAGACCCCCAAGGCGAGGGCCGACACGTGTTGGGGGTCGACTGTGACAACCACCGAAGTGGCCTACTTGGTGCCCCGAGAATCTCAGTCAGGGTTAAGGAACCTGGCTGAGAGAACCGCGGTCACTTTGTTCTTGAGGATTGCCTGGCGGATATATGAGAAGAGTTCTTCTTCATCTTGGGGGAGGAAGCGAAGTGGTAGGCCATGGATTGCTAGTTGTACGGCTGTGGGGGCGAGTACTGAGGTACACCAGGGGTTTTCGCCCACTGGGAAGGATTGATTGAGGGCCCTGGTGAGGGAGTCGAAGTATGGGGCGTAAGATGCAGCCGGGGTTGCTTTGTCAGTAACGGTTAGGGAGATTGCACCGTGTGGGTTGACGGTAGCAGAGAAGCCCAGGGGAGGAGGCAGTTTGATTTGCGAACTAAGCGGGCAGCTATGTTAGGGAAAGTTGCCGCAATGGTGGAAGCGTCTCGGTGAGGGGCAGGGGACTGGCGAGGAGCGAAGAAGCGTCGTTGGGCACCTGGGTGGGAGGGAGGCCCCTTTCTAATAGGAGGGGCTACTGCACTCGCAACTTGTTGGGGGGAGGGTTGCTTGCCGACTGTATTTTGGTCCTTGCCGCTCGAGCTGGAGCCAGAGGCAGCCTAGGCAGAGGAGGGGAAGGGGTTGTTGTTAAGATGTAGGTGGCCTAGGGTGAAAGAGGCCACATCATCTGCACCTCTCCTGTATTCACCGGGCTCGTAGCGGTGGGGGTACAGCCTAGAGTACTTTTCGGGGTCACCGAAAGCCCTGCCAAGCTTGGTATCGTAGAAAGGTATGAGGTATTTAGGGTCCTCAGCCGCGGTGGGGGTTGGTGTGGGAGGTGCTCGGGCCTTCTCCTTTCCTTTCCTAGAGGGGCCTGGGACTGGGGCAACAAAAGGAGGGGTGTTCTACACTCATGGTGGCCGGCGCTTGGAGGGGGACAGGGGCGGGGGTTGACACACCATGTGACAGGTCTCGAATGGATGCTTGGAGGTCAGCCAACGCTTGGGGGGGGTTCTGATCATGGGGTGTAGGGAGGTTGGCCAGTTGTGAGGAGATGTCGTGGAGCTCCTCCCTGATGGCCTCGTTTTCCTGGGAGATGGTTGCAAGCTTTTGGGACACCCCACTCAGGTCATGGGAAATAGTGACGAGCCCTTTAACGAGCTGGGACAGGAGGGTGACGGTGGTGGATTCAGCGGGGATGGTGTTGGCTAGAGTTTCTGCGATGAAGTCGGAAGGTCTCTTGGGTTGAGGCGGAGAGTACTCCTGGCCTGGGCCAGTTGTTCCGCCATGAAGGCTCGGGGGTCGTCGGTCCAGGGGGTACCTGATCTCGACGGGGCAGCAGAGCTGAGGGCCGACATCCTGCCAAAGGCAGGGTTGCCCAGGGGAATCTGGGTGGGATCCGCGATGAAGGCAGGCAGACAAGGGAAAGTGGGCTGTGGGTTTGATCCGGACGCAAAGCGGGGTAATGTTGAAGTTGTATGTGAAATGTAGAGGGGGGGAGGAAGTTTGCGAGAAGTGTGCCCCTATTTCTTGGTCATTTTTTTTTTTTTTTTTTGTAATCAAATCGTTATTATGTTTAAGGTACAAAAGACTCATGCAGCGCTAGCTATGGAGATAAAAAACCTATAAGCAAACGTCATCCCGCCCGCTTCACCTCATCATAGGAAAAATCAAACCCCCCGAGACCATAGAAGAAACTTCCCCCGCCTAGCACCTAAGACTCGCACCTCAGACACGTAGGGAAACAACTCATAGAAACGTACAGG
>Ga0307517_10004328_pt1 | contig 21850 bp, 20 predicted proteins | sample 23_EM_MG_FD_194515 | JGI IMG/M metagenome (GOLD analysis project Ga0307517, IMG submission 194515) | Populus trichocarpa ectomycorrhiza microbial communities from riparian zone in the Pacific Northwest, United States - 23_EM | ecosystem: Host-associated > Plants > Roots > Unclassified | place... | reverse complement strand
GTAAGCACCTTGTTTTTGCTGATGAGGCATGCCGGCACCAACTATTTTCTATATTTTCCCACGGCTGCTTCGCCGAACCCCTACGACGAGCACGACTCTTTCGAGAACGACCGTCGCAATGTCCAGCATCCATCCACAGCGGGGGTTCATCATCCGAACGGTTTCCAACATCATCCATGCCCTTGTCGCAGCTGTCGGCAGGCTCGACAAGTCCCTTTCTCCTGCTGTCACCATCCAACGACTACGCGCGCACAAGTTTACCGTCGGCGACTCCATTTACCTCTTCCACATCACGCTGGCAGCATTTTGGATAACCTTGATGCAAGACCCCGCGTATCCATATAAACTGGCCATACCCATTCTGTACGCCACTGCGCTTCTCATCCCCTTCACCAGCCAGTTCTTCGTACCCGCGACACCCGTATTCAGTTGGATCCTAGCCTGGTATTCGTCAAGATACATGCCCTCTGCATGGCGGCCGACGATATCGGTATCTCTTCTACCCACTCTGGAATCCGTGTTGTACGGTGCCAACATTTCCGACATCCTCACACGATTCACACATCCCATCCTCGACATCATCGCATGGTTTCCCTATGGAGTCGTGCATTTCACCTGCCCCTTCGTTGTCGCCATATTCTTGTGGCTTTTCCGGACGAAACCCACCCTTCATTTGTGGGCAAGAACGTTCGGATACATGAATCTGATCGGTGTCCTCATCCAATTGGTCTTACCATGCTCAGCCCCATGGTATGAATTGATTTACGGTCTAACTCCTGCCAACTACGGCATGAAAGGTTCACCAGGGGGGCTGGCGCGTATCGATGCCCTTTTCCACTCCTCGACTTATACCACCGGATTTACAAATTCGCCTTTGGTATTTGGAGCCTTTCCATCACTCCACGCCGGCAACGCAACACTCGAAGCCTTATTCCTATCGCACTTCTTCCCCCAAACCACACGATATATTTGGGCATACGCAGGGATTCTCTACTGGGCCACCATGTATCTTACTCACCATTACCTCATCGATGTCGTCGGTGGAGCATGCCTCGCCACCGCATTCTTCCACCTATACCTTCCCGACGAATTCAAGGGGTCTGCAGCACTCACGCCACCGCCTGGCCTCACCTCTTCGACTTCAGGACGAACGAGGAACAAGTACGACCTGTACGACTTGGAAGACCCACGTTTGACGCGCAACGGATACGACAACCGCGGTGGAGTCATGCTCTCTGCGCGTGAATTCGATGCTGTCAGCGAGACAAGTTCGGAGGAGGAGGAAGTGGACATTACATATCGCTCTCCAGTGCCGGGTAACACCATGTTCCCTGATTCCGTGCATAACGGGCCACCTCCGCCAGCATCAGCCACGAAGAAGGGATTCCCCAAGGCGTCGACGAGAGGCCATCGACATACGGCATCTATCGCTAGTTTGATCAGGGGTGAAGAACGAGGACCAGAGGATGGATGGAGCCCCGTCGCAACATCGTTTGCGGGCACGGGCGCCGGGCGAGGGAGGACATAGTAAACGGGTTTCAAGGACTGAGCGAAGCACTTCGCCTCCGGGACATGTTCTTTTGTGAACAGTCCTGAGGTGCGATAGCTTGGCGTGACGTGAGCGGGTGCGATTGTAATTCGAGGGATGGAGTGGACAGGTAGGCCTTGGATACCTGGCTGGGGATGAGTGGGGGACGCTCTGATACTAGCCGTTCTTTTGAACATTTCTTTTCCTTATCTTCATTTCGGAACATATACAGCCTGCCCTCCTTTTCGTTGCAGAATCCAGATACCAACAACTCGCCGTTCGTTTTTTTCTTTCTCATTCCGTGTCGTGATGGTTTCCAGAACTTCCACCTGCATTTATTTAGATCACAAACGCTGGTACCTATCTACTTTACCAGACATACTTACACGCGTCGTCCACCGTTAGTCCTTTAATACACCTAGAGTCCCTTCCGAATTACGTCATTGGTTTCTCAAGGTGTTATTAATCTCAAGGTTGCTGTTGATGAAAAAGGTCTTTTGGTTCGAAAGAAAGTATGGGATGAATTCAAGTTGCTGGAGGGCTTGATGAACGGTCCTGCGTTCGACAACCATGCAGATACTGACGGATCCCTCGAAAGTTCTTTTATTGGAGACCTACTCCGTTCCACGTCCACCATTCCCAGTATCGTAACAAGTTTTTCAGAAGATTCCATTGGCATGCCCTCGACGCCGAAACCCAAATTTTCATTTGGTGACGTCGAGATTAAGGACCTATCACCCAATGGAAGCGTCAACGGCAGTGTGGATTATAACATCTCGACGCGCAGGTCGTGCCACGGCTTCCTCCTTCGTACCTACCTTCTCCCCACAAATGAAAGATGAGCCCCTGCAATTCCCATACCTCTTTCTCCAACTTTACATTTCCGACGTTAAACCAGGTCTCGTATCCAGCAACGGAGGGCGCTGGTCTTTTCTGCAGGAGCCGCCATCACAGCGCAACTGACATCGAAAATCACGAACCCGTGAAATCGTCGATCGCCTACGCTCTCAAGGGTCTCCGGTCAATGTGGTTTCGCCGAAATTCGCCAGTCATAGTCCAAGCCCTGTAATTGACCACTCGAACGTGGTCACACCACGTCTCAGTGTGTCGGAGGTTGGATCAAGGTTGTCAACGCCCTCGTTGCCTGGATCGATCTCACCCCACCGCCAATCATCAGAGAACGTCAAGGTCATGATGACCGCTTCAGAGGGTAGCACTATTTCATCTCAACCCCCTTCGCAGAACGTTTCTTCAGAGTCCTCGCCATTGCCACATAGCCCTGTTTCGCTGGCGGCGTCGACCGAAGGTTGGATTGGGGCTTTCGCACCTCCAGAGCCCCGAAGACAATTAAAGCAGGCTTCGAACAGTTCGAGAGACTCGTCGCAGCATAGTAGAAAGAAATCATCCAACTGATGTCTCGGGCTCATCATTTGCGTTATCATCGGCATCATCATCTATTTCGCTGCATCATCTGCATCAGCTTCATCAGCATCCCAATCATTATCGACCAAATAAGCCAATGCCTCCATGTGTCAAGGATTTAAACCTCTATAGTCCCGGCCTCACCCGGAATTTTGATGCTCGTCTCTTCTCATTCGCTAATATTTTTAGATATTCTTGCTGACAGCTTGTTTTTTTTCAAGATCGTTGATCTATCAACGCCCTCTCGGGTGTTACGGATCTGTCGTGAGTGATCATGAGTAGTAACCGCCCGTGCACTTCGCTCACCTTTTTCTTTAGCCCAACTTTATTTAGTCTCTTTCGTGGCTTGCTCTGCTCTCAGAGCCCGGACTCTGTTTCTGTTTTCCCGACCCATGTCCAGCATCCGTCTGGCTGGGCCATAATGTCGATCTTTAGTCGACTGTGCTTCTCACCGGTTCCCACCAGGTTAAGAATACTCGGGCCTACGACCAACTAAATTTCGACAGAATTTCGGAGGGCGTTGACCATGAGACACTGGGTCGATCTGGTGGCTCTGTTTCTGGAGACTGGACATACAGACGTTGCACCATAACACCGAGAAGGGGAAGGGGCAATGCTTGTAAGGCGGCAGAGTTCCACGCTGGCTTGGGTGAGCGTCACCTTTGTTTCATGGGTTCTCGGCTTCGCCCTGTTGTTGCCGTTCATCGTACATCAATGAACCTCTCTATGCTCACCCCTTCGGCTACGCGAGAGCACTTGGCGAGCAAAGGAAGGCGCATATACAAGTCCTTGCCAGCGCACATTACGGCACTGACGTTAGTGAGTCCTCCTTAGGAGTGTGACAATTTGGTTTCTTATCTTGTGTTTAGGAGATAGATAAGTAGCGCAGCGAAAACAGTGGAGCATGCCCCCATGGGCAGAACTCCCCTTAACGCTGTGCTCATGGGTTTGGCGGCGGACGATTTCGTGAAAATACTTTTGGCCGCTCTGTTGGGTTTGATGCGCCATTTTTAAACATTCGGGAGCTGGCAAGTTGCGAAACGGCAGCGCCCGGCGTCGAAGCCAGCCAACTGGAGGACCTCCGACTCGCGAGGAGTGTGAAATCCGGTCTCGCGTGGCTTCGGTCCCGCGCACGTTGTACCGGCTTATTTACGAATATCACCGCGCGCGGATGGGAGCCGCGTATGTATGAGCGCGCATGTGTAATTGGCTCATTCCTCGCAGGTTGTTTGTTTAAAATCGTCCGACCGCTCTTTCAATTCCTGCGCTGGATCGCAGATGAATAAATCTTGTCACGACCGTCTGAGAGAATTTTTACTTTTGGATGTACTTATTTTTGAGGGGGGAGTAACTGCAGAAACCTCGGTATGTACTATGTAGTATACTTGGGTAATCTCGGTAACGGGGTCTTTAGCTTGGTGTCAGGTGTTAGCGTTGATTGGCAAAAATCAGCCGGCTTCTTGCAAAGACAGGGGCCCGGTCTAAGATTTTTGAGCACTGCGATTCGAGGCTTGGTGATCATCATGACGATGATATGGGCTTGTAAGCCGTTTGCTACCGTTCTCTGGATAAAATGCTGATAAAACTGCGGTAGACTTGTGGTGATCTGCGCAATTGTTTGTGCTTTGTTGTGAGGTGGTTGTGGGTAAAACTGCGGATGGCCTCGTAATTTTTCCTCAATTATTTCGAGTGCAATTCTAAGTACATTCTGCGGAGATCGGCCACTTCACTTTGTCCCCGCGACCGGTCAAAGGCTTAAAAGTCCCGTAAGAAATCGGTAAACAGGACATTAATAGCTTCGCTTCTTGAAAGTAACGCGAGAACTGGCGTTCAAGGATCAAATAGGTTGATAAAATTAGTTTTGGGACTACATAGGTGTTGCGGATGGGGAGAAATTACCATTATTGATACGGAGATATCTTGGTATTGAGTGTTGAACATTGAGGTTTGAAACTGAATTAACAGGCGACAACGATTGACCAAGTACGAAGTCGATTCTTGGCAATTGTATTGCCAATATAGATGTCGATATGTAGATAAAAGCAAGCCATCTGAAATACCACCTAAGATTGGTCAACTCAATCAATTATTGGCGTTTACTTCTGTGACCAATGACAGAGGCACAGTTAGGCATCCGATAAAATTGTAACGATCAGAGGAAAGAAGTTGGTTGGTGATCAAGCTGAACAAGAAAATAGAAACCACCAGGGTGGACCAGAGGTTGTGGTAGCCAGTTGGTTAGTCGATAGTTCCAGTCAAGGCGGCCTTTGATCTGAACTGTTGCTCCCGCTTTCTGTCATAGTTAACTTCAAATCATGAGATTTGCTGTAAAGTCACATCTATTTGCAGCAAAGACACCAAGATACTATGTAAAGTAAGGGATAAAATAATTATAGTTATAATACGGAAGAAGACCGATCAACAACAATTGCTCGCCTACACCCAGGTAAAAAAACAATATCAAGGCTAAAGGTAACAGCAGGATCACCCCAAAGCAAGTAGGGTTGGGCGACTGCAGTGATGTACGCGGGTAAGGTACAGGAGTTGATAAGAGTGGTATCCACATTATGGGATGGGGAGTGAGAAAGGTAACGCATAGGGAAGGGTCGGTATAAAGCCAAGAAATGATCTCTAGCACAGTTAATGTGCACAAGGCCAGCCAAGAGGAGAAGACGGAGGGGGATGCATGTATATGGGTACAGTGGGGTGTAGGAACGAGCAGGAACACGAGACAATATACAGTAATAACAATATGCAGTGACAGCAAAAGACACAGACAGGGGAGGAGATCAGCAAAGGGGTCGCATGGGCAGCCAAAATAGGGAATGGTACTTTTCAGACGGGCACAAATTAGAATGTGGACAAGTTGAATGGACTCCTGGACATGGGAATGGAGGGTTGGGACTGCTGTTTAATGGGGAGGCGATATTGGAAAGGGCCGTCCTTGACGAGGTTCTGTCTCTGCCGACGCTGGATCATTTCTTCGCGTTCCATTTCGAGCTCGAATGGTGCCTTTCCACCAGGTACTGGGTGACGATAGCCATCCAACACTGGGCTTTGCTTTGGCTCCCAACGACCACCCCCAGTTGCTTTGCACATGAGACTTGAACGACGGAGAGGGTAGGCGTCCAGCTCGCCATATGAACGCTCAAGATCTTGAGGTAATGGGAGATGGGCAGAGCGCATGACGACGCGACGAGAGGTATTGGGATTACTGGTGGAGGAAGACTGGGTGTCAAAGCTGGAGACGCTGGGGGTATTGCGAAGGGACTGTGATCTTGGTTTGAAATTTGAAGAGAGGATGTCATCTAGAATTGGGGACGAGGAAGTGCTTTGGGCGGGTGTGGTGAGGTTTGGAGAGAGAGGGAATTTAAGCAGTGTGATGGGATGGGACAAGACACGTTTGAACGACGGGCGAATGACGTCGGGAGTATGGGGAGTGGTTGGACAACCATGGATTTGGTCCCAACAATCGTCACAGACTCGAGAATCAACGATAGGGGAGATGGGAGACTCGAACGCGGAGATGGGCATATTTCTGGGCGGTTGGAGGATTTCGAGGTTGGAGGCGTCAAGCAGGGGAGTTGTGCGAGACGTGCATGCACCGCAGAAGACGCCGCCACATTTGCGACAATGCTGTAGATAGGTGAGATGAGCAGAATTATAACAGGTAAACAAGTCAGTGACGTACGTGTTTGCGCTCGAACAGGGTAAATGGGACGCGACAGTAAAAGTTGTCGCAGGTGGAAGAAGAGGAATCGGGCTGATGGCGGTAAGAAGGAGAGGTGGGCCGAAAAAGGAAAACAAACATACCTTCCAGAGTTGTTTGGGGAGAAGCACAGCCAAGTGCTCGTTGGGACGATCGATGGAGAGACTGGAGGAGGAGGAGGAGGGGGAGAGGGATGGAACAGACATGGTGATGGATGGATTATTGCCAGATCCATGTCCAAGTTATATTCCCCATCTCAGATCCATCGCGATCGATCTTCACTTGTCACGTCACGCCATCCGTTCCGCGGACTCGGCCAAAAAAGGAAGGACCACCCGCACACATTCTTCCGCGCCGCTGTGTCTTGTGCTCTCTCTTTCTTTTTTTATCATGCTCCTCGCCACAAATCCACCAATTTCACAGAATTTTATCCAACCGATACCGCCCACAACCCCCGAATCATTGGGATCCCTTACCAAAACCTCGCTTCCAATTGGCTAAGCCCCGCTCTCGGATCCCCACAGCCTTCCCTGATTGGAAAAACCTTACAACATCCTTACATACATCCTTCCGCTTTTTTTCCTGCGGCTACGCATTATCCCGCCCTCGCCCCACCCTTCCACAAGGTCAGTCCCTGCTAAATTCAAAATTAGACTCCTCAAAAAATTCGTGTCCTATTACATGAATAAGTAATATCCACCACCGTAACTCGTTCCTCGCTGCCAGTGCTCGTCCATCAACCTCCTGAGAGCAACAGAACGGTGGTCTGGCGACCAAAAAAAAAACAGTCAGGGTCATCAAATTATAAAGTGGTTGATACAGCACTCACGTGGCATTTTCCGTCGAAATCGCGGTTTCCTTTTGGTCTGCATTGGGTTGTTCAGGTTACCACTGATCAGCAGCATGAAAGAGCCAACAACATATGGTTATCTATGCCACTCATCTTCAGAATTGGGTCCCACAGTCCTTCATTTTCGTTGGAGGCAAATCATTCTGCAAGTCGCCGTTATGTATTATCCCCTTTCACATGACTTACGCCATCCCCTCAGGTTCAGCTAGTGTAAGAAGGTGACCGTAAAAACATAATTACATATTCTTTTTCCCGAGTCCTCATATGATCATCGAGACCTCATCCACCGCACCGACTTCCGAGCTACTGACTGACAGATGTGCGTTAGGCCATGTCCACAGTCCCGACATCGCTCACAGAAGTCTAGAGAAGTCTTGCAGGGTATTACTCCAAACGTCCTGTAAGTCGAAGGAGCACCGTGGGGATCCACTGGATTACGTCCCGAAAAAAGATATCGATTGAAGGAGGACTAACTCTGATCTAACCATCTGGAGGCACCTAGCGACGCCTCCAAGATGCCTCCCTTTCACCCAACGCACAGCTGCGCCCGCCTCGCCGCGCCGTAAACACTTCTTGAGCGAATTGTGCCTAGAAAATACCCAAAATATACCCTAATGGTTTAAACAACCTCCCGGCAATCGGCGCGATCCCCGGTACCATCCCCAATGTGCCCTACAGCATTCATCAGACATTCATCGCTAAGTACGAAGAAAAAAATGAGTGCCCTTCATAAACCCAAAGTGAGTCGCCGCCCTTCATTTTAGTTCAAATTACATGAGGCTCGGAGGTGCTGTTGTCACTTTTTCAAAGCCAACCATTTGGGGCATCGGTTCCATTCATTATGGCGGTAGTCCTACAGGACGACACAACGCCGAGATACCATATTTTTTCACGAGCCCATGGCCGCCTTATCGCCACCTATGGCCCCTTCGCCGTTGAATTATCCTTGAAACTCCATGGCGATGTCATTTGGTGAGAGTAACACGAGCACAAATGTCTCTATCTACAAGTCCAGGTGGCGCACTAGCGGCTACATAATTGACTTATCAGAGGATTCCCAGCTTTGAACTTTAAATAATTAAATAAGTTCGGCATCAATGTGGATGTGGGTCTGGTCTGACACCTATCAACCAGCATCAACCAAAATCGCTGCTACTGCTCAGGCCTGAAAATCGTCCACGTTCATTGACAGCTTCAAACGTTTTTGTCACTTTTTGACCTCTATTCGCTTGCTTTTTTTCACAAAGCCGTAAGGATTCATTTTTCAAATGGACCTTCCTTCATCCCCGACGTCGGACGTTTTCGAGACTTTGCTTCTGGGGTGGTGGTTGATAGATCGTCCATAGCCATGGAAGGTGACCGACCCCCATTCGTGCTCAGGGTAGTCCTTTGAACTTTGCATTCCAGGAAAGTTCGGTGCGAAACCACCATAAAAACCCCTTTTTTTTTTTACCTGAGCAATTTGAAATTTTCTTGACAGATGCTGCAAAGATGTTGAGGAAATTCTGACATATTTTCCCATTTTCTGTCAGTCGTGCCTAAGTTCTCACCACGCAAGTGATCCTCGGATCACCACAATCTTATCTGATGCTCACAAGAAGCCTAAGAAACGTTCAGGCCAGAGCATGAGTGTTACTGATGAAAACGGGTCACCAAATCCCCAAAGGTCATAAATTCGTACGGAGATACATACTCCAAGGCTTACTTCGTACTTGAATATGTTTCCACAACCCGCATCACCATTCTGTACTCCATGCCGTCTAGCAAAATCAGGCCCTCACCTAGAATGAAAGCATCAATACCGCTGTCAAATCCGGTATCCCGAAGGTAACGATGAGCATCGTAGACTGTGCAAGCAACACGCCATTGCGCCTGTCGCTCTACACCACCAAAGCTGGCCTCTTGAAAAAAATAAATGAGGGACTTCGCTACTCACTGACGCCTTGTGTTTCAGAGGGAATTGGGGGAGCGTCGGACAAGCTGTCAGTCCCAGATGTTTTTGACGCAACATCAAGTTCCAGAGCCGATAGTCCCTTGGTGGCATGCATTCGTCTCGTTTTGTCCAATCGACTAAGGAATTCAACGAACGAGTCCAATGTGGTGGCTTTGAGAAGCTTCAAACGAGTAGTCTGAGCATAGATAAAGCCTGAGGAGGAGACAGTCGTTGTAACAATAGCAGCCGCATTTTTGACTTCTAGACCTATCACGATATGTAGGGCACTGCAAAGATACCAGATGGTGTTCTTGATGGACAGGCGCATAACACGTCCGTGTTTGCTTGACTTTTGGTTCTCGGTCTCGATAACAGTCTGGCGAACGATATCTTGCAGGTGACGTAGAGTGTCTAGGATTAAGGAATGGTACAGCAGCGAGAGCTCGAGCCGGTAGTTCTCGGCAGTATCTTCCATTTCGTCAGGAGGTTCGTTGCATCTTCCTAAGGGCGATAAATTCAGATCGACGCAGGACAAAATGGATCGGAAAAGGGTTAGCAATCCTGGACGATAGTCAAGAAGCGCTGGCGTCCCCGACGATCCTTCAAGCTCAGGAGAAACAAGGGACTGCAGATGTTGTGTTGAGAGCACATAGAATGTTCTGACGAGAGGCGTAAGGACGCTGCAGAGAAATGAATTCAGCAGGGAAGCGAAAGCGTCTGTCCTCCCTTGCGGATCTACACCACAAGCCAAGACGATCGGGAATGAACGCTCGATCAATAGTCGCAAGGCAGTGTTGATGGTTTGCATGTGGTTAGCGTTCAATTTTGTCCCGGCATTGCAACCAAAGATAACGGATACCGCGTCAAGCACACGGCGGGTCGCTGACAAGAAGTGTTTCAATGGAAATCCTGGCTCGCCATGGCACGCGGACAGCCGGTAAAACGTTTCCAAGGACGCAAACAGCCTCCCCGGTTCTCCCGAGCAGGACAAATCCTCATCTTGCAATTGGTATTTCAATGCGCTGTCGCGGTTAAGAGATCAGGAGATTACCTCGGCATAGTTTTTCAAAGTCTGCCTCTAATAGCACATCCCGACGACCAGAGTGATCGCCCGTTCTGTCCGCAGCATACTTTTTTTTCGCCTTCTTCTTGGAAGATTCATCCGATCCACCTGGTTTACCAGATATTTCCCCCCCATTAGCAGATACAAACGATTCTAATGTTCCGGACACTGAGCAGAGACGTCCAAAAAGTGTCAGATTCAGTACAAAGACTCACGAATCTCCTTCTCTTCAAACCGAATTTTCAATGCAGTGTAATCTTTCTCTAGCTTGGCAGCATACTCCCTCCAGTACACCTCTCTGCCGGTAGTCGGGCCACATGGAAACAAGGCTCTCAAGTCAAGAACATATCCTGTCTAGACGGTCAACGCGACTGAGCAAATTATTGGAAGACTTATGAAAGTCACCCAAGAACGTCTGTTCCGTAGGCTTGTGCTTCAAAGCAGCAAGAGCCTAACAGGAAGATGGTTGAGAGGATTAAATCCGGGACAAAATGAGTCAAGACTGACGACCAAAATCCTGAGACGGTTGGCGTGAGAGGTCATGGTCGTTGCTTGAGAGAATTTTATTTGCTATCTCAAAGAGTAACCAGCGGCAGGACCCGGAATTCCTGCTTGAATCTCAACTTTCTGTCAAGGGATTAGATTCAAATTTATGTAAATCAACTACGTAGACTATGGAAAGGATTCAGGTGACAAGGTCACAAAGAGAAGAGTACTTTATGCTACATAAGGCAAAATCCGATATCAAGGAAATTCATCATGAACATGGGGGAAATATGCCACAGTCCATGGAATAACTAATGACGACGGAGATCATGATATACGGTCATTACGACCTAAGGAGAGGCCAAAGTCAGCGAAGAAAGGAATATGCAGTGAACAAGTGGGCATACCTTCTTCCAGCATAAATCGCTGTTGGGTTTGGTCTCGCGGAATGCGTGATCCTACCGATCGCACCACAGGTGACTCCTCGAGAAATGAGAAATGATTCGGACCTGATGTCCTTGATCTCGAAGGCGAATGGTGGACCCGTCGAGCAGCATCATTAACTTTGTTCCGCCGGATTGGTGAGTCATCATAAGCAAAAGGTCGACCCAGATGTTCTTGTGGCGGAAGATGACCCAAAGGGTCCAAAGAGGGTGGCGCATATGTTTCAGCAGTTTTGTAAGTTAAGCCACGTCCAGCTGGTTTGGAAGGGGTCTGGAATAAAGATCCACTATGTCGGTGCCAGACGTTGTTCTTCGGAGTCGCGAAAGGTGCATGGAATTTGATTCCCCGAGATGGAGTTGAGGTAGGGTCAAATGGCGATTCCTCGAAATTCTGATTGTATGCCTCGTCAGGGTTGTGGTAGATCCTCACGGCGTGAGCAGCATGCTGCGGCGTGGACGGTCCAGCTCTCAACGAATCTGCCCAAGAATGTGAAGAATGCGAGCGTCCATGATACGATATTCGCGTAGGCGTCTTGGGCATTCGCGAAGTTGTCCAATTAGGCGAGTCTTGTAAATTGGGCTGGAAAAAAGCTGCATCTGAGTATCCCCTTACGTTGGGTTGGTCGTCTGTGGGCACAAATGTGGGTTCGCTCGTAACCAGTATTTCGGGCTCTGTGGATGGTGAGCGACTCCGTGACACACATCTGCGACAGAACCAGGGGTCCTCCTCCCTTCCCAACTCGGAAATGTTTTTAATGCCGATGCATTCCAGATGGTACCAGGTTTGACAAGCATCGCACTGCACAAGCTCTCGCCCATCGTCCTTGCCGTTACAAATACAGACAACTTCATCGTCGTCATCTTCGTCATCCAGCTCCCTCTGCCTTTTCTGTTGTCGGTAAGAAAGGGCACGAACGCTCTTTTTTGAAAGCAAAGCCGCCCGTGCATCAGCTGGGTCACTCGGGAAGGCTATCCGTTTAGTGGAAGAACCAGCTCTTGGAGAGCCAGGGTGCGCTTGCAAAGGGACCATTTTACCCCGCCCTGGCTTAAACGTGACTGGTTGCAGTGGGCTGGAAAGGATGTCATTGTCGTGAGCTATCGCTTCTGCTGGAGGAGAAAAGTCTGCATCGTCTTCATCGTCAGAATCTCGATCCAAAAATCTCTCGATCCATTTCAAGCGGTCCTCCTCTTCAGCCTTCGCGAGTTCTAGGCGCTCCTCCGTTCTTAGGCGCCAAGGGAATTCAGCGTCTGGCCAGTTGGGTTTTTCTGCTTGATCATCCACAGCGCCGGAACCAGCCAAGGTCTTCTTGTTGATACCAACATCGACACCCTTTTTCTTCCTTCGACTATTGCCCCGTTTCTTGTTGGGAGTGGGTTCCGGACTCACGGGAAGAGGCGGCTCTTCAGTTGGGATGTCTATCAGTACTCGACCCTTGCCCTCCAGCTCAACGGCACATAATTTGGATTTGTTTTCAGTCGGTTCTGAACGAAATGCCGCCAACCGCCTGCGTTTCTTGAGCTCCTTCTCGGTGGGAGGGGTAGTCTGGGCTTCCTCTAAAATCTCAACAATTGTCGACGATCCAGCAATCGCAGACGAGGGAAGAGCAATGGGCTGCGGTTGACGAACCCAATCTGCAGTTCTCTGAAGCTCAATAAGAAAATATGTAATAGGTCATAAAGTGATGATACACACATATCGACCATACCCGCCGGCCATTAGACTTTCTTCGAAACTCTCCTCTGAGGTTTCTTGGAATAACTTCAGTCGCCTTCCCTTGTGTGGGCTTTCCATTACACCAACAGTCAAAACGCGATCCCGCTCTCGCATTTCCTCATCTTCGAGAGAGCCAGGGTCAGCGTCCGACAACGTTCGCTTCGCACGCTTTAAATACTCTGGACGGCGTTTCTCTGCTTCGCGGAGATGGGCTAATCTTTCCTGCATAGCTGATTGACGAATGCGTTCCATTTCGCCCCCCGCGCTAGCTACAATTGCAGAGGAAGGTGCTCGGGGCGGAGGCGAGACAGGCGGGGTAGATCTTACCACCGTAGTCGTTGACTGGGGTCCAACGTCGTGGGCAGAGAAAATATCTGTTGGAGAGGGTTGAGAAGGTTGTTGAGACCTACTGTTCTTCTTTCCATTTTGGTTGGCAATTGACAATTTTGTCATGAATGGCGAAGACAGCGCAGATGAATGGGCAGGTTGTTCGAGCAGAGGAGAAGAGGGGGTCGACATGTGAGGGTCACTAGATGTAAATGTTGAGATGGGAGTGGACGATTCTAAATTTTTACTACTAAAACAAGTTGTGAGTTGCCTTTACGCCTAGATAAAACGTATGAACAGAACATACGAAGAAGGCCTGGGGGTAGAGAAATCATTTAGGGAGGAGGGAATTCTAGTTCCGTTAATTAGGGGGGCATGGGGATAAAAGAAAAAAGAGTACACACAAGTAACGAGGTGTCGCAGGATTATTAGTGTGAGGAGAAGATTGAGGCAAAAAGTGTGGACTGCAAGGAAGAGTTAGTTTGGTGCAATTTTCGGCGCGAAGGGTAATCCTGCCTGGATTCAGGAGTCATATATCGGGAGTTACAGGTACGCATTGTTTGATCCTCGTCAGTTCTGAAAATGAGAGAATATGTTAAGCTCAGTTGTGGAATACCATTTCACAGGGAAAAGACGCACAGTCGTTGGTTTCCGGCACGTTGATTCGGGAATGTAGAGGAGCTGGCGCTACACATACATTAGCAACAACCTCTTATGCCCATGAGGTCATTTAACACACCCATTGGGAGCAGGAGAATCCGAAAGTGCACGGTGAACATAATGATCAAAATTTCCAGGGCTAATACAGTTGGAGTCAAGCAAGTGTTGAAGGGTGAAAATGATGTTATGCACCTCTGAGGGGTGGGCAAGTGGCTATACTGTCTCGCTGTAAATGCGGGAAGAAGGCCAGCTGGAGGTTCCCTGAGTCATTGTTCATTATGAAAACACTTTTTTTTTGACGGAAAACACAGTGGTTACTCACGACGAGGGCGGTGCAGTTGTGTCCATGCTCAACGAATTTATGCCTTCTTTCCTACGAAATGGCAGTGAACTTGAAATTGTAATGTGTTTGTAGAAGGAACGAGATTTTGTGGCGCAGTGGTGGTTGTTGTGGTGGAGAGAGAAGGCAAGGAAGGGCGTTCGTTAATAAGGGAGGGATCGCAGGAGAAATAGTGAATAAAAGTAAGAATGGATGGACAAGAGGGGTGAGACTGATTAACCATGTTCATTTCATTAGGTAAGCGAACGCTAATTACTTTCTGCATCCTAAATAGTGGCTGTGCATCCTTGCACTTTGTTCCATCATGTCTGAACGAAAAGGTGCGCATTCTCTTAATATTGACGATGCATGGGTCTCCTAACGTTATTATCGACAGTCCTCAACAAGTACTTTCCTCCGGATTTCGATCCGGAGCTCATTTCTCGCAGAAAGCATCCCAAGAATTCACAGCAGGTTGTGCGTCTGATGGCACCTTTCTCCATGTACGTATAGTTTCTTTTAGATACTGGCAGAGGCACTGACACAATGTACAGGCGATGTAATACCTGCGGTGAATATATTTACAAAGGAAAGAAGTTCAACGCACGTAAGGAAACGGTGGAAGGCGAAGATTACTTGGGCATCAAAATCTTCCGTTTCTATATCAAATGGTAAGTCCCGTCTCAGGAAGTCCATCTCTCTAAAACTAACGAATATACCAGTACATTATGCTCTGCCGAAATCACATTCAAAACCGATCCAAAGAACACCGACTACGCCGCCGAACATGGGGCTTCGCGCAATTTTGAACCTTGGAGAGACGAAGAAGCGGAAGAAATAGACCGGCTGGCCAAGCTAGAAGAAGAGGAGAATAACCCCATGAAAGTCCTCGAAAACAAAACCGTTGATTCTAAACGTGAGATGGATATCCTGGACGCGCTTCAAGACATCAGAGCACGGAATGCTAGAAACGAGCGAGCGGGGCAGTCAGACGACCTGCTTTCACGACTCGCACTGCAGGAGGTCGAGGATGAGGAAGACGCCGAACGTAAACGTTTGGAAGAGGAAGACGAAAAGCTTGTGGAGGAAGTCTTCTCAAAAGTCCAAGCCTCGGCAGGCCCAAGCCTTATCACCGTGAAACGAAAAGCGGATGACAAGGAACCTCCTGCACACACTCTGTTATCCACTTCTGCCCGAGCGCTCATCACCTCTTCCGTCATCACGCCAGCGACCAAAAAACGGAAAGCTGACGCGAAGAATTCCTTGGGTATCAAAATGGTCAAGAAACCCAAAGCTAAGGTCTCATGAGCTACCAACCTTTTGATCAACCTTTTGATTTTCATCTCTCTTCACGCAACCCTGAACTCTCGCCGAAAACGCCTCGCCATGGGTATTATACAGAGATAAGCGAGAGCAACTAGGGTGGAATTGTACATTATACAGACGGGGTCTTTGTAATACATAACAATAATAAGTGTGAGTGCTCCACGGAATTCAATGCCAGCCGCCGAGATCTATTGTATTCAAGACCAACTTATGTGGGGTATCCATGTGGTTGTCCTGTTCATCTACGAGATCGCGAACTTCGAACAGAATTGCCATGCAAACTTTCAAAGCGCTCTTTAATCTTCGCATATCCCTCCCGGTCCACGCGATGAAGGTAATAAGTTCCGCCGTTGTTTCCCCACGAGACACTTCCTGAATGGTATGGCCTCTCCTCCACATCAAAGATGGCACTGATATCATCGACCTACGGGCAATGAGATCAGTATTCGTCATCGGGAAATTAATAAACAGGCGCGAACGTTGCGTTTGGTCAACCGAGCATTAATGCAGCTCACAAAGGGAGATAACGAGATGACAATAGCACCTTCCTTGAGGTCTAAAAACTTAGGACGCAAGGCTTCATTTACTGTGGTAAATTAGTTAGAATTTGTGGAAGACATATGCGCGAGAAATTAACGCACAGCTTTCCTCGAAGACCTTGTTATCCACTAAGACTACATCCGCCTGAGAAATTAGCTCATCGACGCGCCTGCTCTTCAGCATATCGCCTTGCTCGAGCTCCATATCTCCCACAACTACACCCCACATCCTGCATCGAATTTTCATCTGTTCGGCCATATCTGTGGCGACCCGGGCAGGGTGAGGCATCAATTCGATGCCATAGCTTCTACAGCCCGTCTGCAGACTGGCTTGGACCACGACGTTTCCAACCCCGCTTCCCAAATCTACAAAGAGGCTGTCTTCCTTTAACCTGGTTATGTTGATCATTTCCTGAGCAAGGGAGGGCATGAGTTCCCCATAAACTGTGCTGGAAAATGCTTCGTAGCGTTTGAGACTCGGGACGTTAGGACCGACGGTTCGTTGGTAGTTCTCCTCAATGATGCGCATCAGAACCTCTTTTGGTAGGCCTTTTTGCGTCCATGATTCGACAGTTGGCATCAGTTCATTGCGGGATGGTGCCAGAGGATCCACTGAGGGTGGAGGATATTTCAGATTTCGTAGCGCTTCATTCACCGCTTTCATTGCAGTGAGGAATAAAGGGCCATCAGAGAGGTGTATAGAGCGTTGAACAGCACGAAGTAACGTCATGTTACCGATTAAAGGTTGGTGTGATGAGGATGAAGATGTACTGCACGATGAGAGTGAACTGAGACTAGAATTGCTCGCACCGGAGTGCGGGGGACGACAGGGAGAAGGGGAAGGTGGGCAGGATATTGACTCTGATATGTCTGTAGGTATAGGACCAAATATGGTTGATTGACACTCCTTGGGAACATATTCTGGAAAGAAGCAAAATTAAGAAAGATTTCAAAGCTGAACAAAGACGCGTACACACGTTCGACCATAGTATATAAGGACTTCTCTAAATCCATAATTGGGTTATAATGGTCCTTGTCTTTTGGAGCAAGAAGGATAAACCTGAGTGAGAATAAAAGAATTCTTAGAACTGCAAGGTAAAGAGAGTAATGCCGATGGTGGCGTCGTGATAGAAAGCCACGTTCAGCAAATTCCATACGCACCGTTCCTTTGCACCGGAATTGGGGTATTCTAGATCTACAAATGGATACTCTGTTGGATGAGGATCGAATGACTTGTCGTCTGCGTCGTTGGGATTCTTGAAATCTACATGGAAGGTAAAATAAATTTCATTGGGTGACAGGAAATAAAAAAGAAAACTCACAAGCTTTATAAGATTTCATAAGTCTCTTGACCACCATTTCGGAACTCAGATGGTTCGGTCCCGGAACACCGTCTTCGTCGGTACACCATCTTCTCTTTCTCGCAGCTGTACCACCTTCCTGGAGATTGAAGGTTGAGGTGGAGCGCGAGCGGCTACTTCTATAGATTGGCTCTGGAGAGGGCGGAAGCGTGCGCGGACGGCTACTAGCACGAGACGAGCTCTGACAAGAGGACTTCGTCTTCCGTTTTGTCGGTTTCTGATTGCTAGAGGCAGTCCGAAGTCGTTTGACATCGCGAGGAAGCTCGGAGCCCCCAGGGGATAGACCGGCAGGAAGGGATTTGCGTTTCTTTGGTATTGGAGAACTTGCCGCAGGAGAAGAACTCAAGGAAGAATATGGAGACGAGGAAGGGGGGGAGGCGCTAGAGGTTCTGTGTGGTGTTACCACTGGACGACGCGCAAGACGCGTAGTAACAACGACGGTAGACGTGGCCGACGCGCCGGACTTGGACAGCTTTGAAGGGGAGAAGAAATCCAAGTCGGTGGATGACCTGGACGGTGAGGAGAGCATGGTTAATGGGAAAGAGTACAAGGAGGCACTGCCAGAACAATTTCGGAATGGTGGCTGTGCCTGTGGCACGTTACATGTGGGCCAATCATATTTTGTTATTCAAATTGCTACCCAAGATATCGACTGCATAACCAACGAACCAACCTCAGAATCCGAGTCTATCCCATCTTCCGACCCCCCAACTGGTACCCAAGGGAGTGACTGTATCACAGCCGCAGGCGCCCTCGTTTTCACCACCGTTTCCTCCACGTGTTGTCCTGCCTCTATTTCGTGAACTTCACCCATGGATTCTCCAATGAGACCCTCTGTGTTTGGTCGTTTCAATTCTACACCAGAATCCTCTGGATTTCCGCGTTCATAGTTGCAATCTTCATCGTCAATTATGAGCTGAGGTCTGGGCTTCGCCTTCGGGGGTCGCTTGGCCGCGACAATACCCTTCACCGCAAGTGCCATATCTTCCTCCAAATCGCGAGCAACATTGGGAGCGATATCATGCAGCAGTGCCTCCACCTCAATTACAAGCTTCTTGAGCTCCTCTACATCTCGTTTCCGATGTATTTGGGCTGACGGAATCAACGCTTTCTGCAACGATTTGATCTTGTCCATGATTTTCCTATCGATGAAAGGTAACATTGTAAGCACGTCAATAAAGTATGAATCGGCGGAATATCACTCCTACTTTTGCTCGGTCAAGCGCTTTCGGACATCTTCCAGCTCTTCGTGTTTAGCTTTTGTAAATCGGTCTTTGTTGCGCTTCTTGTTGTCGTACACCCACGTTTCGGCTGTGGCTAGGCATGTAAGCGCATGCGCTAGCGGTCCCAAGAACAACAAGCGATAGAAACTCTTGTTGGGCCATTCAATATTAGCCGACTCCTTCAAACAATCCTCAAAACACTTTGTTCGACATGTATCGAGCGGCTTTTTCTTCGTGGCCTTCCGTTTTAATCTCACAAGTTTCCGGTAATAGGTTTGGAAGGTGACCGCTGCACAGATCAGTTCCTTGGATGGAGGCTCATTGGTGTCTGGAAGGGCTGCGATGGCGATTGTGTCGGCAGATGTGGTTGCATGGATAATTTCAGAATCTTCTTCCTCGGGTTCCTCGGGTTCTTGCTCCGGTTCAGCTTCTCCTGCAATAGGTACTTCTGGCAGACGAGGCTTGGGTATGAATTCAGGAGCATCCACTCTCAAGTTCGAGATGAGCACAGGTTGGGTGGTATCCAACAATCGAGGAACGTCTGCGATGGTCTTATAGATGATACGTCGGATGCCGTTACGAGGTGGGGTTTGGTTTTTTTTACTTTCATGAAAAACCTGGACCATCTCATCCAGAGGCGATTCCATCAGCAACGTGGGGATTTGCCTGGCAATGTCTTTCCAGTCCCGGGCATTCACGAAGCTGTTGCCATTTATACATAAGGAAAAAACTGAGCAGCAAAATACATTTCTTACTCACTCTTTATAGAGACTGTAGGGCTTCGATGTAGTCAACCTCATGGCTTTCATTATCTTGACTATTTCGTCTCGAAGGGGGAAATGGTTCACGTTGTATCCAAGTAAACAAATGGATCTGCATCTAGAAAAAGGTCGCCTTAGCACCATTGAATGCCATGAAAAGGATAGAGAAATTACATGCGAGCAATGTACACACCACGAAAAACTGGGAGCGCAAAGAGATCAGAATTTTCGACAAGCAAATGTCCTGCAATAAATCAGTTAGATTTCTAAAGTGATATCGCGAGATCTGGAGTAATGACCCACCAATCTCTTGCTGTCCCAAGTGTAAGTTATATGCCAATTTCCCGAGAGTCACGACGAATATTTTGACAACTATCTCACTGATGTTCAAGGTCATCGTCCCATCAGTATTGGGTCTGTTTTTGCGGAGGAGAATGTTCAGCCAACTGCGCGGTAAGGTGATGTTGTGCAGATTTGAACCCTTGAGAACAAGGATGATGGATCCACATAACAGGTCGATTGTTTGGCATAGAACATTGGCTTCAATCATCAGGCCATTGTCAAGGACATGTCTATGCTCAGTGCGGTGAGTATTCAACCAAGGAAAAAGGGCTTGATACATGTTACTCACTTGATGAAAAAGATCCCTCGAGAAACACATTCTATGTCAATGACGGAGAGACAATGAGCTAGCTCAAGAATAACCAGAGAATATGAATTTCCAATTTTTCGACGGGATGCGGGCAGATTAAAACAATATTTTGTCAGAGGTGCGACAGAGATCAGACCCAATGGTTGTTGTTTTTCGAGTTGGATATAGAGGTTGAAAACTTGGTGGACTGTGGTTAACAGCCTGGTGTCGTTGAGCCGATATCCGTTCGAATAAAGGAGGATGAGACACCATTGTTTCAAAACATCAAATGCCTTTGGTGCCTCAGGAATAGAACCGAGATCAAAATTGGCCATGCTACCCAGTCGAAACCATGAGGGATAGAATGTTTCGGAGAGACGACTGATCCATTGTCTGGATCCCATGTTAGCGTTTGGGGTAAAGCATCAACGAGAATTGAACTCACCTAATATAAGCTATCTTGTCCTGCGGAGGAGCTGGGAGTGCTTGAATGACTAAAATTTGTTGCAGGTGAATTCTCACTTGAAGGTTGTACCATTCGCGTGTGAGGGACACAGGAGCGATATGGTGACGCGGACACTCCTTTCTGCCGCAATAATTTGTGATAAATGGAATGCAAGGATTGAAGACCTGAGCTCGTCGACAAGCCTCATTTTGGGCTTTGATCTTGGTTGTAAGCCTTGCGATTAAATGATAGTTAATTTTCCTCGAAAGTTCCAATTCGGATACGAAAACTCCCTGTTCGTTTTCACGAGCCAGGGGTGTTTGAGATTGGAGAATTCTTTCATGAAGATAAGTAGAATTGCGGAGAAAGAAAGTATTGTCGGTGGAAGGAATGATGTTGAAGAGTTTTTGAATTCCTGGATTTTTGCAAGGGTCTTGGGTATTGGCGATGCGGTGGAGGAAGCCAGAGTATGCAAGAAAATCGGCCAGAAACTCAGATATGTCAGTTGCAGCCATACGAGACATGCTCGGCATATCGTTGAAATAGTGGTCGTAGCACATAAGCGCCGAGACTGACTCGCCTTTCGAGGCAAGCCTCTTTCCAAGCAGACGCAATGCCTTTGAATCGGACGATGTAATTGCCTGGAACATTTCCAGCTATTGAGAGGATACGTTGAGACTTGGAGATTCAGAAAAGAAATACGGACGCCTACTTCGTCATTGACCACAGGGTCCACGATCGCCTTTGACTGTGCGCTGAAATTCGATGCCAGCTTCAGCAATTCGACAACTTCCTCAGACCGATTCAAACCTCTGGTGTTAAAGGAAGCTTTCTCCCAAAGTCCTTGTAAGATACAAGTTCTGCCGCGGGCGATGGATTCCTCGTTGCCTTTGTCGATCAGGAATAAGCGTATCGCTTCCATCGTCCTTCCTTCCGCAAGGTGGATTTCGGCAGCATCCTGGAATTTACCCAAGTTTTCCAAAACTGCAGCCTTGGAGAAATCGAGATCAAAATCTTCCAAGTACTCGAGTTGCTCTTCAACAGAGTCGAAAAGTTGCTTCGCTTTACTGGAGGACGGGGGTGAGAACATGTAAGAACAGTTCAAATGGA
>Ga0307517_10004327_pt1 | contig 21855 bp, 11 predicted proteins | sample 23_EM_MG_FD_194515 | JGI IMG/M metagenome (GOLD analysis project Ga0307517, IMG submission 194515) | Populus trichocarpa ectomycorrhiza microbial communities from riparian zone in the Pacific Northwest, United States - 23_EM | ecosystem: Host-associated > Plants > Roots > Unclassified | place... | reverse complement strand
AAAACTATGCATGAGCATAAAAGAATATGATGTAAAAAAGAAATGATAGATAGTAAAAAAGAAAATTTATAATAATGAGTTTTGTCAAAATATATATATATATATATATATATATATATATATATAGATTGCAGCTCCAATCATTGGGTTAGTAATGAACAGTTAGTCGATAAGGAGAATTCTTATAGTAATGATAGATTAAGGTAGTTTTTGGTGTTACAGTCTAATTGTATTTTTAAAAACAAAATTAACTTTAATTATTTGCCAGAATTTAAACACAATAAAAAAATTATATCTAAAATTTAGGTTGTTTTTGTCGGATTACATATTTCATATATCCAAGCTATTTTGCAAACTTTTTTCTTATTTATCTAGTATATAATTGAATCACAACACTTTACGTGTCAGTTTTTGTATGGACAATTGAATACCTAAATCATGCGGAATCTGGTTTGATCAAGACAAGTGAATTTAGGGTACTTTGACAGTAAACAAAATGACAAACAGTGATATTCATATAAGTAGCATTGTTAGAATCCATCCAAAGATTGAACAAGTGAAGGGTTTGGCTGTTAGCCACAGGTTCAACCATCTATTCATCAATTTCATTGTCAAGTCAAATCCATCATTATATTTTTATTCTTACATATAATTGATTTATTCTTAAATAAATAAAATAATTTTATGAAAAAAATAAAAGATGACCGGTTCATCAACCCAACCAATTGACTCGTCCAACCGATCACTGGGTTAATCAGTTTTCAGAGTCAACTGTTCATATTTAACAATGCTTTCTGGTTCAAACCAGATGCAGACTTGGGCAAAAACCCAATGGCTCTGTTCATATTTAACAATGCTTTCTGGTTCAAACCAGATGCAGACTTGGGCAAAAACCCAATGGCTCTGTTCATATTATTATTATGATAATGTTTCTGTACTAACTTTTTACTAATCCAACCTTTCCATTAAACATAAATACTGCACTACAACAGACCGACCCTAGTCTGGAAATTCTTACGGTTCCTAGTGTACTTTCCGGTGGTGGTTGTGGTTGGATAAACCACTATTCCAAGAAAAGGAAGCCAACCATCCCCACTTTTTCCATGCCCCCAGATTCCCAATATAGCATTATTTTTTAATTGAATTTGCACTCCTTGGGCCAATACAAGGTTTGGCCTTTTGTAGAGACGTGTACATCAGCTTTATTCTCTCTTCACGGATCTCCACCCTCCATTGTTTTCCAAGGGCATGTGTTGCTTGTAATTAAGAGAAACTACGTTATTAAAACCATGGCACTCGACAGCAGAGCTAGGCTAGGACTTGTGTACAACCAAAATGTTTGTTCGAACCTTCCTTCTTCCTTGAGTTTCAACTAGTTTGAACTTTGAACGTCTGCTTCCAGACAGCTATGCTAGTAACCAAACAGAAAAGGAAAGTGATACATCTTTCCATGCATTTTGTGGGAGCAAGACTATTTGTTTCAAATATTTTATAGAGCTGGTGTGATTTCCTAGATAATGTGGGACTAAAGCTATCGCCGGTACTTTATATACGACCACTCTTATCTATATAACCGTTGCTGGCATATTTATATTTGACCTAGTATGGTATAGTTGTTAAATAATATATTTATTTTATTTTATTTATTAAGAATAGAATAATATTTTTAGCTTAATTTATATATAATTTTTTTGTATTTAGATTAAATCATGTACTTTTAGAATAAACAAATTAAGGAGAATTCTAGCCTACTTCTCATTCATTTTTGTATTTATTTTGTGTTAATTGAATTTTTTTAATATGAAAATTCGACATTTGGTTAAGGGATCAAGACTTCTCTTCACTGCCTTGTATTTGAAGCCATGTAGTTCATCGCTTCAAATATGGCGGTTGTAAGAAATCTCGTAAGCTCTTGCCAGTGCCGATCTCTCTCACTAGGTTCGGGTTAGACCTGGTTTCATGGAACGAGGTTTAATCTTAAACACAACTTTCATGTATCCAACTAGTATTTCATATTTCCTTCTGTAATTTGGAGTGGTATTTTGTCATCCGCTTCTGCAAAATCTAGTATTTCATATTTCCTTCTACAATTCGGTATTCAGCTTCTGCAATTTGATATTTGTGTTCAGTTTCTGTAATTATTTTGGTATTTCATCTTCTCTGTTTAGTTTTTGCAATTTGATATTTTGTTTTCTGCTGTTTTTGCATTCTGGTTCTCTATGATTGTTGATTATGGCTGCTGAAAGAGATGGTTCGCTTCAGTCTGTGAGCGTGAGGTTAGATGGGAAGAACTATTCATCTTGGAGTTATGTAATGATAAATTTTCTTAAGGGTAAAAAGATATGTCAGTGGAACCTATGTGGTACCTAAAAATACTGAAGAAGGGGATGCTGCTTTAATAGATGTATGGGAAGCAAACAATGCAAAGATTATTACTTTGATTAACAATTCCATTAAGCATTCTATATGTATTCAGTTGGCAAAGTATGAGACAATAAAGGAGGTTTGGGATCATCTGCAAAGGTTATTCACGCAGTCAAATTTTACAAAGCAGTATCAATTAGGGAATGATATACGAGCTCTTCATCAGAAGAGTATGAGTATTCAAGAGTTTTATTCTGCTATAACAGATCTCTGGGATCAATTGGCTCTTGCAGAATTGGCAGAACTAAAGGCATGTTGTGCCTATATTGAGCATAAAGAGTAGCAATGATTGGTACAGTTTTTAACAGCATTTTACAATGATTTTGAAGGACTTAGAGGTTCAATTCTGCATCGTTCTCCACTGCCTTATGTTGAATATGTTGTTAATGAGTTATTGGTTGAAGAAAGATGTCTTTAATCTTATTCTAAAAAGGAAATTCTTTCTACCTTGAATCTTTATGTACCAGCGGTACCCTCTAAGTCATTCTTTAATCATCAGAATAAGCCTTACACAAGGGTTAGCTTCGACGAGTGCAATTTCTGTAAGCAAAAAAGATCATTGGAAGACTCAGTGTCCCAAATTGAGACAACAGAATCAATCTTGAAAGTCTGGTAGCCAGTCATAGTCTAATGCTCATAGACCACCTTAGGGTTATAAATCACCACACCATAATACTGCAGCAGTAGCTTCATCAGGCTCTATAACGGATCCTAGTACTCTGGCTGCGTAATTTCAAAAGTTTCTCTCCTTACAGCCACAAGCAATGTCCACTTCTTCTTCTATAGGTCAGTTGCCTTGGACTTTCTCGAAGCCGCACATGAGATCGTCAAAAACTATTTTTCCTCGGGTATGTCACATTCTGAATGGGTCTTGGATTATTGAGCTTCACATCATATGTCTCCAGATTCTTCATCTTTTACCTCTATGTTCCCTTCGCCCTTCATTCCTGTTATGACTGCCGATGACACTCCTATGCCCTTAGCAGGTGTTGGTTCTGTTGTCACACTTCACTTGTCTCTCCCCTAATGTTTATCTTATTATGAAACTCATATTGAATCTTGCTTCTATTGGTCAATTATGTGATTCTGGTGATTATTTAGTCATGTTTTCTGGTTTTTTTTTATTATGTGCAGGATCTGCAGTCTTAGAAGTTGATTGGAACAGGTCGTAGAGAGAATGAACTATATATCTTAAATGAGTTAAAAGTGTCAGTTGTCACCGTTGTTGCTGCTACTATTGATTTGTCTTTTTTTCGTTTGAGTCCTTCATCTTCTAGTTTTTATTTATGGCATTCTCGTCTAGGTCATGTTTTGTCTTCTCATTTAAGAGTTTTTGCATCCACAGGAGCTTGAAGAGATTTGAACACTTGTGATATTTCTGATTGTAGTGGATATAAACTGACAAAATTTTCCACTTTACCTTTTAATCGAAGTATTTCTGTTTCTTTTTTACCTTTTGATTTGATTCATTCTGATGAATGAGGACCTTCTCATGTTGCCACAAAAGAAGAGTCTCGATATTATGTTTCATTTATTGATGATCATACTCGTTATTGTTGGGTTTATTTAATGAAACAGCGTTCTGAATTTTATAAGATATATACAGCCTTTTGAGCTCTTATGAAAACTCAACATTCTGTTATAATCAAATGCTTTAGGTGTGATTTGGGTGGGGAATGCACTTTTAATAAATTTTGTCAGTTACTTGCCTTAGATGGAACCATTCACCAAACTTCATGTATAGATACTCCTAAGCAAAATGGTGTTGCTGAAAGAAAACATAGGCACATTGTTGAAACAGCTCGTTCTCTCTTGTTATCTGCTTTTGTTCCTAGTGAGTTTTGGAAAGAAGCTGTCATTACTGTTGTAAGTTTGATTAATACAATCACATATTCTCATATTTTAGATTTTTCTCCTTTTGAAAAATTATATGGGTATGTTCCTTATTATTCCTCCTCTAGAGTTTTTTGTTATACTTGTTTCATCCTTCATCTCATGCAGAAAGCAATAAGTTGTCCTCTCGATCTGTTATTTGTGTCTTTCTTGGTTATGGTGAAGGTAAAAAGAGGTATCGTTGTTTTGATCCAATAACTTAGAAACTTTAGGTATCTTGTCATGTTGTTTCTCGAGCATATACCTTTCTTTTCTATTCCATCTACTACTCATAGCTTGACTAGACCTAATATTATTCATATAAATCCATTTTCTGAGGATTCTGATAGCTTATCATTTCAGGTTCCTAGTACCTCAAATACCCCTTCCCATGTTCGACCAATTTGTACTCATCATTCTGCAGATATTGACACTTTGCTCTCTGGTACGCCTGAAGCTCCATTCTCATCTACAACCCCTCAAGCTTCTTCTGAGATTGTGGATCCACCTCTACATCAAACCACACGCATTCATAAGTCCACAAAACTGCCAGATTTTGCTTATTCTTGTTATTCTTCATCTTTTACTTCCTTTTTAGCTTCTATTCATTGTCTCTCTAAGCCCTTTTCCTATAAAAAGGCAATTCTTGATTCTCTTTGGTAGCAAGCTATGGATGAGGAACTTTCAGTTTTGCGTAAGACAGATACTTGGGATTTGGTTCCTTTACCTCCTAGTAAGAGTGTTGTTAGTTGTCGTTAGGTGTACAAGATCAAGACTAATTCTAATAGGTCTATTGAGCAATACAAAGCTAGGTTAGTTGCAAAGAGATACTCTCAACAGTATGGTATGGATTATGAGAAGACATTTGTCCCTGTTGCAAAAATAACTATTATTCGTACTCTTATTGTTGTAGTTTTGGTTCATCAATGACATATCTCACAATTTAATGTTAAAAATGCCTTCTTGAATTGAGATCTTCAAGAAGAAGTTTATATAACGCCTTCTCTTGGTGTTTCACATGACTCTGGGTATGTATGTAAGCTCAAGAAAGTGTTATATAATCTCAAACAAGCACCTCATGCTTGATTTGAGAAAATTTTTGTTGTGATCTTATCTCTTGGATTTGTTTCTAGTTGTCATGACTCTACTCTTTTTATTAAGTGCACTAATGCAGGTCATATCATTTTGTCCTTATATGTTGATGACTTGATTATTACTGGTAATGACATTGATAATATCTCAATTTTAAAGACAGATTTGGCTAGACAATTTGAAATGAAGGATTTGGGTTCTCTTCTATATTTCCTAGGTATTGAGGTAGTTTACTCACCTAGAAGTTACCTTCTTTCTCGGTCAAAGTATGCTGAGGATATTTTTGAGCGGGTTAGACTTATTAATAACAAGACCGTAGACACTCTCATTAAAGTTAACGCAATATATTCTTTTTCTGATGGTTTACCATTGACAAATCCTACTTTATATCATACTATTGTTGGGAGCTTGGTATACCTCACCATTACTTGTCCAGATATTACATATGTTGTTCATGTTGTTAGTCAGTTTGTTGCTTCTTCTACTACTGTTCACTAGGCAGTTGTTCTTTGTATTTTGCAATATCTTCGGGGTAGAGTCTTTTACTTTCATCCACCTCTTCCTTAGAGTTTTGTGTATATTCTAATGCTAATCATGACAGTAATCCCACAGGTCGCAAATCAGTTACTGATTTCTATATCTTTTTAGGTGATTCTCTTATTTCTTGGAAGAGTAAGAAACAATCTATTATTTATCAATCCTCAACCGAAGCAAAATATCATGCTATGACATCTACTACTAAAGAGATTATTTGGTTACGTTGGTTACTTGCGGATATGGGAGTTTCACTCTCTCATCCTAATCTTATGTATTGTGACAACCAGAGTTCTATTCAGGTTGCTCACAACTCGGTTTTTCATTAACGAACTAAACACATTGAGATTGACTATCATCTTACTCGTCATCATCTCAAACATGACACCATTACTTTGCCTTTTGTTTCTTCTTCTTTGCAGATTGCAGATTTCTTTACCAAGTCGCATTCTATTTCTAGTTTTCATTTTCTAGTTGGCAAACTCTCGATGCTTGTAGTTGCCGCATCGTGAGTTTGAGGGGAGATGTTAAATAATACATTTATCTTGTTTTATTTACTAAGGGTAGAATAGTATTTTTAACTTAACCTATATATAAGTTCTTTATATTTAGGTTAAATCATGCACTTTTAGAATAAACAAATTAATGAGAATTATAGCCTCCTTCTCATTCATGTTCATATTTATTTTGTGTTAATTGAATTGCTTTAACACCGGTAACAACGTCCCTAAAGTGTTAAAAGTTTTGTCATTTTAACCTTGTATTTTAATGCTAGGCATGACAACTCTTACACTTTCAATTCGGACATGTTGGGTCTATTCAGCTGAACATGTTCATTAGATGTCTACTACATGTTGCCATGTATACATAAATAAATGTAAGAAGGAACCAGGATGGCCACAGATTGAGAATGTTAGGATTGGTATGCCTAAAGTTGTTGTATAGTTATGGGGTAAATTGAACAAAATCTTAAACTTGGAGGACCGTGTAAATGTAATTTACCTAAGACATGTATGATGTCCTTGGCTAGTTGTTGTTGAGGATATATCCCATAATCCTCTCATGGCAATCCATGATTCTCATTTAGTTGATCCTTAATTGTATTCTATTCCGATCCCAGCTTCACGTATGCTCAAATCCCACACTCAGCTTAGGGGGGGTGTGGAGGATATCCGTGAATCCTTATGCCATGACAAATAACAACAACTGAGGAAAGAAAGAGGAAACATGAATAATTGGACTGAAGGATGGTGGTGTGTGTTTTGTTTTTATATCCCATGTCGTATATGTCTCTGTTCTCATGTCATATGTTTGTCTTTTCATCCGATAGGGAAAAATAAGAGAAAAAAAGAAAAAGATATGTGATTGTCCATTGCTGTGTTCGGATCCTTTTGTTGTTATTGCTTTACACATAGCATCAAAAGTTGACGAATTGATCAATAATAGTTTGCCAAAATGTTACTATAGTTTTAGATTTATAAGGGCAAAGTTGCTGAAATTACCCCCACCTCCTTCCCCTCCAAATTTGAAAGAGGATTTCATTTCTCTACTTACTTTAGGCTGTCAACTGCAAGTCTTCAAGTCCACTGCATGCCTAAAAGTCAACAAACATACATTTTCTTTTTTGGGTGGGTAGCATATGTGCTATTACTTCAGCATAAATTTGGTCTTTTGGACTTGAGGTTGCTTCAAAACTCAATTTGCATCAATAGTTTCCCATCAACTTTGGGAAACTATTACCTTTCTCTATTTTCTTGCTCTTCTTTCTCTGCTTCTTTTTTGATGGAAAGTATGGACCGCCGCCGCCGCCGACGCCGCAAACAAGCTAAAATTAACAATTCTGAGTCTGAAGGTTAGTTTAATTTTTTTTATCTTCGTGGTAAAAGACTGTAGGTTTCAACTTTTTCTAGACCTTAAAACAGTTTATTATGTGTCTTTGTAGGTGTGTAGGATCTATCTGCACTGAGATAACTCATTGTTAATTTATTTATTTTCTTTTTTTATGCAGAGGTCAGTAGTATTGAATGGGAGTTTATAGACATGAGTGAACAAGAGGAAGACCTCATTTACAGAATGTATAGGCTTGTTGGAGAAAGGTAAGCTAACAGTATATTAAGAGTCTCTCACCACATTCTGCTTGCCATCATGACTTTCTTCTCCATTATCTTCAACTAGTTTCCCATTTCTGGTATCAATTAGTGTATCATATTTGTTCTTCGAAGGTGGTTTATGCAGAAGCAAGCCTCTGTAAAAAAAAAACCCTCAAATTGCCTGCTCATGAAGAAGGGAAGATGCCCTTATCAAGGAAAAGGGAGAAGAAGAAATGGAGTGTTGTAGTAGAAAGTTTTGCCTCCTACTTTTCCCCTTGTCCGTCAATTTACCTGTCTTTTTGTAATTGAACCATGGTATGAAGTCATTTACTGCTTCTCAACCCACTGTTTCTTTTTGCTACGTCCAGTCAACATCAAGACATCTATATCCTTCGTACAAAAATACCTTATCCTAAGACCATTCCAGTATTGATTATTAAATGACCAGATCGACTGGTGGGTTGACAAGAAGGTGCCTTCTGCACTTTGTTGCAGACCAAAAGCTCATAGCATTTTATCCATCTATACTCAAAAGTTTTTGTCTGGTCCTTCCCAGAACTTTAATCCTTTCAGTTTCAGCAATGCACATTACTTGTATACGCACAGTCATGTTAATGTTTACAGTGATTGATTCTTGGTATCATAAAATGGGGCTCATTTGCAGGTGGGATTTGATAGCTGGAAGGATTCCAGGCCGGAAAGCAGAAGAAATAGAGAGGTTTTGGATAATGAAACACCGTGAAGGGTTTGCTGAGAAACGAAGGTTGCATAGCAAAGCGAAGTCTAAGACTTATCGTTAGGCATTAACTTACAATGTTTTTCAAATAGGTTCTTGATTAATTTTGTTGATTGTTTCCTTTTGTATTAATTAATTTTGTTGATTGTTTCCTTTTGTATTTGTTTGTTGTTGTTTGGCTTCTAAAATCTGTGCAGGGTTTTGTTTCGTTTCGTTTCTTTTGTCAGCAGAGACTTAATTTAAACTTTTCTTCGGAAAGATCAATCCTTATATTGGCCAAGGTATGGCCTGTCATTTGGATAGGAGCAAAGGAGGCATTGCCCTTCAACTTCAAGGCACGTTTAAATTCTAGAAATGATGTTCATGATTTTTAATTTAAGAGTTTAATAGCCCTGTTTTTTTAATCTCAACTCACTGAGTCGGTCTAAGGTGAAATGAAATTGTAAATGGTTCAATTAACAACTCTGTGTTATAAATATATTCTGAAGTTGCAACACATGCCCTTTTTTTTTAATACTCCATAGACTAATTTTCAAAATCAAATTTGATACACAAAAATTACTAATTTTAATCTCAACTTACTGAGCTGGCCTAAGATCCGTGTCGGGGGTTTGCTTAATTATTCCTAAAATAATATTGTTTTAGTTGTTTTTTTTAATAAAATAGAGTTGGTTTGATACAAAAAAAAATTAAATAAAAAACATTGCACTTGACCGACCGGGTCTCACGTGAGGAGGTTAGAGTGTTTGACAATACAAGACTTTTTTTTCCTTATTTTTTTTTTGCTAATTAGCTGTTTTTTCATGCTTTTATTTTACAATATAAGATGCAATTTTAATTTTTCCTTATATTGGAGGCCAATGTACTCATAGCAAAACACTAGTTTACCGAGTTGTGCTATACTTTATCATATTAAATATAAAGACCACCTGTAAAAAAAAAATTAAAGAATAAATTAAAAAAATAAAATTGATATAAAAAAATCTCCATGACCCAATTCCTTACCTAACTTGAGTTTAGAGTTAAATCATGCGGGAGTTTTCCCGATATGACTCGGTTGACAAGGTCAATCCAAAAACCTGGTAAAAAAAAGTTCAAGAATAAAATTAAGAAGAAAAATAAAGAAATTAACAGGAAAAAAATTATAAACCTAACTCGTTGTCTATTCTGGTTTTAAAATTAACCATGAAAGTTTCTTCGACATAATAAAAAAATAATGAAATTGAAAGGAAATTAAAAAAAATAAAGGTTGAATTGAAAAAAATAAAAAGACAAAAGATGAAGATCCATTAAGTTTTCCAAGTCTTTCAGTATATGAACAATTAAGTTTCATTAAGTTTACCAAATCTTAGGATAGATCGAGGGGGTGCGAGAGACAAATTCTTAACAATATTAAGAGCAATTTTCTTCTTTTTTTTTATATGGCCCTAGGAACTAGCTTAATAGCCCCCCTCTTCGTGGTCATGGCTTCGCTTATCCACAGCTGTTCAGCTTCCTTTATGTAAACAATGGTGCCAATTCTCATGGGGGCTGTAAATCTAGTGCCTGCCCAATCAACAAACCATTCCCAGCATAAATCCTTTTTTTTTTCTCTTGTTTTCTCTTTTCACACTCCCAACTGACCAATAAGATGCCATGTGCTCAGTCTGGCATTGTCCTTCCCATGAACCAATCTACTAGATTTTGACAAAAGTTTTTTTTTACGCCTCATCGAAAGATGAGTAAATTACTGGCGTGATAACAGTGAAAATTTTAAATTTGACATGCCTACAAAATCTCATAGTCATTGTCCTATGAGCTCAGCTAAAAACCGGATCTCTTGGGCTCAGCCTAGAGAAGAATCTTTTATTTATAGGCACACTCAAAAAAAATAATCCTCATCTTTTGAACACGTCTAAAAAAAGATCATCTTCTTCAGATTACCTCAAGAAATAAACCTCCCTTCCTTGGATACATTTAAAAAAATGAGCATCCTCTCTTAAACACACGTCTTAGAGAATGACTCTTTTTCTTTGGACACATCTAATGTAATGAACATCTTATCTTAGGCACGCTCAAAGAATGGACTCAATCTCTCTTGAGCACCCCCAAAAAAATGAGCATCTTTCCTTAGACATGTCCAAAGAAATGACGACTTTTTCCTTGAACACATTTAAAGGAATGACCCTCTTTCCTTAGGCATGTCCAAGGAACGAACCTAGCCTCTCTTGGGCTCAAAAAGGGATGGACTCAACCTTTTCTAGGCTCAACCAAAAGAAGGATCCACCTCTCTTGAATCTAGCTTAAGGAAAAGGCTCAGCCTCTATAGACTCGGCTACATTTGACATCTTAGATCTTAATCTCTCTACACTTTTTAAGTGTATAAAAATCCCCTAAGGATCCACCATATTTCCATCAAACATTAATATAAATATAAGAGATATTTATTCCTTATTAAAAGCTATCAGAGTAAAATTACACACCAGACTCTCTTCTTCACAAAAGGACAAGACTCGTGGACTTATAAAATATACCATGAAACCTTCAAAATAAAAGTTCATAATCTTCATTCTCTACTGCATATATATTTTCAGAGCATCTCTCTGTAGAATATTATTAATTTCTCTCTTTAAAGAGATACTTATTTAAGCATCGGAAGTCTCTACCTCTATAAAAGGAGATCATTTGCAAGTATTAGCCACAAGACATCTTGGCCTACAAAACACTAAGTATAAGCTATCAACCACTTTGACTAGAAAGAATGGAGGAAATTGCTATGGTCAATTAATTAACTGATTATCCAACTTGAAAACCCTATACATAAACTACTTGAATTTTTAGAACATCATGAGAAAGTTTTGCCAACAAAGGAAATCTCCTAAAAGTTATATATATATAGTTCTAACACCTTGTCAAGATAAGAATTCTTCTGCTAAGCAACTGGATTATTGGGTCATAATTTCTCCAGATGAGACCGTTGTGTAACGGACGGTCGAGTGGATAAGCATCACACAATCCTAAAATTTTGCATAGGGTGCCAGCAATCTGAGCCAAATTGCTTTTCACTGGATTTGCCCCAAGGCCCTGGCAGTCTGATGAGGAACCAGGCCTGGCTTGAAGACCAGTTCTCCAGCTTGACCACACATGCTGGTCCGAAGAGGCTAGCAGTTACCAAAGCTTGAACCCGATTTGAGTTATTGGATTTACAACACCGTCCTATAAGGCCACAAGCATTGTTCCTTGTAGTTTAGGTCCTCAATGGATACCCAACAAGATCCAATCTGATGGATTGTGTATGGGAGGCATTTTAGCAAATGGACGACGACAGGATATATACCTCCCGTCCTGTAGAGAACCCAAACTCAAATATAGATATTCATTAGACATGGCTTACTATATTACTTTTTTATAAAAAAATAATAATAATGTTTAGGTGATGTAAACATATTTTTTTTTAAGAAAAAATAATTTAGAATTGGATTATAGCCTCAACGGGTTAAATATGTTGATTTTTTTTCTAAATATATAAAAAAAGCAACGAATGGATTAAAAAAAATTTTAAAAAAAAATATGATAACTTTAGAATAAAAAACATTTTTTCATGAGGGGAAAAATGATGTAGTTTAACTTTCAACCAAATAAATATAGAATGATAAAATTTGGTAAAGAAAAAGATTAAAAAAATCAGCCCAAGTCAACCTCAATTAGTATAATAAACATGTGATCTTGTTAATGAAAAGCAAGCTCATACCTATAGCTCAGGTCACGAGATCGGGATAACCCGATAGAAACGAAATAGAAAAAAAACTACAAGGCCATTTAAAAAAAAACTATTGTTGAACGCTGAAATCAGAAAAGAAAATAAGTAAAACAAAGAACATATACAAGCTCATGTTAACTTTTTAAACTCATGATCCAAATTATTAAACTGAAAACACCATATAGAAAAATACTACGAAGCTCAATTTCTAACAAATAAATATTGAAGGATAAAATCAGGAGGGAAATCAATTATACAAAAACATTCAAAACCAAAAATAACAATTAAAATAATAAGAATAAAAATTGAAATAAAAATAAATAAATTATAGGAAAACTATAAATTTTCGAATGAATGATGAAATTAAAAAGAAAAATAATTTTAACGAAAGGACAAAATAATGGGATCAAATTGGAAATAAAAAATATACTATAAATTTGGATTGAATGGTAAAATTAAAAACAAATAAATTTTTTACAAAGAAAAAAAAAATAGAAATTAAAAGAACAAGGGAAAAATTAGAAAAATTAATATATGAAAAATTAAAATTAAAAAATAAAATTAAAAATAAATAAAACTTTCATAAAAATGTCCAAAAATAAAAATTAAAGTTGAAACATTTTTACAAGCAAGAGAGAGACAGGAATAATTAAAAAAAAGCTTAGCTAGCAAGAAACTGCCCCGCAGTGACTAATTAAACGACTTGGCAGGAGGGTGTTTTTGACTGCCGGAGGCACCACACGTGTCGGCTAAAATACCAATAACTTTTTTAATTTAAATAATATTTTACCTATATTAAAAGACTACCTTGCTACTGATTAACTTGGTAATAATAAAAAGCCAAAATGAAAAGATTCTTGACAAAGGTTTTTTTTTTTGCTTTAAAGGGTAAAGTTAAGATTTTACTGTATTTTGAAAACTCGCCAATTGTAAAAGTTTTTTCCATAAAAGGCAATTTAATTATTTTATTGTGATTAAAAAATAAAATAAAAACAACTCTACCCTTGATGATCAATGAATTATTTAAAAATACTAAAATACCCTTAACACTAAGAAAAATGATTTTTTTTTTAAGAACAAAATGGTAATATGTTGAGTCTACGTGCACAATGATTTTCCCTTTCCCTATAGTGTTTGTACATATATATTGTTTTTGGTATTTGATTGATATTTCAAAATAATTTTTTTCATTGAATTTATATTTTAATAAATTATATTAACTATGTAAAGAATTATTATAAAATTTAGTATTTTTGTCTTTCATCTTGTATATATCTAAAATAATTGGTATTTCAAAATAATTTTTTTGTTGAATTTATATTTAACTATGTATAAGAGTTATTGTAAAATTTAATATTTATATGAATTTAATATTAATTTTTTATTACATATTAACTATTAAATTCAAAAATATTTTTTTGTTAATTAATAGGGAAACCACAGGCTTTCCACCCCACCCCAAACTCGCCTCACTGCAATGTCTATTCAGGTTTGTACAAAGTCAATTGTCTGAAAGGTTGAGAGGACGTCTGTGAACTGTATAAGATATCATTGTATTATATAGGAAAGACAATATTACATGTATAAGTGGTGACCTGAAATCTCAAACTCTATCTTGTCTATCTCATGTAGTTAAATACGCCTATGATACAGAACATTAGTATACAGCAATGATTGGTGATGAGGGATCATCAAGAGGGAGAGAGTTGTTTATGCGAACCTTGTGTTTCTGATCAATTCAGACAACATAGCGGCGAAGATAATCCACTCTAGTTGGATGTTTGAGCTTCATGAGTGCTTTTACTTCGTGCTTCCTGACCATTTCTCTTGAGATATTTAAGTTCCCAGCAATCTCTCCTAATGTTCTGTCTCCTTTACCATCAAGCCCGTATCTCTGTCGGACCACCAAGCTCTCCTTTGGTTTTAGAGAATCAAGCTGGCGAGGATTTTCAGAGATTAGATACGCATTACTATCAATGAATTAAACCACCTAATAATGTCAATTGCACTGACAGCTGAACTTTTTGCTTTTCATGTTCTTCCACTTAATTAATATCTCTAAGAGCTTTTCTACAAAATGCACGGACGTATAAAATTACATTAGCTTCTATATGAAATGAATTTTATATATTTTGGTATAAAGTGCCAGTTAAAAGATTAAGAAAATAATAATGCTTGTGAAAGATTTCTCAAGAGAACTGTTGGTGAAAGGTTTTGCACTTGTGAACATTCTGCGGAACATAGTGATCTTGATTCAATCGAGGATAAACAATTAATGAGAGAAAGCAATGGAGTATAAAATCTGAGAGAGCATATCATGACTGCTTACCACATCATCAAGTGCAAGCCTGAGAAGAGCTGACTGCCTCCGGTCATCACCTCCATCAACATCAGCAATTCCACCAATAAACTCTTCCTGCGTTGTTTTGTGTCTTGAATGGAGAGACAAAACAGGTTTTGAGGCCCTCGTAACTTCATGGTACCTCTCAGGGGAGATCCGAACTTTTTCAATAATCTCATCCTCCATTGGTTGTCTTTTAAGTTGAAACCACAATTCAAGTTTTGCTTTCTGGATTTCAGACCTAATCTGCACAAGTTGAAGTTGAGTGTTATAGCATGATCCCACTGAGCAACCAACACTAGCTGTACACATTGAATTCAATGGAAGTAATAGTTCTGGAATGAATATATGCAATGTTTTCCATTCAAACTCCCTAACCAGAGCACATTAGATGCAGAATTAAAACTAAAGAACTGGACATGGTGAATCATAACATTCACAATACTTGGCCTACTACCAAGCACATTGCTATTGTGGTCAATTTCATGATGACGTGTATCTAGGTTGAGAAAACTCAAATATTTGGCCTAATATGGTGCTAACCTAAGATTCCTGTTCCTTTCTTGCAGAGCAACAGCCTAGTTCACAAATTTAAGTTGATTCAGTGCGCCCTATTTCTTTGAATGATGAATTTCTCTATCTCTACCAAGAACGCACCACTCTCCCTGCTCCAAGGAGGGAAAGAGCTTCAAACACTTATTTGGTGCTTTCTTGCAACTAGAAACAAAAGGAAAATGTGTAAATTATTGTGATGTTCAGAAAAAATGAAAACCAAGTCATGTGTCTGAAAATATCATACCGATTCCAGGCCAAACGAAACGCGTGTAAAGCTTGAGAGTGTCATTGATCGTATGATGGCATGTCTAATCCAAAATAGCCCATAAGTGGAGAGCCGGAATCTCCTTTTGGGTTCAAAGCGATCAATTGCTGTAATAAGTCCCTTCACTCCCGCCTGACAAAAATCTTGAAATTTTGTCCCATTTGCAAAGTCTTGAAAATATTTTTTGATCACAAACAAGACAAGCCGAAGATTGTGCTGCAAAAGCATTGAGAATTTACGGTAAATCTTTTTATCCCAAGTCATTTAAGTCCTTGAGCAACAGAAAACAAAAATACTCGACAAGCACCAAAATCCTGTATAATTTATTTGCTCTATAATTACTATGAGAGCCCATGCTTCCTCAGTAATTGAGTTACTTTAATAAAAGTCAATGTCACTATTTGGAAATAAATCATTACCTTAATGAGCTTGTTCCTTGCAGCTCGACCAACTGCTATTTGCTTTCTTACTTGGAGCACATCCATATTTGTTGCTTTAGCTAATTCAACGTCAGTTGGTTCTCCCCCCAGATTTTCTTGCAGATGCTCTTTCACTTGAAGGAGTGCCTAATATAAAAGAAATGGAACTAAGCCCCAGAAAACTACCTATTCTTACAGCAAAAAAACACAGCCTATATGCAAAACTTGAAAGGCATCAGGGGCAAGGGTCAGTACTCACTTTCATAGGCTGCATCAACTTAAATAACCAGACATGCTCTGATGAAGTAAGGACCGGAGGTATCTTCATTTTTTTCCAGTCCAAGCTGACCAAATCAGTTGAAGCCGAATACTCCCTCACAAGGTCATCAATCTTTTCATTTTCATTTTTTCGATCTTTTCTCTTCCCAGCTGAAGTCACCAATTTCTCTTCATTCTTGATCCTCAGAGAAATCCTTTTCTCAAGACTCAATCGTTTAGCCTTCTTTGCCCGGTTCCTAACAATGATTTTACTAGTTCTATCCTCGGTTTCCTTGTCACCTTCACTAATTTTCCTTTTCCTTTGCCTACCTCTCCTAATCACACCACTTGCGTCTTCCACATCAGAAGTATCAGTTCCAGGGCTAAGCTTGTATATGTTTTCAAGTTTCGCAGCAGCTTCATTGTAATCCACTAACAATGTACATGGAGAAACTTCAGTACGGACAGCTTTTAATCTATTCGAAGATTTTTTGCTTTTTCCAAGTCTCTTCTTCCCCTTCGTTGTTTCTACGGGCAATGGAATTTGCTCATGTGGTGCAACCAAAGATGTGTTGTTGGATTTGTTGGCTTTAAATGCTACAATCAAAGGTCTTTTTGCTGTAGATCCGTAAGTTGAAAACTTTGTGCTCAATCCTAGTGGTGTCCGAGAAGCTGAGCTCGAAACACTTACAACTCCCATGCCAAGTTGTGTTATTACAAGATTTTGAAAGAGTATGAGGACTTTCTCACTGCACAAACACTGCAAACAAAAATGTTGCATTTAGTTGGAGTTTATAACTTCACTCGCCGCAACATACGCATACACAAAATCACATAATTCGAATACCCTAGTCCTTAGTTTTGGATAAATTGTTCGAAATTTCTCCTAATCAAATAGTGGCAGCACAGTTTCAACAAAAATAAAATCATTTATTTTGTGTGCATTATGTTTGCCCTCTTTGATCACATGCATCAACAAGAATATTAACCATCAAAAAACAAATTTCCATTGAAATCCATACAACCTTCAACAAATTTTGACCATTTAAGTTTCCTTCAGGATAAATAGCAGTAGACAAATGATTGCAAATCAAGAAATACAACCCCAGCTGAAAGATCTAAGAATTTCCAGCAAACTGATCCAAAATCACCATTAAAACATCATACAAAACCCTCAAAGAATACCCACTTAGCACCAGGCTAATCTTTCAAGGGATACTTATTGTATTTACAGAACACCAACAATGTCATCACCAAGAAAACATTAAACACAGCAACAAAATTTTGCAATAACTAAGCAACGAATACACACAAGGAAAAAAAATCCCACAAAGAAACTACAAGGATCAAAACATTACAACATGCCACGACATAAAAGTCCGTGCATACCTCTGTGAAAAGAGCAGTAGCCTGTAAGAGTTGGAACAAAATCTTGCTCACTTGTAACAGGCAAATCTTGTTAGAAATACAAGCACGCAGAAAGTTTCTAAAACCTCAAATTTTAACATCAGCTCGTAAATTATGGTGTCCACCAGTTATTTTCCTTAATAATCAACGGCTAGAAAGTTGGGGTCGTTCTAAACAACGGTGGAGAAGTGTCCAGGTATGATAGTGGGACAGTCCGTGGCGAGTGGTGAAGCAGTGGTGGACTTACGTGGCAAGTTAGGAGAGGAAGGGAAGATATTTTGTAGAGAGTTTATGGATGATGTTTGCTACACGTGGATGGCTTTTATTAGGTGCAATATTGACAATTTGTTAGCTGGACCCTGGAACTTTTGTGGTGGTCTTGCTGCTCTCTACGTTTCTTAATTGTGACCATTTAAAGGAGTGAAATTCCAAAAACGAAAAGTAAAATGATATTAAGGAGGTGTTATTTTATCTTAAAATAATTTTTTTATTTTTTAAAATTAATATATTAAAATAATCTAAAAAAATATTTAAAATAAAACTAAAAAAAATTATAAAATTATAAAAAAAAATGATTGGATTATAATATCAAATACCACCTAAGAGACAATGAATTATTTTCATTAGTCTAATTTTATATCACGTTAATTAAATTTTTTATCATTATATATCTTTTAAAAGATTAAACTCAAATGTCGAGTTAGTATATATAAAATTGATTGATAACAAAATTTAAAAATACTATCATAATTAATGTAATATTCATAGTACGAATACTCTTCCAAGAAACTAAATACTTGAGAGGTATTTTATCATCGTTTCTATATTTTGTTTTTTTTAGAAAGAGGATAAATATTTTTTTTATTAACATGGGTGTCCGGGATAGCTTATGCGTACCTTGACTAATCCTACGAGTTCTAAAGTTAACGACCATGTAAATTTCTAGTAGCTCTGAGATTTGTGAGACTCAAACTGATAATATCTAGAAAATAAATTTAAAATCTAACCAGTTAAAATATACCCATCAAAATTAGAAAGAAGATAAAATTTCTATGTCATGTCGATAAGCTTGAGCACAAACTAGAGAAGCATATTTGGTCATCTCTAGGCAATCTTGTGACGCCACAACCTGCTTTCCAATTGTATTCATAGATTAAAAAAAATGTAAAGTAGCACACACAACCTGAATATGTGGAAAAAACAAAAGTATTTTTTTTAGTTCATTTTATTATTTTATATATTCCATATTACTATTTATAAGATATTAATTATATAAAAAACATGCCCTTTCCTTTACTCATAAAAAAAGAAAAAAGAAAAAAAAGAGTCTTAATAGAGCAAGTAACTCGACCTAAATTTAGGAAGAGAAGAGGATTTGTTTAGAAAAGAGAGAAGAGATGAAGGGGGAGAGGGGAGAGAAACTGGACGAGAAGAAAGGGAAAGAAAAGAAAAGGAAAATGGAAAAGGTTAAAAAATATCAAGTCCCGAATATTTTAGTTTTTTCATTAAGATTTAAAATTAATATTATGTAATATATAAAGTATAGTTTAAAAATAAAAATGAAAACAAAATGTTACCGCATTTAAATATCGAGAAGATTTAGCTAATTTTTTCTTAGTATTTATCATAAAAGCATCCATCTTAGCTTATTATAAGAGAAGTGAGAGACATATTTATCTATTTTACATGCTTTACTGACGTAGCATTTCTAATTAAAAAAAAAAACTGAACCAAGAAATTCTATTTAAAAAATATTGAATTGCTCAACTCATGAACACAATCGAACCAAACAGAGCCTTACCTGATACATTTGTTGGATTATGGTATCATTTAGGCTATCTATTCAGTTTTAGGGAATCAACTAAGTAGGTCGGATTAGTGCTAAAGAACATGGGCCTAACTATTGTAGGCCCTCCTATTTCTATTGAGCCTTTTGGGCTATCTATTCAGTTTTAGGGAATCAACTAAGTAGGCCGAACTAGAGCTAAAGACAATGGGCCTGACTATTGTGAAGATGGGCCGCCAACATCCCAAATGAATCATTTAAGGATGCATCACCGCCTCGCCTCCTCCTCCATCTCCACATCCATCGGAGGTAAATTGCAAGGTTTCAGGCCTCCCTTCATCAGAAAATGGACCTCAATTGAAGCTCCGGTTTCTATTGACCTAAGCATAGTGTTTTTTCACCCCTAATTGAATAAGCCACATTAAAATTAGTATAGGAAATTCATAATATGATATATTTTTAATTTCTAATTAAAAATGAATAAAAAATAATGATATTTTTAAATAGTCTTGAACTTTCAAATTTAAAATGGATTATCCATGATCCATGTACAACAAATTAAATAAATAAAAAACTAATTTAATTTCCTAGAGTATTCAAGAGTATTGGTTTTTTGTCATTTCATATTGGTTTTATTGTAGATTCCAAGAGTATTCAAGGGCATTGTTTTAAATTATATTTATTAAATATAATGAAAAAAAAAACTATATATTTAGATTGAAGGCGAGCCAATTGCCATCTCTAAGAATAATGTCCAAGATCGAGGTGCATAATTAGAAGAATCATGAGATTATCAAGTCAAGGATGAATAACATTAATATTCAACAATTGGAGACTAAGTCGTTGAATATAAAACAACAAGGACTACAATGAACTTTATCGTCTTCAATCTTCTGCTAAAGTGCAGCGTTAATTTGACCCTCTTCAATATAACAAAAGAAAGTCGTCTATCATGACATAAAAAATATTTCAGATCCTACTTCTTTTTGGTTTCTTCTTCTTTTAGTAATGCTTTTTATTATTATTATTATTACGAACTTAAAATTAAGTATATCACAGAAGGAAAAAGAAACCCTACAAGAATCTTAAGTTACACGGCAGAATAGTCCTTGATATCTTATAATTAAGTGGACTAAAATAAACTGAATTCTAACTTAATTTACTAATAAAAACATTAGACATACGACCGATAAATCAATTTTACATATGCTGAATTGAGCTATGTTACAGTTTTAAAAAATAGTTTTAAAACTTGGTCCAACAGGTTGACCCGGGATCTGACTGACCTGGAACTGGAATCGAGCCAGGTTTATGAAAAAATAAAGGTAGTTAAAAACCCGACTGACATGGCAAGACCCGGTCAAAAACCCGGTTGCAACCCGTTTACTATTTTTTTTTTTTACTAAAACGACGTCGTTTTAATTTATAAAAAAAATAGGGTTGACTCAGTGATCCGATCAAAACCCGTGACTCGAGTCTTAAACCGAATCAATTATCAGACCGGGTTTAAAAACACTGCTTTAAAAACCAAACAATTTCTGGCTGGCCTGATAATGTTAAGCATATGCCAACTTCACTAGCAATCACACTCAAGGTCTAAGAGAGAGAGAGAGAGAGAAACTAAGGGGCGAGCATGTCTGTGTGTGTGTATATATATATATATATAGTTTTATTTTAAATAAATTTAAAAATTAATCTGTTAAACTTTATCATTGAATTCATCTAATCAAATCTAGATAATATTTAATTAGATCAATTCAAAAAATATTTTTTTAAATAATATCATCTTAAAATTTATCCAGATTCACTAACAAATTCACAATCTAAACTTTGGTTTAAGTCATATTCCAAATTTGTCATGTTCAATATATATATATTTCTAGATTGAGGCATAACAGGAGATCGAGAGGTCTTTTATTAAAAAAATTCCTTGCAAACTAACAGATTTTTGATACGCCACTCGAACATGATCCATGGAATAATGAATTTATAACCAAGTTATCCTCCCTAAACACTAATCTAAGCATTAGGTAAGAACAACTATTGCTTTCTCAATCCTACAATCATCTTAAACCTTCAACAAACTAATTAGTTGGGTGATCAATGGGTCAAAATGGATCTGGATACAAAAGCGTAGACTATCTTGTATTTCTTATAATCGTAGTATGACAACATGTCACAATGTGACCTCCACGTTTTGTACTTCTGTCTAATTTATCATTTTATATTTTGGTAAGATTGCCGCATGTCACAAATTCGACGTTCAAAAATAGAAGTTCCATGCAAGAAGACACGTATCCTCAACCCTACACAACATATTGATTCCATCTTGTTCAA
>Ga0307517_10004326_pt1 | contig 21855 bp, 13 predicted proteins | sample 23_EM_MG_FD_194515 | JGI IMG/M metagenome (GOLD analysis project Ga0307517, IMG submission 194515) | Populus trichocarpa ectomycorrhiza microbial communities from riparian zone in the Pacific Northwest, United States - 23_EM | ecosystem: Host-associated > Plants > Roots > Unclassified | place... | reverse complement strand
TGTTTTGATGAATGATTGAGGTTTATTTGGTGAAATATTATCAAGTTTTATGATTTTTTTCTTTTAAATTAGATTTCAAGAAAACCATTTGATTTTTGGGTTTGTTTTTTTTTTTTTTTTGAAAAAGGACTAGTTTGGTTCATAAACATATAAAGTTATGATTTAGACCCTTAGTTAAGTTTATTAAATAGATTTTCCATTATGTTTTAGTCCTTTTTAATATGTCTCATTTTCTATTCAGATAATCCTGGTATTCTACCTGTAGAATATCAGTAGGATTGCCTTCGATATCTGTTTCCGTGTTATTTCTACTTTTGAGTTAGGTGAGTGAATAATTTTTCATATGCTAGAGGATTAGTATAAATAATTGAATTGTTAATATGGAATTGATTGTGCTTCTTGGTAAATCTTATTTTTTTATTTTTTCCTTGTTTATGATTAAGCATGATCACTTATTGAAATTGAATCTTTGATATGAACCATTATGTACTTCTGAATTGATAGTTTTTTATTTATTTAATTGATGTTATGAGTTGAGCCTTGAGCTATGAATTTGTTTGTTTGATTATGATTTAAATGGTATGCTAATCAGAATACTCATACTAACAGGGTAGTGTTAGTCTTTGTGCACACTGTATTAAAACCCTAGTTGGTCGAAAGAGTCACCAACCTATAGCGACTGATCATCTCATGGCACGGAGCATCATGCTCATTGCATTTTGATTTTCTGACAAGTCTTACCTTATGATATTCATGTTATGGTCTATTTGAGAAACTTTCCTGTAAGAACTTAAAGTCATATTTGTATATACATTCTTCATTGTTGTATTATCTCGTGTATGTATATTGAACGTTATCTACTCACTGAGTTGTTGAACTCGTCCTTTCATTATTTATCTTTTTCAGGTTTATAGCTTATTAGTAGGTCACTTTTGTTGGACTTTTAGATCCTGTTTTTTTAGTTGTAATTGTTTTTTTTCTTTATGTCTAATTAGTGCTCCACAACTACAATATTTGTATTAACTCTCGTATTAAGATAATCAATTTATATTATAAAATTAGTTATGTTATCTTGTTGCGTAGATCTCTGTTTTGTTTATATATGTGAAAAGGTTTATATATGAGTTTGAGTTCGTATAGGTATCAAAATCTAGAATTAAACATTGTCTATGTGCCAGTAATGGACTTGAAAATCAGGTCATGACAATTCTTCAACAACTCATAATTCCAGACATCAAATAGGTTTGTTTCAAGCCCACTAACATCCTAATACATCAATTTAAAAACCCTTAAATCATTCCATCAACAGGTCTTAATGAAACTCTAACTCTTCCTTAATCCTTCCACAAACAAACTCCTAATCAAAAAATAACAAAAGTGAAAATTACTTGCTTGTTTTTTCAACCATACTTGAACCAAACTAAAACTTAAAACCGAAATACACCAACTTAAAACCGAAATACTTGGTGTTGTTTAAAGAAAAAGTCACGACGAGAAGAGGAAAACGAGGGGAAGAGAGAAAAAAATCAATTCTCTTACAACCCTTTTCTATCTAGATTTGTTGGGTTAGATTTGGACTGTATCTTGAGATTAGGTTGGGCGAAGAATATATATCTACAAAATCACATTTTCAATACTTTCGTTCATAATGGTTGCATCCCACAATTGACAACAAAATGAGCCTTACGTCTTGCTAGCCTGCAGCAATTAAATAGTTTCCAAGGAATCTAACGAAAATGTAAGTGCCTGTGAACAATACTTTCCATCCAAATCCAGAATTGCTAAGTTATGTCCAGAGATTCTCCTGTCATTCGTGGGTGTTACAAGAATACTGGTGATGTTTGCAATTCCTCTCTTCAAGGGGTTGAACGGTGTCAATGCTCCAAACAATACTCCATTTATTGAAGGCATAATGAGCCATGGACACTCAGTCCTTGTATAACTTCTGTCCCTCATAAATAAAAGACCTGCATATTTCTACCGCAAGATCCTCAGCCCGGGGCCATTCTTATTTCACCAAGCTGGACAGTGTATCTGTGTGTGAGTATGTGAGAGGGAGAGAGGGAGAGCAAACTTTTCAACCTGGCAGTAGAAAAGCTTGAATACAGCAATTGAGTAAAAATGACAACAAAGTGAAAAGAAAACACGTTTCTATTGTAAAAGCAAGTAATTTTCCGTGATAAGGAAGAATTCAGAGATCATTTACAGGACACGAAAAGGGATGCTCAGGTTCTAAAATGCTGTAAATCTTACCCAGAACATGTTCGTATACGACTCATTTTTTAGGCAAAACTTGAATATTGACCAAAAGTAATCACAAGATTTCTATTCATAATCGAACTGCACATCTACATGCATGTATTTTCTCATGAGCTGAACTATGGATGATGTAAAATTGGCCAACATTTGGCATTCTTCATGACTTTTGGCCTCTGAAACAACACCATGAATTACCAGCTTCCTGAGATTTGGACAAAGTTTTAGCAGCCCCTCAACCCAATGAGAGAAGAGATCATTAATTATAGTCCATCCGAGCTCCAACACAAAGACATTCTCCAAGTGGGAAGACCCTTGCAGGCCATAGTTAACCACTCCATCTCTCAAGTCATAACTTAATGCAAGATGGATGAGATGCGGGAAACAAACAGCAATAGTTTCTAAATCCACAATCTCATCCTCGTCATCGAAGACCACATCCCAAAGACGAAGTTTTGTCAACTTTGATGATTTGGAGATCATTTGGTAGAACTTTGGCCACATAATAGTGAAGTTGCTGACATCTATGATCTCAAGATTATCAACAGTGTCACCAATATCAAGATGAATAACACTTACGTCATCAATTTTGAAATGCTTCAAAGTACCCTTTCCAATGAGTTCAAATAGCTCAAGAGCGCAATCCTTCAAGTGCAAGCATTCAATGCTATCTGCCTCCAAGATAAACTTGTCCAAACTGATTGCTTCAACATAAACTCTCTTTAATGTTGGACTGCTCAGTTCAACAGTCACCTGTGCATCAGACATTGCAATCTCTGGATTGATAAGTTCCAAGGTCTCAATCTTTGGGCAAGCAGTGAGCAAAAGATTGAGATCCAATGCTGAGATACTGACATAACTCAAAGAAAGGGATTTTAAACAAGGGAATCTCTGAAAGTTGGGTTCAACCCCTGTTATCGAGTTGTGGGACAGTTCCAACATTTCCATCTTCTGCCTGCCACAAATCTCAAGAATATTAACATTCGGATTAGTCCGAACATTATAAATCAATCGGTGCAAGGTTTCCCTGGTGTACATAAGCCAAGCAATAACTGTTGAAGCAGAGAACTCATCAACATCATCCATCAAAATCGACAAGCCTTGTAACCCAGTGGTTTGAAATATGGTCTGAGTTATCAGTATCTGTAGTCGGCTAGTTGTGAGATCTTGATAGACATTGCAATCATTGGAATTAAATGAAAGAGTGTGAAGATGTTTGCGCCAAGCTTCTCGCCACTTCCGACATGTTGCAGAAGCTATCACCACATCTCGAGCACCTCCTAGCCGTGACAGAATGTTCCCAATAACTTCAACTGGAAGATGTTCCATTACCCGAAAAACAAATACCTGAAGTTTCAAAACCACAACTAGGACTTCATACGAGAAATATCAGAAAAATTGATGCAGCTCAATTTATAACACACTAACTAATAAACCATTCAACAATATTTGGATCCTGTGCATAGCTTCTTGTTCAGCAACACCAAAGTTTGATCTAGTACACAAACATAAAAGCTACTCAGCACATCAAAACAACCAATTGGCACTAGCTAAAAACTAGAGGAAAAATTCAAACTTTGAAAAGGTCTCAGTCATTGAATCACAAAGGCAAGCAACAAAAATTATATGCAAACCCAGATAAATCCAAAATCCATGAACAGAAAACGAAAAACTAAAAATCCAACATCAGGGTACCAACTACATTGATTTCAACAAAAAAAAATATTCAACCTTTTGACTTGCTAATAAAAAAATTGCAAGAAATCCAGCAAACCATCAAGTAATCAGGCAATAACCCAAAAATCAATGAGCGAAACCCATCAAAAACACAAAATCTGACATCTGGGTACAAACAAACAAATTCAAACATTCACACTGCAACGTTAATTAACCAAATAGAATATTGAAAAGAATGAGATTCGATAAATGATACCCTGAATTCAAAAGCACTAAAAAACGCAAGAGGGTCGTCAAAGATCTTACCACACAATACAATCAACAAGAGATTAGAGATGAACAGGGAGACAATCGAGAGAGAGAAGTAGATTCCAGGCGTGACTTTGATAAAGATCCGCCACCCTGGAGAATAGAGAGAGAGAGAGAGAGCCTATTATAAGTTGGACGAATCCATGATGAGCTAGGCTGTTTGGAACTGTAAATTGAATTTAATTCAGAAATTTTAATGAAATCAAATCATTTAAAAATTCTAGAAGAAATTTGATTTTTAAAAATTATATTTAAAATTATTTTTTTAAAAGTATTTTTATATTTATTTTTTTAAAAGATCATACATTATTTAGAATTAATTTTTTATTGTAATTAAATTGTAGTATTTAATTTAAATTCAATTGATAAATAAATTAAATTTATATATTTGAAAATGATATAATTTATTTTATTTCCTATGTTATTCAATTATCTATTATAATTAAATTAAATTATAGTATTCATATGTTTGATAAATAAGTTAAATTCTAAAAAATATATAATTTATTTTATTTTATTTTTTATATTATCTTGAATTCAATTACAATGTTAAATTTGAATTTAATTAATAGATAAGTTGAATGCACATGCTTGAAAAAAATAAAATTCAAATTATTTTATTTCCTATATTACTTAATTCTCTACTATAATTGAATTTGATAAGGGTAGTATAAAGAATAAAATAAATTAAACTCTATTTTTTTAACTATGTAAATTCAATTTATTTATCAACTACATAACTTGTTTATTAATTAAATTTAAATTAAATATTATAATTGACAACTGAATTTAATTATAATAGAGAATTTGTTTAAACAACTAGAATAAAAAAGATTGGTTTTTTTTAATTTGTAATTATTTGCTAATGATTTATTTTTTTAAGGGCAAACCTGGAAAAAGTCGTTGATCTATAGAAGATATCTTAATTAGATATCTCAATCCCCGTTCTATTTTTAATGTGGATTAGTTTCTCAATATACCAATCAATTCTCAATTAGATCCTTTAATTGGTTTTGGTTAAAAAAGTTGTCTCTTTTCATGTGAAAAATATAAATTTACTAAGACTTTCCTCATCACCTGATAGGGAGAGTTCTGTGAAGAAACATAAGGGCTGTATATTTTTTATATATAATTTGATCTAACACCTGGTTTCGTGCGATGCAAGAGTGAAGATCTTAAGGAATTGATGATTTTGCATGAGAAAAAGAAAATCGAGCGAGTTTTGTTCGTATTTACAGGAAAGGCCTTGTGGTTTGGGTTAATTTCAAGAATAACCCTAACTATACTGCTACAATTCCTTATCAGTATTTTGACTTGTACCTTGGATTCAGTTCCATATACTAGGGAGAAACCTCTGCTGATAAGGCGTTGCTGCTCTTGTGTTGTTTCATGTTATTGGTCCGTGTCAACCCTAGCAGTAGCATGTTGTTACACTGTCATGCTGTACGAGTGTCTAATACTGGAAAGTAATTTTAAAAAAATTTGAAATTTCTTTTTAAAATTTAAATTAATATATTTTTTATGTTTTCCTACTATTTTGATGTATTAATATTAAAAATAATTTTTAAAAAATAAAAAAAAATTATTTTAATGTGTTTTTGAAATGAAAAGCACTTTGAAAAACAACCGCTACCACACTCTCGAACAGCTCTATCTTATTTGTGTGGTCTTGCATGTCAAGGTTTTTAAAAAATAAATATTATTTTTTTATAAAAATACTTTTATAATACCTTAAAAAATAATATAAATCTTATGTTACAACTCATTTTATAACTTAAATTATTAGATTTAAATAGTTATTTAACATAATATTAGAGCGTTGATGATTAAGTGATCATGAATTTAAATTTTACTATCTCTATTTATTTTATAAAAATTAATTATATGATAATATAATATGAGCCTAAATAAATTTTAAATTTAAAAAAATATATTAAAAAATAATATAAATTATACTTTAAAATTTTATTTAATAAAAATTAAAATCATTGCGTTAGCCACGGAGGCACAAGCACTACTCATAAATGAGTCCATCTAGTCAACGACTCGGCTAGCTCTAGCCTCCATCTCTAGCAGCAACCATGCCACCAAGATTTTAGCCAGGTAGTGACGAGTGCTAACTGCTAAGATTTTTACAAGACTCCGCTTCCTTTTTGGAGCGCGAACTAAACGAAAGACTGTTAAATTTTTTTTTATATATATATATATTTAAATTATTTCAAAATGATAATATTAAAAATAAATTTTTAAAAATAAAAAAATAAAATTTTAATAAAATTTAAACAAAAAAATATTTTAAAAAATAACCGAAATTTCATACACCCTCTCTGGCAAATCTTTTCAGTTACCGACAAGACAAAAACCTCTACAACACAAGAGCCACGCTCTCCACTCTTCTATTCCAGTACTAAAATCATCTTCGGCTCATTATCATCCCAGTCGCATAATAAAACCATAGTCATACCTAAATTGTCAGCATTTGCAGGTAACTGACTAACTCTACCTTGCTCCCAACTTGTTTTTTATAATGTTTGGATTGGTGTTTTTGGTCATTCTATTCTTGGGTTTGTTTTATGTTTTAATTATTTTTTTCTTAAAACGTAGTCTTACTTCTGCCCAGATGTTATTTTCTCCATTTTTTGTCCCTATTTGATGCATTAATGAGTGGTCTGGGGTTCTGAATGCGGTAGTTTTTTTTTTCTTACCTGATTATTCCAGGCATATTTGATTGCTACATTGATGAATTATCTGTGTTTTGTTGCTAATTTCTTGTGTATATATAGTTTCAGAAAAAAAAAAAAAAAAAGGAGTTGAAAAGTGTGTGTTGTTTTCTAAGTGAAATGTGGAGTGAGTTTGGCTTATGGGATCCTTGATTTGTTTTTCAATGTTGATTTGTTTTCCTAACCCAAGTTGAATTCTTTGAAGACCAAATCTTTTTCTGTAATGCAAGTGTTTTCTGTGTGTATCTTGATGGTTTAACTTGTTATGACTTATGATCAGGTTAAGGAAGAACGGAAGGGAGCAGAACAGTTCGATTTGGGCAGCTTGGGCTCTAAAGTTCTAAGCTTCTCGACTACTGAATCATAATTTAAAGAATTTTGCTCTTGCCCTTCTAGTATGGCGACTTGTGTGTCTCCACCTTTCACGCCATCTGGTACTCAAATTTCAGTGAGACGAAGGATTTCAACAGAAAACCGAATTGGTAAAACAGTTACCTTCAAAAGGTTTGACAAGAAGAATGGTTCATGTGGTGCATATGAAAGGAATGTCTTCAGTATCCCACAAATTAGGTGTTCGGTTAACTCTCACAATATCAGCCCAAATCATAGCAAAGACTCTTTCCTGGATTTGCACCCCGAGGTTTCAATGCTCAGAAGTGATGCAAATGACACATACTCTTGTCTGAGAAAGGAGACATCTGGAGTAAATGTCACTGAGAGCTCAGGGGATTCCTCCTTTATGAGCAACTACAATGAAGCCAAGATCAAGGTTATTGGTGTAGGGGGTGGTGGGTCTAACGCTGTTAATAGAATGATTGAGAGTTCCCTGACCGGGGTGGATTTTTGGATAGTGAACACAGATATTCAGGCAATGAAGATGTCACCAGTGCTCCCAGAGAACCGTTTGCAAGTTGGCAAAGAGCTAACTAGAGGTCTGGGTGCTGGTGGAAACCCAGATGTAGGGATGAATGCTGCCAATGAAAGTAAAGCAGCAATAGAGGAGGCACTTTATGGTGCAGACATGGTCTTCATAACAGTATGCCTTTGCTCTTTTCCTATATGTTAATTGCTTGAATAAATTAAAAGAATGGAAATAGATCCTGAGATATACAACTCCCTTTCTATCATCTTTTTGAAAAGTAGAATACATTAGCTTAGCATAGCTCAGTAGACTATTGAGATCAAAGGCACACATCTGTGCACGTGGCATGTGCTTGTATACGCCTATTTGCTGTGAATAGATTCGGTCACTTGGTTTTGCACATTAAAAGCAGACCTTAACACATCAAACTCCTTTCCTTGGATTGATTTAGATCTGCCAACGATTAAAAATCAGAGGCCTTTCTTGCAAATAAAATGAAAGCCCAAGTTCTCCATAATAATTTCAATTTGACCCACTAGATCTGGGGTCTTGCAGGAGGTAGATACTTGTTTTGCAGAACTGCAAAGGTGAAATTCATACAAGGCTTTCCCTTTCATCCTGGCTGATGTCTTGTTAAATAGTAATGCCAGTGGATATGGGAGTTCAACTGTAGTCAAATGTTGGCAATGCCTTAAATTTTTTTCTGAACTGGAAATGATGGGGGGAAGATTATAGTTGTTGAAGGAAATGCAGAACTACAAGTCCAAAGCATTAGGACATAGCTATATATCATGTTAAATCAGGCCTGAACTATTGTTGTACATCTTCTTTATTCGATTGAGGGTTCCCTTTATTGTTTATCTCAATGTAGTTCTTCCTAAGTGTTACAAATAGATCACAGTATTTCCTGATAATTGCTACTCTTTTTCATTTTGTTATGATATCTCACCGATGCCTTAAATCTGTAGGCTGGGATGGGTGGAGGAACTGGCACTGGTGGGGCTCCAGTGATTGCTAGTGTTGCAAAGTCCATGGGAATATTGACTGTTGGTATTGTGACAACACCATTCTCCTTTGAGGGCCGAAGACGTGCTGTTCAAGCTCAGGAGGGAATTGCTGCTCTGAGAAACAATGTTGACACATTAATTGTTATTCCTAATGACAAGTTACTGACTGCTGTTTCTCTATCAACCCCAGTGACAGAGGCATTTAACTTGGCTGATGATATACTTCGGCAAGGTGTTCGTGGCATCTCTGACATCATTATGGTATAGAATGACTAAAGAGAAATGTTAAATTAGTTTGAATCTTTGGCTTCATATGATTTCTTTTCTAGTTGTTAAAATTAATTCTCAGTCATATGTGGTGCTTACGTGCTAACACGCCACTCCATGACCATGAGGTTGTGAATCATGCACAATTCAGTATTTATTTACTGTTTTGAAGATCAATTTGCTTTGCCCATGTTACAGGCCTTAATTTTGTAAATATAAAAGACCTTTTTTTCTGAACTAACATCTGTAGTCTTTTCTCTCTACTTCTGCATTTTTCCCATCCCACCCAAACTTGTAGAATTCTCTCAAGTGGGGGATTTGAACCTGACACCTTCACTTGGGGGACAAGATCTACTCCATCCATTCTATCTTAAAATCTTTGTATTTTTTATCACTTAGATGGTCATCACCCATTTTTTTTGGTTTCATGGTTTGTCATTGTCGATAATGTGTTTAAATGCTTTCATAATTGATTGTTGCATCTATTCTTACGGCTATCATTCATCTTCTTATTTCATACCATCAAATTATAACATGTACTAGTGTGGTCTTCATACAGAAATAAGTGCTTGTGTTTATAGAGTTGTATTGGGACGCAAGCATTCACATGAATATGCAAATTCCGTGTATGTGGGTAGGTGGGTTTGTGTGTGGTGTATTATTCTTTGAAGTGAACACTTTTTCTGGTAAATTTGTCTTCTGCCTCCCATATATCCTTACATTCCCCTTCATTTATGGTAATTGTAGCAGCATTTTCTGTTGAATAAGATTTATACTTATCAAATCCCCCCAAAAGATTATTTTTCCAGGTTGCTACAGTCATCTGATAAGGTTTTTTGGTTTTATTCCATGTCTCTAGGCCTCTGTCTCCTGTCTCTTATTCCTTTCCTTTGTCAACCATATTCAGCAGTGTTTTTGCCTTTTCCTCTCATAATGGTGAGAAATTTTTCTTCTACAGGTGCCAGGTCTGGTGAATGTAGATTTTGCTGATGTTCGAGCTATTATGAAAGATGCAGGTTCTTCTCTTTTGGGAATAGGAACTGCAACCGGTAAGTAAAAGATCCCAATGACTGAACTTGCTATTTTCAAATATTTTTAGTTTTAGCTATTTATGGGTTATATTGGATGAGGTCCTGATACAATGTCCGATGGAGATGAGTGTTAAACGGTTTTATAGGCCATGCCCCACAAGTGATTTAGTAGAGATTGTGTTGGTTCTCATTTGAGAGCTGTGAGCAAGTTTCTGCAGCTCCTGTATGTTAGGGTTCCTTTTGTCTGTTATGAGTAAAAATTCCTTTGATTAGGGATTAATCTATTATATCTTCTTGCTCATTTCTTCTCGTCTTCTGTGTTCATTCCCAACATGCTTGTTGTTTCCCACTTCAAGGTGAACAAATATGAATCCTCGTGTAAAACCATCAAACAGCTCCTGAATCTCTAATTCTACTTCCAAAGCCCTGGTTCCATCAATTCCTAGATTTATTTTGGGTAACATGTAGGAGCAAAACCCCTATATTTTATTTTTTTTGCACGGTTGCTTACTATCTTTTGATTGCAAGGGTTGTTCTGCATGATTTGTATTTAGAGTCCAATTGATCTAGCTACAACCCCTTGTTTCAATATGGAGAAGATTTACAAATGGAAAAGGAATTGTTACAAAACCATAGCAAAAGTAATTAAAGACAAAGCATCAATATTTTTTTTTCTTTGATCAAATGAGAAAAGGGTTTCATGACTCAATTTTTTGCCTCTTTTATTTATAATGGATCTGTCATCATTTACAATCCCATATAAGGCGTGCTCTTGTTTTTTGATGAAAAATGGCAGGAGAATAATTTGGATTTTCAGCTTAAAATATAACGACTCTTTAAATTTTATTCAGTTTCGTATTATCTTTAAATTTTATTCAGTTTCGTATTATCTTTGAATGTCCTAGGCTAGGCTTATGATAACATATGTCTTTATGCCTCTTTAATTCTCTTCTATTGTTTTAAAGAACTCAACTATGGAAACCAGCCTTTTATCTTTTGAAGGGATATAAAGAAGCCTATCCTAAGCGTTGTATGTTTTGGAATTGGCCATGCCCTGTTCTTTATTTAACTGAAGCCCCGATATTATTTTTTCTTATGCATGGATGTTAGTTTCTGTTGTTTTTCATGCCTATATTTACCTTGTAGCTGCCACCTTCTGAATTTCTTTGCAGCCATAAGTCTTAAAAAGTAGAAAATGAGAAACATTGTTATATATTCATTTCTTTTATCAATTTCTAGAGTTGTGGTACTTTCCATTTTGTTCTCTAAACACCTGCTTCATTCATGATATAATACTCGATTTCAGTGTTCTCATCAAAATTTTCTGCACAAAACTGTTTAATGCATCATGATCGCATGTTTAATTTTCTACCTGTAATAATTACTTTTCTTTATTGATTAGCAGGGAAGGCAAGGGCAAGAGACGCTGCATTGAACGCCATCCAATCACCTTTGTTGGATATTGGCATTGAACGAGCTACTGGGATTGTGTGGAATATAACTGGTGGAACCGATTTAACTTTGTTTGAGGTGAGCCCTCTCTCTAGTATAATGGCTGAACTCAATTCCATTACTATGCATCTTCTGCACATTTTATTAGTATATTTTCAGGGGTATTGATAATAGATAATATCGTTCCCACTGGGATGCAAGCATCATTGATTTGGGCTGCCACTCAGATTTACTATGATTCATGATTTTGCAAGTGGAATTTGTGGAATCTCTATATCAGTTGGAACATGCCATCTGTCTAGAGTGTAGGACTTGGGGAGTTGGAGCACTAAATTCTTAGGTTATCATTTCTTAAGTAAAACAAAAATGCATTAATTGCGAAGCTACTTCTAATGCATGGCATGTTAGCTCATGAAATGGTAGTGCTGTTCTTTCAGCCTTACATTTTCATCAGGTGTAAAATTCCTTAGAACTATCATGCTCATGAAGTTTACATTTTCTGGACTTCTTGGTGGCTAGTTTTAAAGACGAGCATGGCTTATTAGCGTCATGATATATTTTCACTCTTTATTGTATGCCCTAATTTTTGTTATTAGATAAAGAAATTGAGGAGTTTGTACAAGTATCTCTTGAATCTTGGTTTTTGATTCTTCAGATAGGCACATGCATCATTCTTTTATTTGCTTGAAAAATATTCAAGCAAGTTATCAGACCAGCTAGGCTGAGAATTTTGAGAAAACTATGACTTGTTTATATGTGAACACTCATCATTACTGCCTAATAGATAACATACTTCTACTGTTTGACATGAAGTTGGAGCAGCTTTTGGAAGAGACATGTGCATGACTAACTGTACAATTGTTACACACATGATACCCTGTTGTTTTATTCTGAGGCAATGTTTGATCTACATACAAAGAAATTTTATTTCTTGTAGTTATAGACAAAGAAAATGAGAAGCTTTCCAGTGCTTTGCTCATATGCTTTTTGAATGGTCGCAATGCAAAGATCTCTCTCTCATGTGTCCAAACACTAGCTAATGTTACGTGAATTTGGGCAATAATTTAATTATAACGAATTGGGTTAATATGTAGCCGCATGGCTTTTGGCTCTCATGTGACTCTCTGTGTAATTTTCTGCAGTAAGAAGATATTTCTATTCATTTCTGAATCTTGTTCATGACTGCAATTATATGGTTATTATCATAGTTTTATTATTCTCTATAACTGGTTGTTATATAGCTTTTAAACTAACTTTTGACTTCAATTCTTGTCATATTTCTTGAAGGTGAATGCTGCTGCAGAGGTTATCTATGACCTCGTGGATCCAACTGCAAACCTAATATTTGGAGCGGTGATAGATCCATCACTAACTGGTCAAGTAAGTTGGCAACGGAGAAATAACTGCAAAGCATGTTTATTTGTGATTACTATGGTAACATGTAATATGGAGTATTCGTTTTCAAGAAAAATAAAAATAAAACAGAATAAGAAGAAAGGGAAAAGTCAAATTTCCGAGGATGAAATGGACAATACAGATAGATTGATTACCCTTGCAGCATCACAACTTTGACCTTAGCAAAGCATTTTTCTTTAAAGTGGCTGTGAACTGCTGGTTACTCTTTGTCAAAGATTGTTCTGCGTCAAAACTTCGTAAGTGGGATATATGCCCTGTTATATACCTATGTTTCTCAGTCAAAACTGAATGGAATTGCACATGAATTTCTGAATAACTCATCAGGTGAATTTACCAATCAATTTATGAAGCATAACGCAGGGGATTTCAAACAATAAAGGACAGAGGAAACCCAACATATGCGGCTTCTAATTTCTCAGGAATGTCAATTATATAATCTTTCTGAAGTTATTATATTCCTTTTGTTTTCCCTTTTGAACTTCTAGTTTTAATCTTATTGCATGAATGATTAAATTTCCTTCAAGTTAGTGATATTAATGAACTTTTGGGTTACTGGAGAACCATAGTGTAGCAATTGCAGCTCCCTTCGTATGTCAGATGATATAATGCTTTTGCTTTAAGTTAAACATTGACAATCAGTAAAAAATAAATTCAAGTCGAGTTGTTAAAATGGTAATTAACAAACACAGCATCTGACATCACTAATTTAGCATGTGATCTTTCTTCTGTTCCAAGACTCTGGAAGCTGAAGTTCTATGATGTTTAGTTTGGATACGCAAGGTTATTACAAGTATCATTCCTTGCCGCATGAGCTTTAAGTTTGATCACATGATAATACCATCTCTTTCTCTTAATATAGTTATTGTACTTTAATTGCTCAAAGATGTGTCTTTCTATCATCATTTAGGTTAGCATAACCCTGATTGCCACTGGATTCAATCGCCGCAACGAAGGTGAAGGAAAGGTATGTCTTCAAGGTCCATCCTTTTATGATAGATTTACATCTGTTTATATCCTTTTGATTGGAAAAATTGCAGGGGACTCAGCGTGCTCATGGTGATGTTTCTCTTGGAATAAACAGACGTCCGTCTTACGCTGAAGGAGGCTCTGTGGAGATACCTGAGTTCTTGAGGAAGAAGGGCCGCTCTCTCTTCCCACGAATATGACCTCTTTTGCTCGTTTATATCCTTGTATTGAGAAATGTATATTCCGCTTTCTCTTTGTTTTTTGTTTTTCTTTTGTTTCTAAGATATTCTCCTCAAGCCCTTTAGAGTTGAGTGGAATACCAGAGATTCCCTCTGGAAATAATTTCTTCTAAAACTGTATAATATATATATATATATATATATATATATATATATATATATATATATTAATTTGTTCATCGACTTTGACATATCTTATCATTGAATTATCTCACATTCCATGAAAGAATGTTTCTCAATCCACAAGGTATTGGATTATTGGCATATCATCTGGTGGTATCCAACAATATCTGAAACCAATATAGTTTTAATTTAATTTCAAAAATTATTATTTAGATTAAATCCTTTAAATTTGATTTTGTTGTTAATTTTCTCCTTCCCTTTTCCTTTAAACTGGTTGCTTACGTTTTGATTTCTGAATTTGCAATTTGTGGTGAGTAGAAGAAGCCTCCAATTCTTCTTCTAGGAAACAATGAATTCTTGGGGCACCAATGACATTGACCTATGACTTTTGGGTGATGTATAATGCAACCCTGGTGAGATGCCACTTATTATTTAATTATTAGAAGGTGATTCTTCTTGCTTTGGCCCTTGTAAGCTTTCTTGTCTCTTGTGCTAGTTGCTTATTTTCAATAATTTTATGATGAGAATAAGAGATTTTATTATTATTATTATTATTTTTATTTTATTTTATTTTTTTTGGGGGGGGGGGGGGATTCGAAAAGGTTATTAATCTTAAACATAGCATTAAGTATGTTTCTCTCAAGAACATATCTCATCTTGTTTGGATACATGCCATAAATTAATCTTTGCCTCGAGAAATCAATTTCTGTGATCCCCTTCTGTTCTTATACTCATCCACATGTTTGCTCCCTGGAAAATCAATCTTGGTACTCCTCCACCTTAGTTAGATCCCAAATCAAATCCACCATCCCTATTGGACCAAATTAGGGCACGCCCTTGTTGGCCACTTTCGACCATTCAATACACACACACACAAAAGGAAGCGGAAGACTACTGCTATATACTATGGAAATCTACCTTTCTATGACAACTTAGACCACACAAATCTGACCCCATTAACAAGCTTGAATGATGAGACGTAGGGCTGTCACATACCATGCAATAAAATCCACGCTTGTGACTTGTATTAACACTTGCCCTTTCATCCTCTCTTACTCTCAATCAAGATTTTATAAACCTAGCTCGAGCCTTATAAAAACCTAGCTGCCTCTCTCCCAAGCTTAGCAAACCCCATTACTTTGCTCCAAGATGGAGGGCACACCTTTCTCATCAATGGAAGAACAACCCTCCTCAAATCCAAGAGAACCCACCACCCGGATTCTTGCATTTTCTTTGCAGCCGAAGTCACCCTCTAGGGCAGAACCCTCACAGACCATGAAGAAGTCTTCAATGAAAGAACACCATCAGCTGCCACAAGCTCATCAAAGTTTGGCTTCTTATCCTAGAGTAGAAAATGTTAGTAACGAGGTGAAAGAGCAAGCTGAAGCATTGATATTAATGCGCAAAGAAAGTTCTACTGGACGTGAGAGGCTAAAGAGGCATAGAGAAGAAGTGAGTGGTAAGGTTATGATACCAGAAACATGGGGTCAAGAGGATTTGCTTACAGATTGGATTGATTATTCTTCATTTGACAAGTTGTTAGCCCCAGATGGAATCACATCAGCTCGTGAAGCACTTATTGCTGAGGGACGTAGAGCCTGCACTTCTCATCAACGACTCAGAGTATAAATTAGCTGTTAATATTTAAATGATCAATTCCTTATCTTTCTTTTTTTTCGTGTTTAATCTTCAAGATTTGTTCATCATCGGGTGGCAAGAGAGCCTCATGTTTCCAGAATTCTAGTTCATATATACATGATGATGACATGAAATCCTCGAGTAATTCCATTGATTGGTCATAGTTGTTTTTGTAAATAGGAAATTTGTTATTACATAAAATCATTCAAAAATATTTAAAAAGCATCAGATAAAAAAACAATCTAAAAAATATTTTAAAAAATAATCTAAGCTATGCCAACGAAAATAAAAATTGAATTAGAGGGGAAACAGCCTCCAGTAATCCAATAATAAAGTTAAATGATAGTAAAGAGAATGGCTAATCCATGATCCAATAATAAAGTTAGAATTCCATCAAAGGGAGTGCTAAAATATTAAATCGTAAATAAAGAAAACTTGTGACCAAGATTATCTAACCAGTCTGCATATTTTTTGTATAATTATATATTTATCCTTGCAAAGATAGGAGGACTCTTCCACTTGCATATTATCCTCTGTTTGAAATTTTGTGTTTTACCATATTCATTTTTCTGTTGACAAACATTTTTTTTTTCTTTTGACATTACTACAGTCGATCGAACCATTAATATAGATCGAAGACAATATTAAAGCTTACAAAAATTAGATAATTCTTGTAAATTTTTGTGCATTTGTTTTTAAAAGTTTTCAGGGTAGAATTTTTCACCCAACATGTAACAAGTTTTAATTATAGATGGAATAAATCCAAATCAAATAAGATATATTTTGATGAACATATTTTCGAAGCTTCCTCGAAATAATTAAAAGCTTGTTCCTATTAAAATATCTAGCATTTTGTTTCACACTTGTCCACATCTTTGTTTCCAGACAACAATCCCCGCGTGCTCCCTTTTCCACCTCTAGCACCAGGAGAGCTCGTTCAAATAACAATATATATATATATAAACAATGAAAATAAAAAAACATAGAAATAAATGTTTTTGTGACAATTTTGAAATAATTTTTTATATTTTTAACCAAGAAATATATATATATAGAGAGATATACTTTATTTATCTTTATTATTTTGTATTTTTAATCTTGGGAGAGTAATAAATATTATATTGTACACATATAACCCTAGACGAATAAAAATAATAATAAAAAAAAAAAAAAAACAACAACTACTGTTTCAACATCTCTCTCTGTGATCACTAACCACACAAATTTCACTGTTAACATAAAGTCTGAGACGTAGAGATGTCATGCACCATACGAAGCAAAAACTCGTGACGTGTAATCCTGCTCCCCCATACGTTGTTCTTTACTCTCTTGCACTCTCTTCAATTCCTTCCCTGATTTTATTTTATTCTCACAAATATTAAACCTATTTTTCTATAATATTGCCTATCTCTCTCTCTCTCTCTGTCATCACACCATTATTGAAGAAGGATAGCAAGATGGAAGGAATCCATTTCTCATCCAAGAAAGAAGAAGATCCCACCATTAATATAGGTAATAATCACTCAAATATTGCTTCTACTAGATCCACTAGCCAGAATATTCTTGCATTTTCCACTGATCAAGCAAGTACCAGCTCAGTTTCTCCACATCATGATGGAGATTGTGAGGCTGGTCATGAAGCGCTGTTGCATAAAGATAGTGGACGTGAAAGATTGAAGAAGCATAGAGAAGAGGTAGCTGGCAGGGTCATGATACCAGATACATGGGGTCAAGAGGATTCGCTCAAGGATTGGATCGATTGTTCCGCCTTTGATGAGTTGCTAGCCCCCAATGGAATTTCATCAGCTCGCGAATCCCTTGTTGCTGAGGGACGTAAAGGAAGCTCTCCAAGATTGGGGATAGCAAGTAGGTGTTGATGATCACGATCAATAATATTATCTTTAATTAATAAACCTTTTCCTTGATTACCAGCTAGCTAGATCATATATATAAGTAGCTATGATCTAGCCAGCATGTGTTGATGATCTTATTAATTATTTCTTGATCTTATATAAACTAAGGGACATGATATGTAGATTAAACTTTAAAGCAAGAACATGATTAGTGTGGCTTAATTATGGCTAGGTGGAAGTGTATTAATTAGCTGTTCAAGGATATATGTAAATTAATCTCAAGTTTAGGATTTGTATTGGAGTGAGAAAAGGCTTCTTATGCACTTAATTACTTGTAGTCTACCTAGTAAATTACTTGCTGTTCTAATAATTAAGATGAGTAAAACCATACTTGCTTGGTTCGAGGTATTGTTTTATTAGCGCACGCATACACGCGTTAATTAAATTAATAGCTAAGTAATTAATACCATTAATTAATTGCTAAAAAAAATCAATCATCATTCTCGTTCGTAATTAATTATAAATATTAAACATTCAAAGTCGATATATTGATCAACTAGATTTTCCTCTTAAATTACACTCAGGCAATGGAGTTGGGTATCGAGAACGATCATTGCAATAAGAATAAATCAAATGTTCAATCCTAAATTTCTCCATTTTCCCCTTTCTCTCAGCTGTCAAACCATTGAAAGAATTCAAATCTGTGGCATTACCACACGTTTCAGCAGCTGACTCTTCTCGGGCTGGGTTGGCAGAGCATCCATACAGCACAAAACTGGAATATTTAGCAATGAAAGGAGCATATTTATAATCAACCTTGTTTTGGCCTCCACCTGTTGCCCAGCTAGATCCATCCCATACTGTAGCAAATAAATTCATAGCCTTAGAGGGAAAATCTCCACCCATGGCATCAATCTTTTGAACCTCTCTAACAGGAACATCATCCACGTAGTAAACGATCCATGTACTGGTCCAAAGAATACTATACGAATGGAAATCTTGAGTAGGATCAAACCAAAGAGTGTACCTCTCTTCACGTCCCCTACCTGTACTTCCATTGCCATATAAATTGGTTTGGAGGGTCCAAGGTTTGCCTCCAGTATTTCCCAAGAACTCAAAATCAATTTCATCGTGATTAGTTGTGTGCTCATCAGCATTTGATGTGTAATAAGAGACAACAACTCCAGCGGTGTAATTTCCTGGTAATTTGATGGAAGCACTGAAATATGAATAGAGATACGTGAGTTGTGACGCAAAACCAGAACCTGAACTTTGATCAAGGGAAATTTGAACTGATTTTCGTTCATCGTCAAGAAAAATCACATGATCATTCCCAAATAAACGAATGAATGATTCATTGAACGATGAAGTAGGTAAACCATGTGATGAGAACCCAAGAACACAAGAAGGGATGAAGGCCATGCAAAGAATAAAAAACCGTAAACAAGAAATATTAAACAACATTTTTCTTCTTAATTAGCTAGGGGTTGAAGATGAAAAAGAAGGAAAAGAGAGATGGTAAATACCAAAGAGTGGAGCCTTTAAAGACTACTTGGAACAGGGCCTTATTGGCCTTCCCTCCAGGAATCTCAAAAAATATTCCAACATTTAATGTTACTACCATATTTATTTCTTTCCCTCCAAAATGAAGATTTCGACAATAATTACATGCTTAGAGTAAAGTACAATTTTCCAATATTATTGCTGAAAAAAAATAGAAAAACGTTGCCAAATTTAAATTTTGCATATTTGAGATAATTAATTTCCCTTGATATATATATATTGTCGTTTGATTTTGTTGTGCCAGTAATAAAAAAGGATACAGCACACAAAAATATTTTAATTCTCATAAAGAATTGATCATCCAGCTGGGCTTTATCTACTGCGTAATAATATAAAAAAAATATTTTCCTCATGCATACCATATATACACAAATATTTATTCTTAAAATATCTGTGATATATAGTGGAAATGGTTGGCCAAGAGGAAAGAATTTTCTTAATAGATTGTCCGAGGAGAAAAAAATCTTATTGAATATTGTTTGGAAGTCTGCTCCTGATCTCTTGGACATGCTAATAGATTTAAAATTTAATATATACCAAGTTCAGGATAACTATATTAATAATGATTGTGTTGATCATAATTATGCTTCACGCACGCATGAGAAGGATAGGTATAAAAAAGAGAGTAATGTTAACCGAATATCTTTCTCGAGATCATATATAAGAATCTCGTGCATTGACGTTAATGAGTTGAAATTAATTCTTTGAAAAATAAATTTGGAAAGGATGTAAATATTGAAGATTGGGGCTGCAGGTTGCAAGAAATATTCTTTTTTATAAGTGCTGCTATATATGAATGGTTTTGCTTAAGATTTTATTAAACAATAATTTAGTTTTGATGTACAGTAACCAGCTGAAATTACCCTTTGCTACTTTTCTTTTTTTTAAAAAAAAAAAAAAGCTTAGAAATTAATGAGGAAGGCTAGAATCCAAAATATTGGGAAGCAACTATTAAAATTATTATTTTTTTACTATGTAAAAGATAAATAAATAAATAAAGAGTTTGCCTTCAACATCAAAAAGAAAGGATATGGTCTCTCTCTTCTTGTATTTATGAACCTTTTTATCTGATTCTAAATGGACCCTCTGTATCTTGATCCAAGTATCCTTGATGCGTGCATATCTTGTCCTACATTTCTTCTAATCTATCCTGATTTCTAAGGTCACGAGCTACCAAACACACACACACACACACACACATGATAAGCTTTTTTAATGAAACAGAATCTAAAACCCTACAGCAAAAGTTAATTTGCAGTTCAATATATGTCTCATTATGTGTTCCCTTGCTTGTAGTAAAATTAAAAGATGGCATTTGATCATCTAGCTAGACATCAAGAGGAAAGACAGCTATGATCAATCTGTGAGGTAAAACATTGTGTGGTTGTTGTTTATCCATTATTTCTCCTCATATCCAATATCTGACATAGATTTGTTGATCTGTGGGGACATTTCGCAGCATCATTCTGGCCAAGGAAGCATCCTGCTGTTTCACGTAGGCAGTGTCCAAGTGCTTTGCATTTCATGGATTACGACATAATGCTTCCAAGTAACTCCAGCAATTCAGAGATTCGATAATTTAATCTGTGTGATGAAGGATTTGCTGCTGCTGCTTGGAACCACTTCTGATCTGGATGTTCATTGTACTAGGCTCGAGGTTCATGCACAGTGCTTCACTAGACACCAAAACAATGCTGGGAGTGGTATATATATATATATATATATTCAAGTATATATTATGTTCATTTTACACTCTAATTGCCTAGGTTTTTTCTCCAGTACTTCAAACTAATGAACCCACAAAGAATTCCGTGATCCTTTTATTTCCGCTAACTCTTAATCCAAGCAAGTCAACACAACTTTTTCTCCATGATACAATTTGATTTAGGTATTTTAATCGATGTATTTAGCCTTCCATCGCAGTGATAGATATATTTATAAAACTCGATATAGTCCATGTTCTTGTTCAATATTCATGTTACAGGTTGGGTGGGTCACTTTAGGTTACTATATCAATCTAAATCATTATTATTTTGAGTTTAAATTTATCGAATTAGCCTCTAGTCTTGTTTATTATAAAAGCTAGTTTAGATCTAGTTAGATAGATTATTTTATTTACCCTGAAAAAAAAGAGGTTTTAATATTTAATTTTAATCATAATAAATTGAGCTTTTTTTATTAGATGAATTTTTAAAATAAATCAAAAATCAAAGCAGACCAATTAAATATTTTATAAACAAGTAAAATATTATATATATTGATAATCTTGCAGTGATCACCAACACAAAAATATATAATCACCAACTTATATTAATTAAAAAAAATTATTTAATCCATGAACTTAATTTTTTTCAAGAGATTTTACAAACTTGAACTTATAATGGGTTGACTCGTTATAACCATTTGATGTTTGAAAGATTTTCAAATGAGATTTAAATTATTTTTTTTAATTTTATTATTTTCGTATTTAATTTTA
>Ga0307517_10004325_pt1 | contig 21863 bp, 14 predicted proteins | sample 23_EM_MG_FD_194515 | JGI IMG/M metagenome (GOLD analysis project Ga0307517, IMG submission 194515) | Populus trichocarpa ectomycorrhiza microbial communities from riparian zone in the Pacific Northwest, United States - 23_EM | ecosystem: Host-associated > Plants > Roots > Unclassified | place... | reverse complement strand
CTAAATTTGCCCAAGTAAATTACATGCTCATTTTTAAATGAAACTTAAAGCGTGTTTGGCAGTGTGGTAGCGGTTGCTTTTCAAATAACTTTTCGTGCCGAAATGTATGCAAATGATATTTTTTTATTTTTTAAAAATCATTTTTGACATCAGCATATCAAACGATCCAAAACGTACAAACCATATTAAATTATAGCAAAAAAAAAAATTTATGGGAACGCGGTTTCAACCGCGTTCCCAAATGAGTTCTTAGCCTCGTCCAAGACCTAGTTAGAGGTTTCCAGGTCGATCCACAAAGAGTCAAGTTTAAAAAAATAATATTTGACTCATAGTTGTTGAGCCTAAAAAAAAGATATAACTCACTAAAATATTGTATCAATTCACGAGTTACTGCATCAATTCATGTCAATATATTTATCAAAACAATATCTTTTTATTTTTAATTTTTTAAAAAAAATCTCTTGAGTTTACTGAGCTTAACTTTGATCAAACAAGTTTTATTTATATATTTTAACAACTACAATTGCTAATTTTAAAAGATGTAACTCAACTGGTCAAGCCCTGGGTTTGCTTCTTAAAAGTTATTAGTTCGAGTGCCACAAATCTTAAAGCCACTAGAGGCTTAAATGATCGTTAACTTCAGGATCTCGGAAGATTAGTTGAGGTGCATATAAGCTGGTACGGACACTCATAATTTAAAAAAAAAAAACTAAGATTGGTACTCCACATGGATTCCATTTATATATTTTCAGTACATCATTAACTCATGTACAAGTGAAATAAATTTTCAAAGTCAGTCAATAAGATTGCCATTTGAAAGATAATTAAACAACTCCATTGATGACTCTTAGCTCATGTGTATTTTCTATTTTGAAAATCTTTCGAGGAAAAAGTACTAAAAAATCATGTTAAATATCAAAGATTTCAAGATAAAAGGAGCAGAATTGGATCTGAAATTTTAAATTGAACGAGTCTTTTGTGTATTAGCTGAACCACTTCCTTTGAGTATTATATATTTTTTCAAACCAAAAGGTATTTGTTTGTTATGTATATTCTCTTCTACTCTAACATTGTTTGAACTGGTATTTATTATGCATCCTTGGTAATTGTTCAATTGAGTGTTTTTTTTTTTATAAGTTTTTAAAATTATTTTTCATTTAAAAAATATCAAAATGATATTTTTTTTAGATTTTTTTATGTTTTGATATATTAATATAAAAATAAAATAAAATATTTTTAAAAAATATATTATTTTAACACAAGTTCAATTTAAATATTTTATATCACAATACTAAATACACTAAATAAATAAATAGTATCTCGTGCTTCTCACGTGCAGCATGCATCACTGAGAAAATGAAAGAGATCAATTGGTCATGGAGTAATGGCAGAGAATCTGCTTAGTTATATTTTTTTTATATAAAAAAAAACACAATTGAATTTTACTAGGTTTTCGCATGATTTTGGTGTGTTTGAATAACTTTTTGAAATTTCATTTTATTTATTATTATTTTCAATATTTTATTGCTTATAATGCAAATCGTGTTTCTTTTACCAATGAAGAGTTGGTCTAGCGGTTAAAATACTGCTATATCCCTGTAAGAGTGAGAATACAAGTTTGATCCCCAGGAAGCGCACTTGTTGGGAGGGGTAGCCACAAACCCCGAACGGGACTAGTCTCATCCTTTAAAAAATGTGTGAGGATACCGGGGTTAGCAAAAAAAAATAGACCATGCTTCTTTTGAAGAGTATGTTTGTTTTTGTATTTCAAAAATGTTTTTGAAAAAATTTGAGATTTTTTTCTTTGATTTAAATGAATTATTTTTTTGTGTGTTTTCTATCGTTTTGATGTACTGGTGTCAAAAATAAATTTTTAAAAAGAAAAAAAAATTATTTCAATGCATTTTCAAGTGAAAAAACATTTTGAAAACATCCGCTACTGTATTACCAAATGGGCTTGAAAATCCAAACCACGGTACTAAGCTGGATCGTTGATTCGTGATGTGTTGCGGGTCTGGTTAAATTTTTCTTGAACGTAAAAAAAATATTGAAATGTTTCTAATATTTTTTTCTAGTGAAAAAAATAAACAGTGTAGGGGTTGACTTAGTGTGATGCAGGCTGACTTTGCAGATCCAAAAACAAATGGGGATGACCTATAAAAATGGTGGGTTATAAAACTAAAATAATTTCATGAAAAACAAATCAAAATAAACTATGAAACCTAATTTTCAGTTAACTCAATATTAAATGATGAAATTTAAAAAATAATTAGAGTTAACTTATCAAACCCACTACTCTGATCATAAGATTAAGATAATCTCATAAAAAGTAAATCAAAACAAATTTTGAAGTTCAATTCTCTATCAGCCTAATGTTGAAGGGTGATATTAAAAAAGAAATCAGTTAAAAAAATAATATAAATAATGATCCGCATCAACTCGCCAAACTCATGACTCGAGTCATAAGACTAAGAGAACCTTATAAAAAGAAAATTAAAAAAAAACATGATTTAACTCGGGCTAACATATCAATTTGCAACTTTAATTATGAGACCAAGATAATCTCATAAAGAGTAAGTTAAAACAAATTATAAAGTTTAATTCCTAATCGATCATGTCAGAATTGATGTTGAATAATGAAAATTTTAAAACTTTTAATTAAAAAAAATAACACAAAAAAATGAGTTAAGTCAACTTGGATCAACACATTAAGCATTGTCCTTAAGTCATGAGGTTGAGACAACCTAATAAAAAGCAAACCAAAATAAATAATAAAGTCTAATTCTTAATCAAACACAATATTAAATGATGAAATTGAAAAAAAAACAAAAAAAAACAGAGTCAATTGAGTTAACTTGTCAAACTCGTTACCCGGGTTATGAGACAGGGACAACCCAATAAAAAGTAAATCAAAGGGTGAAGGACTCGTGACCCTTATCATGAGACCGAGAAAACCTCTTAGAAATCAAATAAAAAAATAACTCGATTTAATCAGGATTAAAATTCTAAAACCCGCGATCTCAATCATAAAATCAAGATATCTCCGTGGAAGCAAATCAAAACAAACCATGAAGCTCAACTTCCAACCAACTTAGTGTTGAACGATAAAATTAAAAAAAAAAATCAATTTTTAAAAACAATACAAATTGATGGAATGACTCGTTAAGCACTATTATCAGGTTATGAAATCAGAATAACCCAGTATACAGAAAGTAAACAAAACAAATTACGAATTTTAATTCTCAATCAACCCAATGTTAAATGATGGAATTAGAAGAAAAAAAGTAACAAAGAAAAAGAAAAAAAACTGAATCAACCAGGTTAATTCACTAGACCCGTGATTCGAGTCATAAAATTAAGATAAATCTAATAATAAAAAAATCTCTTGTTAAAGGATATTTTTATATATATAAAAATATTGATTTAACATAGTATTAAATGATGAACTTGAAAAAAATTTAATTAAAAAAATAAAACCCGAATCAATTAAGTTATCCTAATAAATCATGGTCTGCGGTATAAAAATAAAATAACCTAGAAAAAAACAAATTTAATAGTAGAGGATAAAAAAAAATACTAATCGGAAAAAGAAGAAGTATTATTCTAAAGAATATTGCTTTGTCAAGAAAGTGACAGTAAAACCCTAATCTCTTGGTTTTTTTAATAATAAATAAAAAGTGTTCCATGTTTTAACTGCATTCGTTCCAGATCATGATTTTTAACCTTTTTTTTTTTGGGTCAAAATCCATGGTTTTGAATACTAGGAACCCGTGGAACAGGATCCAACGAGCAAATTTTATGGTAAAAAAAATACGTTGAGTGCTATGGTTTTTTTTTTTTTAATGAAATTTACCGTTAAGTATTTGAAATGAATTGAGAAATTATTACATGTAATTTAGTATTTTACTCTCTTGCCCATCATGATAAATACCATGTTTGCTTTCAAAAAATGATCTTTTAATATTTTTTATATATTTTTCATCTTTAAAAATGAAGAAATCATGGTGAAAAATCTCGAACAACATCACTTTCACTTCATGAACACATTTTCTTTAGGTTTTTATTTTTCTAAAAATTCTAAAATTTTCCACTAAATAAATAAAACTAAAAAAAATACACTCACACACCATTGCAGAGCAATTTAGCTACTCCAGAAGAGACGTCGAAAAAACCCATCATCAAACCCTAAGAAAATCCAGAAAAAATAAAAAGAAAAGGTTCATCCACTCATCTGTACGACGCATGTCCTTAACGAGAAATATATAAAAAAATATCAAGACAGAAAAAAGCTCATCCACGTGAAGTTAAAGTTAATACATAACGGACCGTATAAACATACGTATAAAAATTCGTACAAATCGGTTTGTCGGTCAGTTAGACAGCCAATGTCGCTGAACAAGAGCTTGAATTGAACAAAATCTCTTGTTCATGTTTGTTAAACTCAGCCTGATTGACGGTTCGATCAGGAAAATCTGAGACATGAAACCGGATTAAATTTTTAGTTAAATCAAGCAAGAATTAATCCGGTAAAATCTTATTGACTTGGCTAATTTTTTAATAATTTAATTAACTCAGTGATAAAAATCAATTATTTTTTTAAAGGAGGGAAATGATCCTGTTCTATTAAAAACGATTGGCCCTGCTGATTGATTTAGTGACCCGTAAATTATCCAATAACCCAATGACTCAGCCCTTTTCCAGGGTCGGGTCTCACAAGTATGTCTGCTGGGTAAGAAAGGGAGAGAAATTCTCGGACTTCTGTTCCTGTACGGCATCTCTCCTGGGCGGTTTCTGTTACTTCGAAACTCTCCCCCTTCTCGCTCTCGCTCACCTCCCCTCCCCTCCCCTCCCCTCTCCTCTCCCCTCTCCCTCTCCCCTCCAACTCCACTCCCTCTCGCCCTCTCTCTCGTCTCATCGTAACAAACTGCAATCACATCGCTCTTCCCGCCTCTTGAACAATTTCAACCATCCATCTCCAATCGAATTTCACTATCGATCTTCGAATTCTGAAGTTTGTTTTTGAGGAATTAGGGTTTGGTTGTGGAAGAAGCGATGGATATTGATAGAGTAGCAGGAGAAGAAGTTTGTTGTTTGGACGCTGAACTGCTACAGCTACCAGAAGTTTCTTCTTTTGTGCTTAAAGAAAATCCTCAACTTGCCGAGGACTTGTTCTCTCAGTGGATTTCGCTTTCTGACACCTCCCGACTGGTATCGCTACTTTTCTTTTTTTCTTTTTCTACAATTACTGTCATTTAATTATTCAATTATATAAATTTGCAAGTCGTAGTGTGAAATCGGTTTGAGGTTATTTGATGACGATGCCATGGTTTTTATCCTTTTTAATGTTATTATGGCGTAATTTACTACTGTTGTGATTTTTTTTTCTTTTTTTTCGATAATAGCATCCATCTTTTGTCCACCTATAGGTAGAAAGAAGCCCACCGTGTCTCCTCTTTCTCTATCATTAGGTAGAAGCCCACTGTGTCCTATCTCTATTATAGATATCCAGGCTTGAAGATGATACACCTTACGTGGTGGAATTGGGTGGTTACCGATTTCCTTTTTAGGTTATTGCACGTGTATTGTTATCGAATCTATGTTTGCTATCGTGGGACTTGATTTATGATGATTCATATCTGGGTGATTGGATTTTTTTTTCATATTACTTGCTTTGAGGCCCATATATGGAATTGTTTTGCCTGTTCTTGGCTAACTCTTTTAATGCTAGTGCAGGTGAAAACTTTGATTGATGATGCAAAAGCTGGCAATCCCATCAACATCCCTGGTAGCTCTACTAATGCGAGTGCTAGTGGGGTCAATTCATTGCCTTCTATGTTTCCTGCTGGTAGTGCACCTCCAATTTCACCAAGAAGTTCATCTGGTTCTCCATGCACGTCTAAGCAGAAAACTAGTCCTTCTTCTCTAGGTTCCCCGTTAAAATTAGTCAGGGAACCTGTACGGGAAGTTATACCTCAGGTCTCGTTTACTTCTGTCAGTTTTTTTTGTAAGATACTGTCATAATTGAGGTTGACTTGTTAATTGGAAATTCTTATCTTCTTGTGTGCTCAAGGCTGGAGTACTTATGCATTCATTTGCTTGCAGTTTTATTTTCAAAATGGTCGTCCAGCAGCAAGTGAACTCAAAGAAAATTGTCTTTCTAGAATTAATCATCTTTTCAGAAATGATCTGGATGGGCTACTCATTGATGGTTAGAACCATAACCAATTCATAACTCGCCCTTTCACTCTAAACACAATCTTTCTTTTTATCTTATGGGGGAAAGAAGACCTTCATTTTATTGTTGAAGGCTCTTTGTTTTTCTTTCCATCTCTTGTTGTGCCAAGACAGAGGGAAAGAGAAGATACACATTAACTTCAAAGCAATTAATCTTTATGCTTTTTTAGTGCAGAATTTAAATCTGTTACAAAGATAGTTTGCAAGTTACCATCCTTCTTCTCCTATGCGCTTTTCAGAAAGATTGATGTTGACTGCACTGGGATAGTGACCAGGTAGGTGCTTCTGCTCTGTTCCTAAATATTTTATTTTTGACCAGAAGAAGTTTAAACTTTTAGGATCTTGCCTACAGCCTTTCTCCTTACAAAACTTTTCAGCTTGTTTATTATTTTGCATTTCTCAAACATGCTATTTTTTCTTTCCCGTGTATAAATGCATTTTGTGCCCAATTTACATCACCAATGGAAGTTTAGCTTCCACTTAATCTTCATAGATGCCATGTTTATTGGTTGCTGTTTTTTGGGAGGGATTGATTATTTGTTTCTCAAGTATTAACCCACTCCATTATTTCATATTGATTGGTGCTGGGTGCATCTACTTTTCTGAATATATGTTTTATCGGGTCCTTACTCGTGTTGTTTGTTTGTAGGGATGCGTTTGTCAAATACTGGGTGGATAGCAACATGCTAACATTGGACGTAGCAACTCAAATATTCAATATTCTAAAACAGCCAGACTGCAAATACCTAACTCAGGTTCATTATGCGATCCTATTGTTTTCTATGCATTTGTTGAACATATTGAATTTGGCTTCCTGGTAGCTCCTGTATTCAAACAACAATTTTTCTTGGACTAATTATCATTTTTACTTTGACCATATCAGTCTGATTTCAAACCTATTCTTCGAGAACTTTTGGCAACTCATTCAGGGTTGGAATTCTTACAGAATACTCCTGAATTTCAAGAAAGATATGGTAAGCACTTCATTAATCAGTGTGTTATTTTAGCTTTTCAGCTAAGCATCACCAACATTTATTGTTGAGGTGTTGCTTAATTTTCGAAAATGAAGCTTTGCCCTTGATTTCAGTGATTCCTTCCTCTTGCTGCATGCAATTATTTACTAAAACAATTCACAGGGGGGAATGACCATTTCAGAGTTCACCATATCTGTGGTATCTGTAGGCCATATCCTAATCCTGTTGACTATATCAAAGGTTTTAGTCAAAAAAGACGCAGCAAGTGTTATTGATTATAACCGTTGCAGTTATCGAAAGGGGAAAAGGAAAAGTTTCTTGTTTTACCTATGGAAGGAGCTTTTTGTTGCATGTTATCATAGTTTTTTTTTTATGGTTTTCATTTTTAAAAGAATGCTGGACCATTGAGATGTGCAAACAGAAATGATTTTGGACTTGGGGGACAAAATCAAATAATACCATACAAATAGAAATAATTATGATACTTGATTCTTATTATATATTGATGAGGGATTTAGTTGGTGAGATTTGGCTGGAATTGATCGATTTATGGATATACAGTTATTTTTCCTTGATTTGTATGACAATATTTGGGATCAACTGAGACATAAATGAGTCAAGACCAAATAAGGGTTTATTGAGTCAGAAATGGCTGCACCTAACTGGCCATTTTATCTTACAGGCTTCTTTTTGGATGACTTTTATAAACTCTCTCATCATCATAACACTTTTTTTTTTCTCAAATTGTTGAAGTTTTCCATTTCTGCAACTGATATTGACCAATATGAACTCTTGTTGTAATGGCCCAGCTGAAACTGTCATATACAGAATATTTTACTACATCAATAGATCAGGAAATGGCTGTCTTACACTCCGGGAGCTGAAACGTGGAAATCTTATTGATGCAATGCACCATGCAGATGAAGAAGACGACATTAACAAAGTTATAAGGTCAGGGTGCCAGCAAACTCTTTAAATGATTTTTTTATTTAAAATTAATAGGAATAGCTAGAAAATGGAATGTGAATTTCTTATCTCAATTTAATTAAACAGCAAGCCCTCAACATCCTTACTAGTGTATGCATTCAAGCATCTAAATTTCAATTTATAGGCATAAAAATAGTTGGATAACCAATTTGATCTAAAACTCAACTCGCCAAGTCACCAAATGACATTCTACTATTGTATTTCTATTTGAAAGTTATGTCCTTATTATTAAGGTGTTTGACTCTTCTTCTTGGTTGATAAATGATAATATGGAAAGACTTGCATATGGGATTTACATGAGTTGATTCTAGTAATTATTATATGTGAGTTTACAACCATGTGCTGCCCTTTGTTTTAGGTACTTCTCTTATGAACATTTTTATGTAATATACTGCAAGTTTTGGGAGCTGGATACAGACCATGATTTCTTGATTGACAAGGAGAATCTCGTCAGATATGGTAATCATGCCCTTACCTACAGGATTGTTGATAGAATTTTTTCACAGGTTGGTTGGTGTCATATTGCTTCCTTCTCTGAAGCTTGATACAAATGAACTTTGACTTTTTAGAGACATTTCTTCTAAATGAGGTGTAAATATTGTGTTCGTGCTTTAATTTCACCATAGGTGCCAAGGAAGTTTACTAGCAATGTTGAAGGGAAGATGTGTTATGAAGATTTTGTTTACTTCATGCTCTCAGAGGAGGACAAATCATCTGAGCCCAGCCTTGAATACTGGTATTATCTGCTTTCTTTTCTTAGACTTTTACCTTTCATTTCATGGTCGGGAATGATTTGAATGACAAATGGGACGTGAAGTTTTTGCATACTTGACAACAAGGTGATTTTCTTGTGATAATTGTTTGTCTGTTCAGATCAAAATGGATACATAAACGAAAGAAATAAAATTTAGGGACTAGTTTATTAGGATACAGATATTGTGGGAGATGCATTTTTTGATGGACACTATTTATTTTGTGTTGATGAACACTGTTAATTCTTGTTCAAAACGTCAAAAGTCAGCATTAAGCTCGGAAGAAATTATAAAAAGTTGGATCTAATTAGCCATTTCACTTGATCTGTTTGATGGAGATTGTCAATTGAGTGATGTCCATAGTTTGAGTAACTATTTTCCAGCTAAATTTCTCCGTGCCTTGGGTGTAGACTTATCCTTTTAGCACAATAATAATTTGAATAAATGACGAGCCACATATTGACTACAGACATCTGTCCTGGGATGCATGTAATATTGAAAAAGTAGGTGCTTTTAAAAGAATGATATGGACAGGACTGGGAGAAAATGATTATCAACTACTGACTTGTAAACTTTGTTCAGTTAGGTGATGGTCGAATAACATTGCTACTTATATTCTTCCATAATTCTTGAAGCATCTTGCTTGAGTTGCTTAATGTTAGTTTCAACTAATTCAATTCTTTAGAAATCTAATTTAAAAGTCAAGTGGTTCAATCAGTAAAAAATTATATACCTCTACCACTGGCCAAAACATTTCCATGAACATATTTTTCGATCTAAAATGTAAGAATGCTAAACTGCTCTTACATATCTCCCACCAAATTTCCCTGCTAAATCTCACCTTGTGATTCTTAAACAAAGGGAAGTGGCAGTGTGTTTCGTTTCACCTCCATTTTAATCATTGAATTAGGTGCGAGTATGATACTAATCCCTCAAAGATGAAGAACAGCCTCTTTCCCTCATTTGTTTTAGACCTGAGGGTGGGAAAAAAACGCACTTGTTCCAGGATAATAACCCTGACTTTAAACAGCGATGTAAAGAGCTCTATCAACAAGATGGGGATTGTTATCCTTTATGGGTTCCTTGTTTGTACTGTGAACGAAGTGGACCAAGCCTATACTAAAGTGTGCATCCCTTCCACTCTCCTAAGTTTGTGTTTAGTTCGCGGTTAAAAATTTGAGGTTAAGTTTTGATAGATTTAGGATGTTAAGGGATGAAGTGTTAAGGGTGTAAAAAAGTGGTTAAAGGGTAAAGTATTTAGGATGTTTGGTAGGTGTGAAAATTATGTGTAAATGTGTGATCCAATAAATTTTAAATCAATATTTAAATTAAATATAATAAAAATATATATATAACATGTTTATGCCATAAAGGGAATCAAACAAATGGGTGAATTTGGAAAAAAAAAAAATTTGCACAAATCCCAAAAACAATTCTCCCATAACATTTCCCCCCCACCTTCACCTAGGTTAACGCTTAACCTCCTTTTTGAGGTTTAGTGTTAAACCCTTAATTTTCCCTCAAAATGTACCAAACAAGGTTAAAAGAGGTTTAACCCCCTTTAACCTAAAACCAAACGCAACCTAAACGAGCCAATGATTTGAAAAGCTTCCTCTATTCAATTCTTGTACCAAGGCCTAACACACAAGTCCTGATTTTTGATGCTTTGTGTCTGTGGAAGTGATCTATGCTTGTATGTACGTGCCCTCGTTATCTTAGAAAAAGCTGTATCCACTGGCTTATGGAAGTCATCCATGTTACATCTCATCCACTCTCCTTAATGCTCAAGTGTATTGAAAGCTTCCTCTATTTAAATCTTGTGTCAGGGTCTACCTCATTTTCTGATGCTCTATCTGTGGAAGTCATCTATGTTTGTATCGGCTGTCATCTCTTATCTTGTTAAGTTTTATTCACAGGTTCAAGTGCTTAGATTTAGATGGAAATGGTGTGTTGACACCCATTGAATTGCAATACTTCTATGAGGAGCAGCTGCACCGAATAGAATGCATGGCCCAGGAACCTGTGCTATTTGAGGATATCTTGTGTCAAATAGTTGACATGATTGCACCAGAGGTAAATACTTGTTTCTTTTGGATACCTTGGAATCCTTGTCCTTTTGTGTTAGCTTACATTTCCAATGACATTTTTTTGTTGCAGAGGGAAGATTATATCACACTGCGCGACTTGAAAGGATGCAAACTTTCAGGAAATGTTTTCAATATCCTTTTCAACCTCAATAAGTTTGTAGCTTTTGAAAGCCGTGACCCCTTTGTCATTCGCCAGGTACATTCAGCATTTTAATATTGCTCCCTTGCTTTTGAGCTTTTATATAATAATATATTGAGGATCCAATGATGCTGGTTTCATTATCATATCTTCACAGATCATAATGGCCTAATTTGCATTTTTTGGTGTGGGCAGGAGCGTGAGGAGCCAACTTTAACAGAGTGGGATCGCTTTGCACATAGAGAATATATCAGGCTTTCAATGGAAGAAGATGTTGAAGATGTCTCAAATGGAAGTGCAGAGGTTTGGGATGAATCATTTGAGGCTCCTTTTTAGGTTACTGAGGTAAGGTTGTGTTAGGAATGAGGTTGACTTCCCTCAAAAGAAAGATGTGTAAAATTTTGCAGTGCCTTTATTTCAGTTGAGTTTTATACTTCGCCTGAAATTCTATCTTTTTCAAAATTCAAAAAACATATGGTAGTTCTGACTTTTTAATAAGAATTTTAAACTTCCCATAATGTAAAGGGAAAATCATTAAAATGTCAGCAGAGGCCCTTGACTTCTTTTGAGGAAAATAAAAAGAAAAAGGAATTTGCTGCATTTTTTTGTTGTTCGAATTGTTTATTTCAACTGTTAGTCTACCTACTACCACATATATCTCAGATGTTTACTGTCTTTTTATTTCTGCCAATAAATGTCTTTCTTTGCTAATTTGTTGACGATGAACAATGTTTACAGAAATTTATATTTTTTGGATTTAAGAAATATTCCAACATTCCTTTTTTTAGATTATTCATATGTTGAACTCAATTTTGCTAGTCCTTTGCGTGTTTGCAGTTACCCACAATATCTCTTGTTGCTTCTTTGGGTACGGAATGAAAATTTGTTACTTGGACACAATACTCCTCAGCGGAACTCATCAAAATCTGTTCTGTTGTTCTGACATGCTCCAACCGGCAACATAGCTGCCTTTGTGCAATAACATCAATATGCACTCCAGAGTTCTGCAGTGATTTCCAGGAATGCCAGATGCTTTATTGGGTGGGAGAGATGACTGTCATGCGGTGATTATTCATCACCCAGGTAACAAAAGTTCATATGATTGCTGTTTGGTGGCTATTTTGCTTCCAGGGAAGCAGCTCCATTTCTGGATGATTTTTCTCGAGCTTCTGTTATTTATAGAAAGGCAGCTGCTACGCTTGTCCTTTAAGCTTGTAACGGTATATTTTGTTGGTCACACGCTCTTGTCGGTCCATTCTCTTTTCTTTTTGGCACTCGTAATATGTTCTTTAATTGGATTCGTGAAGAGGGACAAAAAAATTCCGTTGAGAGAGTGGGTTGTCAACCGTGTTTTAGCAGTTTTTGGGTGGGAGGGAGGCGTGCAAATATAGAAGCCCACCTCCATACGTAGTAGCTCTGAAACAAAGAGCATACTTGTTCATTACTGTTCTCTGGCAGCAAAAAAATTGTTCACAATGGCAAGTAGTTTCTGTATTGCTAACTGACTATGCAGTGATGTTCATAATCTGGCAACTATTGAATGTTCTGCCACCTGCTGGCAGTAAGTTTTGAGAGAGTTTGTTTTTGTGGCTGCTTTTGCTTTTGGAGCAGACCACAAAAATAAATCGTTCGGTTATGTTTAAACACAAGTTACTGTTTGTGGGACCCATTACTATTTGCGTTTAAATCGCATAATAACAAAAAGCAATTTCAAGCTACTGCTTGAAGACGAAGATGATGGTGAGGAAGGGCTGGTTAACCAATGCTGCCTCAGCTCCTCTGTTCTTTATCTAGTCTTCCTTTTCTTTTCGCTTCCTGGATTCTCTCCTCTTCTGCTTCTCTCTCTGGTCTGGGGACGAAGTTGAAGACGATGTCTCTAGCTGCTTCCTATTCTTTTGTTTCTTTTATATTTTACTTTCTCTAGTCTCTTGTGTTTTCCTCTCTGTGTGTGTTTACTGTTGTAAACAGGCGCGACCTGAAAGAGAGAAGAAGAGTAGAAATAGAGGAAAAATAAGGACCACCGTCCATTGGCCAAGCAGTTCCCTCAATTCATCACTACCGGCCTCCATTGTTTCAACCACCAGCCAAACACCACCGCCGCGTAGGGTAGCTTGCTCTTTCCCTTGTTATTCTCCTTCTTCCTCTGTATTTTCCTGTCTTCACTATTCTGTAAAGTGAACAGTGGAGAGCGTCTCTACTGTTCATGGCCGGACTTGGACTAGTCCAAACCTAAATGCATTGGACTGAGTTCAACCTAGTAAAATAAAATAAAATCCAAAAACTTTTCTCAAATAGTGTTTTATTCGAAAAACTAGTGTTTTACATTATTCAATGATACTACATAATTACATTAGAAGGAGATCGTATGATGACGTAATATTTGCAGAATTTGATCGCAATTTCAATTTTAATCCTGATGATATTTTACCTGATGTTGTTGCATGCTCAGAAAGCCATGAAAACTGTAGTCCTTGTTGGATGAAATTCATATATGATGAAATTACAGATAGTTGAATGGAACAATAAAAATACTTTATATAAAATATTATTTATTTCATGAATAGCAATAGTTAAATCTACAATATTTCAATTAATAAACATCAATATTAATATATATATTTTTTAGTTATTTTATAATCTCAATTTAAAAAGTATTATTAACTAAATATATTAAACTATTTTTTCCTCAATTTTAATTATAATTTTAACCAAATATGTTTTTTATAAAATAAATTTTTTTAAACCTCAACCATAATACTAATACACTCGTGCTATTCAGGACATTAATGAAACTAGAGCGGGACCGTTAACAACAAGATGGCGGTGCTTATTGGAACCCTCTCGGAAAATGTTACTGCAGTCTCTGGCCCTGCATGTGGCTGGTAGCAGCCGCCTGCCCTGCCGTCTCCTTCTCCATATCAACATGCCGTTTGAAAACGTAAGATTTCTGTAGAAATATACTATTTACTCTTACTCAACTCATGGTCTTTAAAAAGCTTTAAATAATAAAGGAATTCTACAACCAAATAAAATCGAAGGTTTTTATAGATTTGTAAACCACATTAAAATGAATATAATCTGCTTTAGAATTTGACCCATTAAAAATCAATTCCACTTAACACTCTTCTTTCTTGTGCATGCTTGGAATAAGTTGTCAAGTTCGATAGATAAAATATTTTCACTAAACTCTCAAATCAAATGAACTCCACAATTTAAAAACTATTCCAAAGAAAAAAAAATTGAATTAGCAAATCAAATTGAATAATTAGTTGAAATCAATTCTAGAATAGAATTAGTTGCGAACAAGTTGCAAGTCCGGACAAGAGCAGATACCTTCTCCTTGATAAAATATATGACTTATCCTTGATAAAATATCCAATTAAAGGCAAAAGTAACTCTCTGATCAACCCTCATTTCTTTCATCCACTCATCTACTCCACATTGAAATCGCATGGAGGTCTAGGAAAGATGACTCCCTGACAGGCATAGCGTCAGAGAAAAACACCAAAAGGACCTAATACAACGACTCATAACCAGGCGAAATAGGAAGTCTAGAAAAATCATTAATGTTCTTTCATAACAAGATCCATAACAATTGGTTTCTGCCACTAACTAGGAAATTGATCAAAAGCCAGAAAGGAAAACCCAAAATGCTAAAACTGATGCGAAGTTTGGAACTTGTAAAATAATGAAAAGCTCAGAAGTGAACAAATCTTAGGCTGCTTCCTTTTTGAGTCTTGCAAGCTCCTGCCTGACGATTCCTGCCTTCTGCAGAATGCACATTTATAACATGCATCAAGCTTGTGAACATATTTGTAGAAAGGTTCAACAAAACCAATGCAGTACCATTTTAAATTGATCAAACTTCTTGACACATTTATAAAATATATGATTGAGCATTACTTACATACGCATGTTCTAGGGGCTGATTTAACCCTCGAAATAAGCACATAAGCAAGGCAACACTGAGTACAAAATATAAAAAATAATGCAGTTTGAAGTCTAGTACTTTTCGATTTCAATGGTCATATAGTGTTTGATTTATCAGGTAAGTTATATGCTCTCATTCACAGCTAAAAGTTGGTGTTCTTCTACAGCCCTAAAAGGATGGGGGTCAATTTCTGCCAGGGCTCCATAGCCCTATTGGGAAAGAGATACCAGGAAGAAATCATATTGTTTTGCTAAAGCTCCTAAGCCCTATTGGGAAAGTGATACCAGGAAGAAATCATATTGTTTTGCTAAGACACCAAATAGTGCTGCTATAGACTTAGGTTTGAATGTAAGGAAGGGGAGAATTCAACATCTAAAGCAGAGGTGTCTGACCATAAATAAAACGCAGTATAACGAATATTCGAAAAGACAAGATGGAGAATTGCGAACCTTGATCTTTGCCAACATGAGCTTGAACCTATCAAAATCATTAAGTGATGCCCTTCTCTTCTGCACAGTGAGCCTCCTGCCCCATGAACTGTTCTCCCATTTGTTCTTCACATCTGCCATCAAAGAACAGTTTAAATTCAGTAAAAAAAAGAAGCAGCAAATTAAACAAGGGCAGGAATAATCAATCGGTAACCCACCAGCCTTCTCCATGGCTTCAATTAGTGCCTTCTTCTTAGGAACCCTGTTGATCTCAATCTTGATATCAGTAAGCGAAAGCCTCTTGAAGTTCATTTGGCTCCTAACCATATCTGGGGCATCAACTAGAGCCTATAACAGCATCAAAAATCACAAATCTTTAAGCTTTCACCCTTCCATCAGCCAACATAACTTAGACTTATCATCAAAACAGATTATAAAATGCAAACAAATGCTAAGCAATTATTAATTTTTTTTTTTAAAAAACAAATGTTCTCTCACTCTACTGGCCCAAAATAATAAAACCTTTTAAGAAGTTAAAAATACTATCAGACTAACACAGCCATATGAGCATTCAATACATACTAAATTATTTCTTATAAAGTATTCAAAACATCCTTAGTTATCATCAAGTGTTGATAAAGAAACAATAAGCTTTATCTACATACATTCAAGGGAAAGGTAGGGGAACAGAGAAGAAAAGCCCACCCTGTTTTGATCGATGACATCGACAATAACGACGAGCTTGCCGTAATCCTTGCCGTAGTTGACAAGAGCCACTCTCCCAATCTCGACGTACCTCTTGAACGGCTACACATGAAAAAAAAAAACACAAAATAGGGGAAGTGTAAGAAAAACGAATCAAGTTATAGAGCAACGGATTTTCTCCGAAGCAAAACAGAGGAGATGGAAAAACCCTCTCACCATTTTTGGCAGATCTGCAAAAACTCGACGGAGAGAGGCGACTGCTGAGGGAGAGGAGAGGGCTGTGAGCACCGAGGTTATGAAATACTAGAAGACCTGCTTCTAGGGTTTTTCGTTTAGGTTGTGGTGCTCTCGGGGGGGTTATTGGATGTTTACACGTGTCTCTTTACATTGGTTATCACTTCGAAACTTTCAACTATTTTCTCTTGCGTCCTTTCTTTTCTTTTTATTCTTATATATGGCTTATAATTATGATGTTTTCAATTTTGGGTGTTTTCGCTTTTCAGTCAATCGTTTCATAAATTCTATAGTTGCCCCGCTTTATGGGAGAACTTTGTAAATAGGACCATCGATTTGATCACTCAAGGTTAATGGAATTAGAAACATTGCGTGGGGAGTCTTTGGAGAACGATGATTCGACTCGAAAAGGAATTTGGATAATTGGGTCGTTTCCTTATTTAAATAACTTTTTTTTTAATTTATTGATATTGACTCGAGAAAATTTAGATTAGGTTTAATTAAGTTAACCAAATTATTTAAAATCTTTCTTAATCAATCAGATTTTATTAAATTAATATTTTATTCAATTCAATTAAAAATTAAATCTATATTGAGTTTTGAATCCTAAGTTTTTGAATCAATCTATCCAGCTAGATTGATAACAGGATATCAACTATTATTCTAGCATAAGATGATAACAGGATGGTACCTCATTGGGAAATTCGAGAAGAGCAGCTATGGGTGGCCTTTTACGTGATGTAGATGGCCGTTGCATGAATGGTTGGAGTGTATCACCAATATGTTTAAACCAAATTCTGCTCTCGGATTCTTGGCTGCAGCTTCGGCAACTTATGTAATTTGCTGAGGATTCAAAATATGCACTCCGATTTAGTCATTTTCTTTTCGGCAAATGTCTCTTTCATTTTTTTTCCCTCAGTAAATTGAAGTCATTATGATGTCTATAGCATCTTGGTATGAAATGCTTCTACAGCAATAGAAGCCACAGCACTTTTATGTATAACATGCTTTATATTTTTTTTTTTATTATTATTAATATGGCTATCCGGTCAGCTTGCGCGCATCTTGATTAATCCTACAAACCCTGAAGTTAACGACTATATAAGTCTCTAGTGACTATTATATTAGCAACCACATGACTCAAATTAACTTGAGATCACAAGAAGAGCAAACTTTTTGATTTCAATCTGTTACTACTCGATAACCTACTATATCATAATATGACATGTTAGCATCCTATCTACGCTATGCCCACAGCATCTCTGATGTCATCGTCAATATGAGGTCCAGTCGTCTGTGCTTAATAACGTTGCTAACATTACTTGTGTTTGCATGCCAAGTGTTTAAAGCTTATGTAAATGTACAGAGAAGACAATGGCCAAAAGATAACAAAAAGAGAGCTTTATTTTTTGCTGGTTTAGGTTTAGCACAAAATTAGTATGGATAACAGCCGTTCAGCCAGATACATGGTTTTGAGTTTTGAACTTTTACCAAATAATAGTAATAATAAATGATTTTTGCTTGATGATAAGGAGCATTCTCATACTCGTTTACGCATCAATCAAGATTAATTTTCTTTTCGGAATGGTTTCCGAATAATTTTAAATACGTATATATATTCTACATCGCTGTATTAAGAGGGATTTAATAAATTCTCACGATGTTGTGTCCGAGGTTCGAAGTCATAGAGTAAAGCATGTTTTTTTAACTATCATGCCAGTCATTTAAAATCACATTGGCCACAAAGTTAAAATGATTTTGAATTGATCGATCAAAACTGAGTCAAATGAAAAAATAAAATAAATTACGGCAAACAGTTCCGAACTCCCGTAGACTAGGGAATTAGTTTTTGTTTTCTCATTAAACTATGTGGCTAAGTAGCTCTTGAACGCCGTGGTTTCAATCGATCTCACATTGACAACTGAAATAACGGTATTTCTATCTTCCATTTTCGCACAGATTCTGACCTCGGCATCTCATATTCACAGGTGATTAATTCGTGTTTAGTACTATATTACGGAGCATTAATCAGTTCCTCTTTTTCATGTTTGACAGCATTAATATATATATTAACATCAGTCCATCACATAATCTTTCATAATCAATCAATTCTGTTAAGAATTTTATTCATTTTTCAATGGTGTATTTGCAAGCCAAAAATCAAACACAGGATCCTGCAGTCTAGTGGTGCCCTCTTCTTTTGCTAGGAGAGATCACGGTGAGTTAGAGCTAAAGCATAGTTTTCCAACTACAATGAAGAAGGATGAGATTTGGGTGGTGAAATTTGCTAAATAATCCCTCTGTCGTTGTAAGAAGAAACGAAATTAATATACCCTTTTCTTTTCTTTCCCTTTTAGATTGTAGCTTGTGATAACTGCATGTAGTCAATGCCTATCAAGTTTATGAATCTTTACACTTGCATATATACCTTAGTTCTATCGATCTAGGGCTAATATATAAGCAACTTGGTATGCAGCTAACAAGTATAGTGGAAGAATGGAGGGAAATGTGTTTGCTGAAGCTTTGGAAAAGATGGACCATGTTAAGTCTCCCGAGGGAGAAATTCTTGCCAAGCCTTTTTTGGATTTGTGCAAAACAGTATTGCCTGTTTTAGGTACATCTTAGTTACTGCTATTTTGTCAGAGACTTGTTGATTTTGCACGCATACCTGCACAATTTCTTTCATATATGCTTGAAACTAAAGAACATGTAAAATACATTGCTTCATTGTTATGTGTTACTTCTTTAATGACTCTCTCTTTCAGCCATGAATATTTGAAAAGAAATTTTGTTTTCCTCCTTGATTTCTGGATGACTGGGAACATGCAAATTTGCTCAACAGCCTTTGCTGGTGTTACAGTTTCGGTTTATTTCATGGAGATACACAGAATTGATCTCTTTGGCCAGTAATGATTGCTTCTATGCTTGCAGACAACTTTGGACCAGCCATGGGACCTGTAAAATCTGACATTGGTGGTAATATATCGGTAAGATGATCCCTTTTCTACGCAGCTGCTGTAAATGCTTTTTCTGTGTCAATAGCTATTTTCTGCAGAAGAAACTGATCAATATCACATTCTTTACTCTTCTTTTTCTTGTTGCAGAGGCTGGAGACTAGGTATTTGTCCAATCAATCAGAATTCAATTACTTGTACAGGATAGTACAGTCAGAAATTGAATCGAAAAAGGCTAAATCTTCATCCAGTTGCACAAATGCTTTACTTTGGCTGACAAGGTTAGCACTAACACCGTATTTTATTTGGAAAAATTACCGTTTTTTGTCTGTCAGGAGTGTGCAATTTCTTATGTTTCATGTTTGAGACAGTATATGTTTGACTTCTATAGGGCCATGGATTTCTTGTCAGAACTGTTCCGCAACTTAATGGTGCATCCGGACTGGAGCATGTCACAAGTTTGCACTGATTCATACGACAAGTCCCTGAAAAAATGGCATGGCTGGCTGGCTAGTTCAAGTTTTAGCGTAAACACTTGTAGCATCAATGTTCTTGATTTTGATATATGGTTCTATTGGCATAAGTTGCATGCATGCTTTCTTCTTCTTTTATTGCATCTAAAAATGCATATGCAACTGTAGAACTTTTGTGAAAGAAATTTCTAGTGAAAATGTTCTCTATTTTGTTTTAAATTTTCTTGAAATAAGATACAATTGCACCAAATCTTAATGCATTGTACATTTCACTACTGGTTTTCATTGTTATTGAAATCCAATCAACTGGATGCAGGTTGCCTTGAAGTTGGCTCCGGATAGGAAGAAGTTTATGAGTGTAGTGGGTGTCAAAGGAGATGATGTTTCTGACATTGAAGATTTCTGTGGAAGGTTCTCACCTTTATTGGAAGAGAATCACAAGTTCCTCGTAAGATTTAGCAAATAAATTATTGGTTTTAACGTTTGAGGTTTGACTGGACTTGCATTAAGCATCCCGTGGTTTTGTGTTTGCGCTGATACACGATTTCGGACCTGCTGCAGGCTAGTGTTGGAATGGACAATTTGAAAGCTTGATGAGCCATAGTCAATGGTGATTGAAGTTCGTCAGGACCTTGAATTATTGTTTGCTTGGATTTTTTTTAATTTCTTTGATTCTTTCCAGTTTTAGTTGATCACCTCCTCAGGAAGTTTGATCACATTTTGCCCTGGTATTTGCAATTTTTAGTGATAGCAAATTCACCATTTCATTTTATTATCCTCATTGAAATGTGATTTCTTGACATTCTCTCTTGATTCCTGAATCCTGATCACTACAACACCTACATGAAATAATTTTTATGTAACCTGTATATCCGTGGTTCTTAAAAAAGCCAAGAAAAAAGGGCCGTGAAGAGTTTATCTTAAAGAATGAGCAATATTTTAGATCAAGCATCACGAAAAAAGAAACAAATATACAGAGAAGGGGGAGATCAGAGTTGATCGAAAATTTGAGAGAGAGGATATGGACTAGCTGCAAATACCCCCATTAATCACATTGGCAAAGATAGAACAGTTGTATTTATAGAATTAAATGTGATGATGTCTCAAAATCTAAAATATGTAAATAAAATGTTATTTAGTGTTTGAGAAAGTGGTTAATTCAAGTATTTGGATTTCTTTTTCTTAACATAAGAAATTTCAAGTTTATGATAAAAGCTTGAGTACCTGTAAAAATAGTTCCAATCGGGAGATTTAAAGAACATCTGATGATAAAGTCGGTATATTTATAGGAAATATAATAATTGACTTAAAACAATAAATGACTTAAAAGAGCTTTAAATTCAAAGAACAAAGATATTTGTTCTTAAGTTTTTAATTGGTTAATGCTATGAAATCTATATATCCATATCTTAAGAGATAAAAAGTTCTGACCTTTTACCTGGATGGTTCAGGGGGTATTTATACTCTTTGAACCTTGTTATTTTTAGAGAAGGGAAAGAATGAAAAGTTCTCTGTTTTCGGCAACATTAATGAGAGACAAATATCTCTTACATATCATTAATGAGATAGTATATATGATAGGTCCCTTCAAAGATCTTATATACACCTATGAGTATAGACATGACAGTTTATCATATCTTTAATAATTTTATTGTAGAGGATCGTTCAAGATCAGACATATAGTTTTAGAACTTGGTAATGTCCAAGTTCTTTGGGTCTGACATGCTTGTCAGGCCCACGTTACCTTAGGCTTAGTTGACTATCAATCACAAATACTATGGGTCTGATATGTTTGTCAGACCCATGTTTATCTTGGACTTGGTTGACTTTTAAGTCTAAGTTTCTTGAGTCTGGCATGCTTGCCAAACCTACGTTACCTTAAACTCTGTTGACTTTCAAGTCCAAATTCCTTGGGTTTGGCGTGCTTGCGAGACCTATGTTATCTTGAGCTTGACTGTTTGCTAA
>Ga0307517_10004324_pt1 | contig 21868 bp, 9 predicted proteins | sample 23_EM_MG_FD_194515 | JGI IMG/M metagenome (GOLD analysis project Ga0307517, IMG submission 194515) | Populus trichocarpa ectomycorrhiza microbial communities from riparian zone in the Pacific Northwest, United States - 23_EM | ecosystem: Host-associated > Plants > Roots > Unclassified | place... | reverse complement strand
GTTGATTGGTGGACATTTGGCATTTTCTTGCACGAGCTATTATATGGTAAAACTCCATTCAAAGGCTCAGGAAACCGAGCTACCTTGTTCAATGTGGTGGGGCAGCAGCTTAGATTCCCAGATTCACCAGCGACTGCTTATGCTAGCCAAGATTTGATCCGAGGCTTGCTGGTGAAGGAACCTCAGCACAGGCTAGGGGTGAAGAGGGGTGCAACTGAGATCAAGCAGCATCCTTTCTTTGAAAGTGTGAATTGGGCACTAATTAGGTGTAGCACACCACCTGAAGTGCCAAGACCAGTGGAGACCGAGCCCTCGCCAGGCAAGTTCGGTGCAGTTGACAAAATTGGGGTCGGCATTGTAGGCAGCAGCAGTAAAAGGATGGCAGGGACAGACATGAAGTCTGGGGGTAAATATCTAGACTTCGAGTTCTTTTAGTACAGGCCTGTTGTGCTGTATTGTAAGTGTCATTTGTTAATGTTATGAGAACATGCCTGCAGTATCCTGTTCTTATAATCACCTTCGTCATAAGAGGATAAATCATCAGTTGGAAACCTAAGAGGATAAATCTTCTGTTGGAAACCAGTAGCTTCAATTTACAGAGTAGTTTAGGTCCATTGGGTTTTATAGTGGTTGAACATCATAATCAATTTGAATCATTACAAACCTCATAATTTAGTTGAGTAGCAGTTTTAAGAACTGATGCTTTCGATCAAGTCGATATCAATGGCTACCTTTTACCAATTATATTACTTAGCAATGCTAATTTGACCATAAATTCTCATTCATCGAATGGGTTGGTTTTATTGGTGATCTCAAAACTGCAACGGTGAAAATATTCCAGTTTGTGACAGGGAGGATGATTGTACCTGTTTCTATGAAGGTACGATCCATTTCCTCGAATGGAGGTGGGCATGCCCTTGTTGTATCCATGGTGATAGAGGCGTGGATGAGTAAAAATACTTGCATATTCAGGCATGGAGGTGGATATGTTATATATCTAAAAAAAACCATGTATTTTCCTTTTGTTCTCATATTACCAAGATTAACTTTATTTGATATATAAAAATATTTATTCTTTTAAATAGGCTATTTAGTGTATTAAATAGAATTTAAAAAGAATGTTGACTCAAAAGAAGTTCTGCATCGAATGCAGGGGGGGTAACATCCGATTAAGATAGATATGGAGCACTGGAAACCAACTCCTTTCGAAATGGAGGTGTGTAAGAAGATTTGTGTAAAACGAATGGTATTAAAAAATAATATAAATTTTAATATTTTATTTAATAATTTAAATTATTAAATTGAGATAGTTTTATAAAATAATATTAGAATTTTGATAATTATGTGATCACAAGTTTAAATTTTATAAGTTTTATTTATTTGATATGATCAAGAATCCAATATAAAATTATATAAAATTATATAAATTTCAAATTTAAAAAGTTTTTATTTAAAAAATTATATTAATTATATTAAAAATTTTTATGTTACAGTAGTAACTGGTTACTCTGTCGAGGCAAAATGATTTCGTTTTAGAAATTTAAGGCCCGCTGCGTTCATACCTTTCTTTTGCCCTTGGTCAATTAGTTTGGTCCCCTCTCTGCACCGCTATCCTGCCATTGTTACAGGCTTTAGATGCATGCATCTGGACACCACAGGTTCACTCTCGCTGAGTAATTTCTAACCTCTTTTCAAGTCTGTCGTAGTGGTTCTTGAAAGTGATCGCCCATTCGGTGATTGTCTGACACGCCCTATATCACACCTAAAACCATCTTGTATCTGATCTGACACTTGCACTGTGATGTGCTGTCGTGCTCAAATAGATTCGATAACTTCTACTGATCATGAAGGCTTCGTGAAATTCCTTAGTCTAACTCCTCCTACAGGAAATTCTTCTTCTTCCTCCTCCTGTTTTTTGTCTAGTGCCATTTATTGACATCCATTTGCTTACAAGCACACCCAGCGATCCCAGAACATCTCCTCAGCTGTTTCCAGCTAACATGTTCTTGTCACTGCCAGGCATCGGAAAACTAGATATAATAATTGGCGAAGTAGGACGAGTTGGCTTAAAAATGACAGGTTTTTCCTTCTTTCCATACTTTGACTGCTCATAGAGTAGGAATAATTAGAAGCATTCTAAAAAGAAAATAGAAATAACCAGAATTGAGAATTCTTAGGTATAAATATTTTTATTATTTTTTATGGGTCATGGTTTTAATCTTATTTTTCATCTTTGAATCTGTTTTTTTCTTCAGGTAAACCCTTGAAATAGCTGATAAAATTTTCGGAATCTCTAGTTCAGTAACAGGATTATTTAACTCGAGTTAGTTAGCAGCATTTGATCCCGCAACAAAACTCCAACGGATACCAAGTGTTTTGGTAGAATCCTTCTATTACCGCAGTATAAAGAAGACAAGTAGAGGCTTCGGATCCAAGACAAGAAAAATACAAAAAGCAACTGGATATTTTTTTCTAGGTTGAATTATCTAATAATTGTAGTTTGAAAAGATGACTGCAGTTTGCTTTTCAACAGCACTGTTGTCAATTTGTCAGTGCGGATCCAATATATATGCTGCAGCCTTGTCAGGAAAGAGTGAGAGCCTGTTTAGGAGAGCCTGTCTGCTAAACTGCCTCTTCAATTATATTGTTATTTTTTAGGTTTATTGCTCGCTGGTGAAATAAAAAATCATTGCCATTAAAAAGCTAATATTACTGGCTCAGCTGCAGCATCCTTATTTATTTATTTATTTATCTGTGCTCTGCTACCTGTCAAATCAATTTTTTTTAATAAAATATGTGTAAGTAGCTGTTAACACATTTTCTAGCATTAACAAAATTTTTAATTGTAAATGTACATAAAAACATTTATAAATATATGTCACAACAAATGTTAAAAATAATTATTAATGCTAATTAAAAACTATATAGATAATTTAAGAGATAAATGCAAATTAAAAAAATATAGTTTTCAGTTTTTTATTTAATTATATAACAATAAAATTATTTTTTATAATTTAATTATATAACAATGACTCTACTCTGGTTAAATAAAACTCATTAATACTAAGATTATTTTTTTTATTGTTAGATTATGGTTAACCACAACTTTTTTTTTTCTCTCAAATTCAGGGACTGAAAGTTAAACAAAATAAAATTTAGGATCAAAATTTAAAATTTTAAAAGTAAAAGATCAGAAAAAAAACTCAATAAAAAATATATGTACTGACACATATTTTTTTTTGTTATGAATTTGGGATTGATTATAATTTTTTTTTGTTGTCAATTTGTTTTTTTTTAATTATGTTGCTATGCTATAAATTCAAATTATATTTAATTAAATTTACTTCTAATCAAGTTTCAATAAAAAAAAAACTCTTGATTCACAAATCATCACAAACGGTACAAGTAAAAGATCCAATAAAAAACAATTGGTAAAAAATAAAACACCTATTGAAATCTACTATAAATTATGAGATAGTTACCGCTCCAGTAGTAAAACACCGAGGAGATTTAATTTGTGTTTTTTTTAATATATATGTATATATATATAATTTGTAACTGTAATAAACTCCCTATAACTGTGCTTGAGATTATCTAATCTCAACCACTAGGTGCTTTTGTTTTTTTTTTCTCTTCCTTCACTTTTTGCCTCTCTCAGTGGGGATGGAAATCTGAAAAGGATGGTTTCAAGAAGCAAATTCAGACTTCGTCTCAGTAATTTGTTTTTTGTTGTAACGACCAAGGTATTTTCTTAGTCAGCTTCAAGCACCGATATGCAATTCTTCAGCCACATTGGTATTCCTGTTACTGATTGTGATTTTAAAAAAGTTAAATACTTTTTAATTAAGGTTGGTTTGGAAAAATATATGTTTGGTTAAAACTGTGGTTGAAATTGAGGTTGAACAAAAAATAGTTTAATGTTTTTTGTTAAAAAAATGCTTTTTAAATTGATGTTATAAAATAATTAAAAAATATTTTTAATTTAAATATTATAAATTTAACTATTATTATTACATCATAAAATAAATAATATTGATATCAAATATTTTTTATTATTTCATTAAACTATATGCAATGTCATCACATACGAAATCTATTATTACAATGACTATATTTTTCATGGTTTCTTAAGCACACAACAACAAAAACTGAATTTTTTGTTACGTCATCAAGCGATTTCCTTCTAATTTTTTGAATAAAACACAATTAAAATAAAAATAAAAACTAAATTTTTTTTAACTTGGTTGGACCCGGTAAGAACATAATTGGAATTGCAATCAAATTCCACAAATGCTACGTCATCACGCAATATTCTTCTAATTTATGTATTGTTATTAAATAATATTAAATACTAGTTTTTCGAGTAAAACTCAATTTTTTTAAAAAAAATTTACAATTTCATTACGTACAAAATTCATTGGACAAGAACTACAGTTTTCATGATTTTTTGAGCGTGCAATAAAATTAGGTAAAATATTATCAGAAATAAAATTGAGATTACAGTAGGAGTAAATTTAATTCACCTTAAACTAATTTTTTTAAAAAACAAAAAAATATTGTTCACGTTCACGTGAATAGTGTGAGTGAAATCACTTAACTGCACTGGTTTTTTAGAAGAAAAAAAAGTTCACGGAACAGTGCGAGTGAACAGTGCTACAGTGGAGCCATGCTCCACTGTTAAGGTTTCTCCCAGACGAGATGTTGCTTCTCCGAAACCTCTAGTGCCGTGTGGGTCCTACGTGCTTAAAGCACTTTTATTTTCTTAACCAAACGTTTATTAGCGTGGCTGCGGGTGAACCTCACCCACAGCCACGTTACCAAACAAGCACTTACAAGTCCATTCATAAATTCATGAATAAATTTCCTACTCATAACCGATTTCTCTCTTGAGCTAATTATATCTCAAGGTTACCAGTTGTGCTTTTAGTTCTTGGTTATGAAAAAAAAAAGGTGAGAAATTGATAATAGATGATTTCCAAAATAGTCAAAATCATCGCAGATTTTGTGGGCCGAGACGTGATCATATAAATGTTCAGGATCCACATGGGATCGTGATGCTCAGTAAAAAATGTGCTCATGAGCTGTTCGTCTCGTTCGACTCAGTTTTCGAAAAAGAAAGGTAAGGGTAAGCGAGTGCTCATTTCCAGAAAGCATCCCGAACTTTAGCGGAGCCAAACCGAGCCCACGCATGATGAATTAACTGGTCCCCGAGAGGGCAGTGGTCTCAAAGCTCTCGAGCTATAAAATCCACTTTACAAGGTAACAAATGCCAGGAGCTAAAGCAGTAAAGGCAAAAATCACGAGCAAAAAGAAGTTGTATAATTTGTTAATCATGCTGAAACTGTGAACCTCCGATACAACAATCCAGGCAAATTCCTGTACAGAGACATCTCCCCCCCTTCAAACTTACAAGGATGATAAAACCGCAAAAAAGTTTCCTATATTTACATGTCAACCCCCCCTCCCCCCTCCCCAAACAAAAAAAAAAGAAAAAAGAAAAGAGACTAGATATAAGAGCCCACAGCCAAAAAATTCCCAGCCCTCATGAATTTCCAACTCACCACAAAGGTAAATTATGTATAACTATTTGATAGTGTGGGAACGGCTGCATACCAATTCAAGTGCCTCCATAAACAAGGAAGAAAAACTAGTCAATGCCTGAAAAACTCCAGGAAGGCCTGTCTGAAGATTATTCAGTGTCATTGCTCGTGTCACCTCCACTGCCTTCGCATGCCTCAGCATCTCATCTTCCACGCGCCTTTGACAAGATACAAGCTCTGATTTCTTTTCAGCCAGTGGATCACGAGCATCCAATACCTGTCCATTATCGGATCCACCAGTATCAGGGAGTCCAATACCAACCATGGAGTATGAGTTGTAGAACTTCCTTTCTATGCTACGAAGAGAAGAAGCCTTCTTTTCCAGCTCCTTCGATGCAGTATCAGTTCGCTTTTTAATCTTGAGCTCTTCTGCTTGTTTCATAGATATCACATGAACAACATTGATAAAGCTCTTGATGGCTTCGGAAGCAACCGTGTCAGGGACACGGTCAATGGCAAGCTTCCACTCATCAAAGAAGGCATATACATCAGAGGGTTCCATGTTGGCGTTCATGTTGTCACTGCTTACAGGAATAAGGGTGAGCTTGAACCAGCCATGGATGGATTGAATAAAGTCCCGTTGGAACTTTATTTGGTGGCAGAAACTTAAATGCCAAGCAGAAACAGCTGACTCAAGGTCACGAGTAGCCTGCTTGTGCAATTCAGAAGTTGAGTCACCCTTGGCTGATTGGTTCATAAGACCACGAACTTGCTGCACAATGTGATGCTGAACTTCATGGTACTGGTGCATTGACCTCCACATGCACATGAACCTGCATTCAAATCAGATGCATAAATATATGGTCTGCATGGATGTCATTTTAGCAGCCCATAATTTCATCATTCAAATACAAAGACAACAAGCTGCCATAGAGACATGGTGCAAACGATGTTACTCAAATATATCTGATTAGATTATGATTGTCGAGTCACTGCTGGGTTCGCAGTGGGGGGGGGGGTGTAAAACTCATTGGTACAGCAATTAATGCTTTTCCCACCTCTAGGTTAAGAGCTGAATATAGTAGTTGGACCATAATTCAGGGGTTTTCGTCTTAAATACTGTCAAAAGAACTGCATTTTCAAAATCCTTTCCTCTATAGAAAACAGCAGCACCAGAAACTAGCATCGCCCAACTGGAGGCGATTGATAGTTGATCATAAAGCCTTGTAAGGTAGCTGGAAGCTACAAATATGTAAAATGAACCAACGGATGTAAATATGGAACGCAATCTACAGTAGCCTTCTCCAGGACTATTTATCAAAAGGTAATATATTGCAGTTGAGAGCAATCAAAGCCCTGATAATGCTATGACATGTGTCCGAAGAGCAGCCTAGTAATTAATAGTTTCTGGACAGTTAATGAAATCAAAATTACCAACCTAGCAGTAAAATGCTTGTTGACTTAGTTTACCATGTTAAGAAACGAGGCTAACAATCCAGTAATCTACAATGGTCGGTCATATCATACTTCCAAGTCCATTGCACCTAACTCTCCACCCATCAATTACCTTTAATCTGAAAAGGTCCCACCAATCAGATGAAACAAAATCATTGGGAGGTGCAGGGTTGGGCAACTGCCTGATTTTGAGAGGTAGATTGACAATGGATAGTCAAGGAAACCGGACAGCAATGCACATGTGGATAAAGACTGGATGAAGCAACTGGCATTCCAGTGCTATCCCCTTATAATGCTTCACCCACCAAGGCAAGCGCAAAGGTCTCATCTCATGAGGGGATATGAGATTATGAAAGTCAGGATTTGCGAGGATATGAGATTATGAAAGTCAGGATTTAATTCAGTCAGCAATATGAACCCAGAACAAAAGCAAAAAGGCACTCTCCGAGTGGAAAAATACAGGTGGAAGATGCCTCTTTTAAGAATGTACTAGTGGCTTTACTAGAAACAGTTCTTGATTATATCAGTAGTTTACGAACTTGACCAAGGCAACAGGAATAAGAAACTGCATTGAATTAAGGTTAAAAGTTAAGTGGCCTCACAACCACCAGAATTTGTTTATGCAAATAGATCTCATATTTTACGTATAAAAATAACTTTCTTATAAGAGCTAAAAATATGAAATGGCATACCCACGACAGAGTTCAACCAGCTGAGGAACAAGATCACTGTCTCTAAGACCAATGATTGCAGTTGAGGTGGTAGAAACAGCCTGAGATGTGACAATAATCAGAGATTGCAGTCTTGCTATTGCAGCGTGGGTCTTGTCTAGCTTTGCTCCATCCCCCTTGTATTCCTGACTTTGTAGTGTTGACAGCTTCTTCTCGTGCTCAATCTTAGCACCTTCTCTAGCCTAAAAAGGCACATTAACAATTTGTTCTATGCATTAGCACTCATCAACACACATTCCAAACACAGCTGGAGGCTAAAATTCAGATGCAATTATGCAACAAAAAAAATGCATCAACTTGATGGGGAAAAGGTGCCCTGGTTAGCTAGACCGACCACAAACATGTTCCTAGAGAAAAACACAAGCAGGCCTAGTCTTTCTGACAGGTTTCAAGGGCATCCTAGTCATTGTAAATGAAAGCAATAGACAGATAATTTGCATTAAAAGATAATTCAAGGACAGTGGCAAGCCATCCTAACAAAGAATTGTTAACATCAGCTGGGATTTAACCTGATTGGCACGTTTAGACAGTCCATGCACTTACTACATGCAAACTTCAACACAAGGGGCTCTCACGCGCTTGTTTATACACGAATAGCATCAACAATCACTAATCCGGGAAATGCCCTAACCAGAAATGATGATGATGATGATGATGATGATGATACATCATACACGTCACAGTAAAGGCAAGAAGAACCCATCACATAATTAATAAGATTGGACGGGGGCATTCTCGTCAAAAAAAAGTCCCCATGGTAAACTACTAACGACAAAGGGCCAGAAAACTGCGGTAGACTTACGCTAGCCTCACTAGTGCATATTTTAATACCCCTTAAAACATCAATTAATTACATATGGTAAACCAAGATACGAGAGGGAAGGGAAACGAAAACCAAAAATGGTAAAAGAGAGATGCTAATTTTACAAAAACTCAAAAAAAAAAAATTAATAATAATTTCACAACTGTTCAATTAATTTGTGGCAACTAGTCTACCTTATTCGATGAAGGAGGTTTTTAGGGGGGCAAGTGAATTGGGTAAAAAACTAGGCTAGCATTATGATATCATAGTACAATTTTTGCAAAGCATACCTTAACTTCCTCATAGAGTTTCTTCTCCCAAGCCAACAACCGTTCCATTGTAGAACAAAGACTCGTTGGACCACCAGTTTGATTCAGTGAACCGGTATCGAGGCTATACTTAACGGCCAAAGGCGGTTTCGAAGTCCAACTGGAGCTCAAGTTACTCAAAACACTACTAGAATGATACACAGTTTCTGCAACAATTGATAAATTAATCAAAATTAAACAATAAATAAAGCCTCGCCTCAAAAAGAAAAGGGATTTTACTCACTCTTCAGTTGCCGGAAATTTCTATCGAGCTCAAGCATCTCCGAAACCTGATCCCCAGCTGCGGCCGCCTTGTCAAAATTCTCCTTAATGGCATCAACAATCTCTTTCAAATCCTTATGTCTCACCATTTTCATAGTAGATGTCTCTCCAGTCCTATAACTGGTCGTCGACGATCCCGCCTCAGACTTATTATCTGACTTACCAAATCCATTATCAGCTTGTTGTGATTGCGGTTGCGGTTGCTGCTTCGATCCGAAATTAGACCGGGTTTCCATCTCGGATTTGAAATCTGTATCATTATCTTCTTCATCTGATGATGTTGTTGTCTTGCTATAATTATCGTGATCTCCCCATTCACTGCATTGAACTTCCTCTTGCTCCGTCTCGCTATAAATTTGTTGCTGCTGCGGATATTGCTTTTTCTTAAAGAAATCATACTCCGACAATCTCTCCGTTTCGGTTTCTGTTGCGACACCCTCATCTTCATCTGATGACGACCCATCATCAGTATCTAAATGGTGTTGGTGCTGGTTGTAGTGGTTTTGGTTGGCTTTTCGAGCGAAGAATTCTGAGTCTGGAGGCGAAGGAGGGTAGAAATTTTCCCAATTCCATACAGAAGAAGCTTGAGAAGGCGTGGTAGAATAAGTTGAACGATTTTGAAAAGCTGTTGGATATTCAAAATTCGATTTCGGAGAAACTGAAGGGCTTGTTTCTGAAAGAATATGAGGAAGCTTCGGAGGCTTGCTGCGGCGGTGGCGATTAGACTTAGACTTAATACTTGAAGAAGAAAGAATATGAGGAAGTTTAGCGCTAGCTATCGTAGGAGAAGGAGAAAATGGAGGAGGAGGTGGCGGCGGCGAGTGGAGGGAAGGTGAAGGGGAAGGAGGGACACGTGGAGGGATGAGATTGGTGGGAGGAGGTGGGGTGGATGTTGTGGCAGGGTGGAGGAAGACAGCGGGGGTTTGTTCGGAGACAGAGAGGGATTCACCGGCGGCGAAAGCGCAGAGAGCTGAGCCTGTGACTCGTAGTGAATGACAGTAATCTGCGTGTGCAACGGCTAAGTGGTGGCGGGCGTAGACTGCCTCTTTCATTAGGCGGCGCCTCTCCTTGCACCGCCGTACCGTGTCCTCGTTGTCTAGCTTGGAGGCCGTGCAACCCATTCCTAGAGAACAAAGGGAAATGGAATGTAAAGAATAAAAAGAGTGAAGTTTATCCAGGTAAGTAGAGAATACCGCTTAAGCAGGTGGTGGCGCCTGAATTCAGAGAGAGAGAGAGAGAGAGAGAGAGAGAGTGGAGTGCTGGAGAGTGAGATGTTACAGCAGGTGCTCACTGGGCTGTTTAAGTCCCCCCCGTCTGCTACATTTTCTCTGTTTTTTTTTTCTTTGAATTTGTGATTAAATATATATATATATTAAAAATAATAAACGCCCGACCAAAACCATCATTATATTTCTTTTTTACCTGTAATTTTGATTGTTACAGCAAAAACGAAAAAATATTTTTACAACGTAGAAAAATCCAACAAAAAGATTTGTACAGGCAACGTCACTATAGACAGCACGTACATATTTCTTCACAAGCAATCACTATGGAGTATGGACAGCGTGTTGATTGTTGTGCAGAATAAAGTAAACATATATAGTAGTACCCTCCTCTTCTTTTTTTCTTTTATCAGCGTTACGCTTACACTTTCGAGCTCAAATAAATCCCACTAAATATATTAACTCAGAGGTAAAAACTGATTAAAATCTAATTAAAAAAACAATTTAATCTTGACGTGTCAAAACCTCGAAATTGGTTGGAGAATGCTATGCCCATCAAAATGAATTTAAATTATGACTTTAATAGTTTTTATAATATAATCGTTCAAGAGCAAATGCTAGCATGGAAAGGTAGAGATGCATAGATATTCCGCAATAAGTGGATCCTTTGTGAGTGATTGAGAACGGTGAAAGGGGTGTCTTTTTTATTTACTTTACTTTATCCCCACTTCCACCTTTCTATTCCATGGTCTAATTAGTCATTGTTTGTTTTTGTTTTAAAAATTGTTTTTTTATATTAAAAATAAATTTTAAAAAATAAAAAATATATATTATTTTAATATATTTAAAAAACAACACTACCGAAATCTTCTACATTACTTTACTGGACCCAACCACCTCAGCCTATCTTTTGTTATTGTTATCTTTTCAAAGGAAAGTTTTTGCTTTCAAACTTTCATCCTGGGACCTCATCTGTATACAGTGGCTTGCACTTGCCTAGGGTTCCAGGCACTCCATAGATGAATTGACGATGGGAAAAGTTCTCTTTCACAGTATCTTGCCTTCGTGTTTTGGGCCTTTTCCAATCCTTTCAGACCCCAATCTGCTTAGGACGTTTGGTCAGCATCCGATTCTTCATGAGATCAGATCTTTCTTTCAACATGTTCCTTGTCTTTATTTTCTTTGGGCAGCTTCTGACCAAGGGTTTTTCCACTTCTTTTTTCTTAATTGGGATCGGCGGAGATAGTGGCCAAACTGCCCGGTCCTTTCTTGTCTTCTATCTGTCATCGAATCCGAACCAGAATGGTAGTCTGGGAAATTACATACCGTGACTGAGCTTTGTAGCTGTGGAAAGCTTACTCTTTTCATTGCGATTTAAATGCTAACAGTTGAAATACCGATTGGTACTGTTCTTCCCCTGAAAATAATGCCCTGTGGGACGACCAAGTTCAGGACCTTTTTTATTTATTGTTTTTTTAAACCTTAAAAACAGTCCACAGTGAGCCCAAACTTGCTGCGTTAACTGTAAACAGGGAGGTGTAAAAGCTGCAACAAATGAATAATTTTCCCTGAATTTAGATGATCAACAGCGTCCACGAGAACTACAAAAGGTGGAAAGCAGGCAGATCCATGGCGAGCAGCAATCCAAAGAAAATGATGAGCAGTATTACTGTTTTCATTTAAAAAGCAAACCAAGGTGGGCCATTTTCCCAGACCCGACTCAAGCAGGGTACACACTTATTTCTGTGGGACCAACAGCAAGCAAGAGGCATCAAGATGATGAACAGGGGCTTCAATCAGTAATCAAGAAAGATAGACACAAACTTGCCACCTCACTTTCCCTCCCTCGGGAGAGCCTTGATGTGTTTTTTAGCTAAAAGGGATACAATCTATGTGATAAATCCTACTTTGCCAGACTGTCTATTTTTAGTTGATCTTAGTTTTCTTTACCAAGCTCAATTGATTTTTTTTTTAATTTTATTTTTAAAAAAGAAAGAGCTAATAGTTTCTTCAGGCTTTCCCACTGGGTCCAATGGGAAACTCGATGAGCGTTGAGCTACGCATCGAAGATAGCCCTCCCCACTCTATATCCCCTCTACAAAGTTTTGAGCTCAAGGATCCCAAGTTTTAGAATCCCAAGCTTTGGGTCGCATGTTTGAATTGGAATCAATGGTATAAAATTTGCTTGTAATATGATAAATCCTTCTCCGACCACGTTTGATTTTATCTTAAATGCCTACATCCTCTGTCCCCAGAACAGGAAACCCAACACAAAGCAAACTCCCCATGAAGAAGACACCTCTTAACTTCGAGTATCATCTCTTAACTCAAACCCACTAATCTCTATCGCCCATTCTTTTTCTCAAAGATGATGCAGAAGCTAGAATCCTAATCGTCCACGAAGAAAGGCAAGCAAAAGGATGAGGGAAAAGAAGAGGAAAAGTAGGGGGGAAATACATTTAAAAGCAACCAACCATTAGCAAGAGGGCATACATTTTCCACAAGTGAGGTGAGGTCCCACCACCACAATTTCTTTTGCCAAACAGCTAGCACAAAAAAAGAAGGATCTGTCTTGTGGAATCACAACAAGTCATCGAAATTACCTTACGAGACTTTTTAGCTCAACACTTATTACTGGCTTGAGAAACCCTTTCAAGTTTTTTACCTGAGAAATCCAACGTGGTTGACTGGCACGTGCCAGTTGCACGTGCTTCTCTGATACAACTTGTTCGACCGAAGTTGGAATGGTAGCAGCACGGTTTGGCGTAGCCTCGAGTGTTTCATGGCAGTGCTACTGCTGTGGAAGGGTTGGTCACGTGCGGCCGGTTCTTGGTAAGACCAAGATTCCCAAACAACCCCGCCATGACTGTGAATATCAAGATTAATCCTTCCGGCGCATCAAGTAGAAAACATGGCATCCATCAGCAAAAGTAATGGGAGCTTGATATGCTCATCCAGGCGTATTCAAGTGATAATAAAATAAGAGAAGAGATAACTGGATTGGTATGACTATATTTTCCCACCTGTTTGTTCTTGTACTGAACTTTTTCATGTTCAAAACCACCAAAGTTTTGTGCGGGGGCATGTGTTCAATTTTCCAAAAATAAAATCCTTCTTCATATTCAAAGAACTTCACATGAAAAAGAAACAGGGTTCAAAATTGCTCGAGGGATTTAGCAATATCCCTCGTTTGCGATGCTGAGGAATATTCTTAACTTGGACTGCTCACAGTAGAAAAACACTGCTGTTGAAAATGTTTTTGAAGCCCAGCTGACTGTAGCACGGGTCGAATCTGGATCCAAATATATGAAAACGCGTTCTGCTATTGTAAATGTTGGCAAGCTGATGCCAGTACGTATCAGAATGAATACAAATAATAAAAATCCATAAGAAAATAATACATGCCTACAGATATGAATCATGAAAATAACACCCTTGACGAGTTGAGCTGCATGAAATAGCTAAAATCATTACAATGACTACTAAACATACGCTACGTTTCTTTTTCACCGGTTTTTGTGTTTCACAAACATATGCTTTTGTGTTTGTAGTGAAACAACACAGCAAAGTATTTAGTAATAAATTAAATTGTGTTTTATATTATAGAGCAACTAAAAAATTGAGTTTGAAACATAGTTTTTATAAAGTAGTTTTTACATGTTTTTTTAACTAAGTTTCATAAAACTTTGTTTATTTTTGCATTTTAAAAGCATTTATGAAAAAAATTAAAAAATTTTTATTTTTTTCTTTGCTTCAAATTAATATATTTTTGGTGTTTTCAGATCATTTTGATTCGCTAATATCAAAAATAATTTTTTAAAAATAAAAAATATATATTATTTTGATACATTTTTAAGTAAAAAACATTTTGAAAAGTAACCGCAATCACACTTGCACCAAATATTTTATATATATTTTTTGCTATATATAAACTTTAATTATAATTTTTATCAAATACGTATCTAAATTTAAATCATAACAACAAAAATTATCTAAAAAAAACATACTTATGATAAGACTTTAAACAAGCACAAACGCAAACAAGTACCAAACTACGCAAGCTGATGGAATTTGACTTGGCTAGAGAAAAAGGGATTCAGGACTGCACATAGAAAAACAAGCTATTGTTAACAGAAGCCACCAGAGCAAAAAGTTTCGTAGCACTAATAAACATAATAATCACGTCATTTTAAGTAAATATCAATAAACCTATGGAAGCGAGCCATAAAATCTGCTTCTTTGTATCACATTCCATCAATATTCAATTCACAGTCAATAAACCGAAAGAGCAGCTTCCGAAGAGCAGCCAAACGAGCAAAATTAATAGCCTTAATGTAGTGTTTTGTATGCTGTACAGTAATGGACTATACGTGACATTTTTTTTTGGATTTGTACGGTGCACTGTATACGATTCAAAAATTAATTTTTATAATATTCCAGAAGAGAAATTTATTACTAATATACTAAAATGATTCAATATTTCTGTTACTGTTTACATAACGTAATATACTAAAAAGATTTAGTGCCCTTGTTACTGTTTACATAGACACAAAGTATTGTGGATTGGAGCAGTGTAATGGCAGCCCAGCCCTTGACACAAAAAGTTGCAAGGGAGGGGTGAGGTTGTCTTTTAGCTGGGGTGCATTTGACATTGAAGGGATGGGCGAGGAGAAAATATTCAGCACAAGTTTTGGTGCGACTGCAAACCATGAGGAGCGGGCACCTGGCGATGGCGCTGCCCACGCAAGGACACCTAGCGCTTGGGTTGCCCGACCCTTGCGCAGGGCATACCCGAACGCCACCTGGCACTTGGGAATGACGTTCCCAAGCGCTTGGGTCTGCCCTCGCATTGGAGCCGCCCAACCGCCACTTGGCGCAAGGATAGCCCTAACGCCACGTGGCATTTCCCATTGTTATTATAATATTGTTACTTATAATAAAAATAGTATTATTTATACCATAACTGATAATATTTTTAGTATTCATACTATTAATTATAAATAAAATAATAATATTTATAGCACAAATACGAATATTTTAAATTTTAATAATAATAATAATATTTTTTAACGCAAATACTATTCATTATACAAATAAAACTATTTTTCAAAGTAATACTTTTAATTATAATAAAAATTAAAATATTTATAACACAAATAATACTATTTTTTATAGTAATACTTTTAATTATAGAAAAAATTAAAATATTTAAAATCCTTCATCAGGACCCGATAGAATTGGGTCACGCTAGACCTATTGAGCTAGGTATATGACGACGAACCCAAGACAATTGGGTCCTGCCTCGGACCCAAGATAATTGGGCCCTTTGCCATGACCCAATGCTCCACGTGGCACTTGGGCTGCTTCAATGTGAGGGGTCGACCCAAGCGCCACCTGGCACTTTGGTCTTGGCAAACGACTCGATTGGCTATTGTAGCCCCATAGCCACGTGGCGCTCGGGTCTGGATGCGTCCACGCCCAACTACATGTATGTTTGGATAATAATATGTGTCATAAATATTATTTTTTCTCTTATAATTCAAAGTATTCACATCAAAAATATTATTATTTGTGTTATAAATATTATTATTTTTATTATAATTCAAAGTATTGATAGAAAAAATATTATTATGTGTTGTAATCATCCTTGAAATTCTCAATATAATTATTTATGTTCTAAATATTATTATTTTTATTATAATTCTAAATATTCATATAAAAAATAGTATTATTTGTGTTATAAATATTATTATTTTTATTATAATTAATATTATTAATAAAATCATTAATAAATTAAAAAAAACAATTATTATTAATATTAAAAAATATTATTTTTTTTTATAATTTTTTACAATAATTTTTATGAAAATAAAAAGTGAACCCGCCGCGTAGCACGGAAATCAAACTGGTATTCTACTAAAAGGGATAGAAGAAACTTGTCAAATTCTCTTTCAATCAAATATTAAATTTATTACTCTGTCGAAAATATCATGAATTCATTATATAATTAAATCTGCAACACAAAAAATATTTTTAAGTGATAAATATATGTCATTTTGTTTTAAGAGTACAAAAATCAAGACTAATTTGCATGAATTCTCATGAAAATACAAAAACACCCTCAAAAGTAATATATCTTTTAGTTTTATGAAGAAGAGTTTAGACCTTATAATATTGTTCCAATCCAATGAGTCTAAAGTCATAATAGATTAATACCTTTTAGTTTTTTTTTTTGGTAATATTATTCTACTTGATAATTATAATTTTATGAAATTAAACTTATTATTAGATTCACTTCAGCATACTGGTTTTAAAAACAAAGTAATGTAAATAGTTGTGGTAAACAGATAGATATCTTACTATTAATTAGATATTTTAAATTTTAAAGACAATAAAGAAAATTTATTTATATTCTTTATAAATTTCCAATGTGAATTTATATTTTCAATCAAATATAACTATTTTTAACACTATAACCTGTGATACTACATATTTTGTAGAAGTATTTTGCATAAAAATAAATTAAAACAATATATTTTTTTAAAATTATTTTAGACATTAACATATTAAAACAATTTAAAAATATAAAAAAATAATTTTAAATAAAAATAATTTTTTTAAAAAAATAGAATCACGTTTCCAAACAATGTCCCTCCCATAATTCCACAGCAGCAACGACAACTCGTTTACCCTCAATGGAAACATCGCATTCTGTTCTGTCAAAAGATCACCTTCATAAACAAACAAATTATTATAAATAAACAAAAAGCCAGCCTTTTCTCCTTCCACTTCACACATAAGAGTGCTAAATTCCCACTCCTCTCTCTTCCAATTCCTCCTCACAAGCCCTAACCCTCTCAATCCCAATCAGAAGACTCCGTGACCCTCTCAATGTCCTGATCCTATCCACCTCCACAAATTCCTTATATTCATCTGACTAAGGCTAGTCGTCTTCCGATTTTTTTTTAGAGAGAATGGACATCGAACAAAAACAAGCAGAACTCATCGATCACTTCGTAAATCAAGCATCCACTTTAAAAGCATCCGCTCTTTGGCCTCTTATTATCGAAGCCACTTCTCATCCTTCTCTCTTTGCCTTCTCTGAGATTCTTTCCGTCCCCACCGTCTCCGAGGTGTTTTCATTTATCCATTACTTTCCCTGCTAATTTCTTCTCCATGTTGTTCGAGGGTACTTTTGGTGTCTTAATTTGGTTTTGAAATTTACTGACAGCTCCAAGGAACTGAGAATTCTTTGTACCTCGATGTTCTTCGGTTGTTTGCTCACGGAACCTGGACTGACTACAAAAGTAAGCATTCAAGCTTTTCCTTTTCTTTGTCCCTCTATTTGTTTTCGATTAGTTTCCGTTTTATTTTAATTATGTATGTGAATCCATATTGGGTTTCCAATTGCAGAAGAAAATAATTTTGATCAATTCTTTTTTTTTTTATATCTGCACTGCACTTGATAATTTGATATGGAGAACTTGAGCTAACTGGTTTTGTTGCGGAAGGAGATTCGTGAATCATTGTATGGGGAAGTGTATTGAATGACTGTAGTTACTCGGTTTTCTTGTTATCGGTAATATGCGAACCAATGGGCTTCATTTGAAGATGGACTTTGATTTTTGTTGGTTCGGATGAACCAAAAGCAACTTTGATTATTCCAGCCGTGGGCTCTTTAGCTTGGAACTGGTTATACTAATGATGAATGGGTCTTACTAGGAGCAACTGGAAATCAAATATTCTATGTTCAACTAACTTGTTTTTTCCTTGCACTTGCTGAACTACTGCTGTACTTAAAAATATTTGTATTTATCGCTTTTCCTTCTTTACGTGTTCTTGTTCTTGCTTTTGGTATGCCTCGTGAAAGTCTGGTTCTTAACTGTAATTAGGTAGCTTGAAATGAGATTCTTGAAGAGCCCCCCGACCTCAACAGCTGTCAAAGGAGTTTTTCTAATGGAGTACATGAAATGAATAGAAATTTTGTGTTGTCATTACTACAATATGCGATGGTGTAGATAATAACATGTTCTTGTATTCTGGCCGTATTGTTTTAATAACAAGGTCCTTGCTGTTGTTTTTTCTTTTTATCCCCATTTCTGTTGTTTTTGAGACTTTAATGGAATGGGCAAAACTTTTTTGCTTATAGATAATGCTGGCCATCTTCCACAATTGGTTCCTGATCAAGTCCTCAAGCTAAAGCAACTTACTGTGCTTACCCTGGCTGAAATGAACAAGGTATCTTTCCTTGTATTATGAACCCTTTCTACAGAAATGAATTTTCTTATTTGAGTAGCTAATTTGCCTTCTGGACTGGCTCATGGAATCTTGCCACCTAAAAGTTAATGACGCAACTCACAAGATATGTCAGCAGTTATCTTAAAAAAGAAAGAAAGAAAGAAAGAAAGAAACATGCAGTAAATTATCACATAATATAGAGGAGTTACTCATTCTAGTTGGAGCTAAAATCTAAATTCAGTTTTAATAAATCCAGTCAAGTTACTGTAATTTTCTCTGAAGTAAAATTGGAATTGGTTTTGAGCTTGGAATGTGACTTGAGTGTTTGAAAATTCAAAATCTTAACTGTTATTGATTCATATAAATATATGGAATAAGTAGATTTCATACGTTGGCAATTACTGTTATTTTTAATTTATGCTGTACCACTAGTTTAAAAGCTGATTATTGCATGTTTCTTCTGTTTTCTTCTGCTCTTTTGAATCAGAATATTTTACTGTCCTCTTGGTCCTCACCATTTAGATTGTTCCTGATGTTTGTCCTTTTCTAGGTGCTACCCTATGATCAGCTAATGCAGGAGCTAGATGTTACAAACGTTCGTGAACTTGAAGATTTTCTTATCAATGAGTGCATGTATGCGGTAGGTTTTCTGCCAGCTGCATTTCATTCCTTCTACAACTATGGTTGTTTTTTCTTCCCTCTGTTTTTTTTTCTGTGGGAAAATGGAGTTGATTGGGCTAGCAAAATGTATAAATTTTTTTATGGTGTTGTAGTTCTTTCAGTGTCCTATTTTCTTTCCAGACTATTGTGATACATGAATTAGGATTATGCTAGTCATCCTGCTCATTTTCTTTTCTTTCTTCTTTTTTCTAACTCTGGTTCTTTCAGGGAATAGTACGAGGAAAGCTAGATCAGCTGCGAAGGTGCTTTGAGGTCTGTGAATGAATGTGTCATCAGCTTGCCTTCAGCTGTATTCTACTATATCTTTTTACCCTTCTCAAACATTTTAAAGCTTATATGATGTCTTCTTTATTAATTTATGTGTAGGTCCAATTTGCTGCCGGTAGGGATCTGAGGCCTGGACAACTTGGGAATATGTTACAAACACTATCGAACTGGTATCGTCTTTAGTTGACTAGCATCGTCATATTCTCTTAGATTATTTTGTGTTGTATGCATGGCTGCAAAATGCCTCAGCCCTTATGGATTTGGGAACTGCTACTCTATTTTTATTCATTAAACACAATAATCTGCTTTAAAATCCTTTGTGCATGGAAGACCTGAATATTTGAACATGTTGGAGGATTCCATAGTTGCTTGGTAAAGTTATTTGATTCTTCATGTCCCCTGGGTAATGTTTTTCAGTCTATTTTGACTAGTTTTTCAAATTCAAGTTAATTTGTTATCATGTGTGACCTTGTACATTCTGCTGTTATATGACAGGTCTTGATACTAGCCTTTAAATAATAATGAAAGTTTCTTTCCAATTTGTTTAATGTTTTGATTTTCTTGCTCATCATGTATTTCTGAATATGATGTTCATTCTGTGTTAAATCTGTTAGGTGAGCACCATATCTAACTTTATACCCATGGATGTCTAGGTTGGCTACATCAGATAATTTACTTGTCTCAATTCAAGAGAAGATAAAATGGGCTGATTCTATGAGTGAATTGGATAAGAAGCACCGAAAGGATGTAGATGATAGGGTGGAAGAAGTAAAGAAGTCACTCTCCCTCAAGGTCAGTTGAATCCAGTTTTACATTCAAGCATTATCCATGGAGTATGATATAATATTCTTTTTAAGAATAAAAAATCTGAAACAAATAATTATGCATCCTTGCACATGAAGTAGTGTCATGGAGCATCATGTTATCTGAAAGAAATAACTGGATATTCCACAAATCATATGTAGATAGGTTGTGCATCAATTTTTAATGTATGTATACTGGAGCTATTGTTTACTAGATTAACATGACTTGCTTATCTTTGCTAGCAATGTTTCAACTAGATAAATGCAAAAAATCTTTGTTTATCTGGGAATATGAGGAAGTTTATCTTTATTTTCCTCGGTTGGAATCTTGTGGTAGCAAATTCAATTAGTACATGACAAGGAGTCTTATTCAGTTACTGGATATGTTTGTCGATGTGTCTTACTTACGTTGTGGCAGAAGTTACAAACTGTAAGCAGGCAGACATTGACTTCCGAGGGCACGAGGAGATCTACTCTGAACCTGGTGGAGTGATGGACTATGAGGAAGACCGAAGCCGACCCAAGAGGTATTTTTTCACTTCCATTCTTGTGGTTACATCTATGCATGCACTGTCATCTTGTAGATATCAGTTAATGGTCTGGGGAATATCAATTATCAAATTAGTTTGGGAATAGTGAATTCTATATGCTTGTCTTAGTGTCCAACCGGACTGGCTTCGATCTAGTGTTTTAATGGTTATTCGGAAATTGCAGGAGACGACATCCAATGTCTTGAAGATATAGATATAGATCATGGAACTCATTGGATATGTGTCCATGTGACTTGCCTGATTTTTGTTCATGGCATACCAACAGCAACTGATTGCAGCTTTTGGAGATGGTGATATTACCAGACAGTGAATTTGTTTTTGCCACTCTAGACTGATATTTGAAGATTGTACCTCGGTTTGAACCTATTATTATTCCTATTGAGTCGTAAAGAACAAAACCAGATCTGTTGGTGCGGCTGAAAACTTTTTGAAGTCGGATTGTTGTTCTGATTTTTTGCCTCTTGACGTAGTTCCTTCAATTTGTGATAAATTATCTGCTCTTGTGTAGTCTAGCTGCATCCTTTATGAAACCGTAAGAGTCATTTTGTGGTAAAAAAATTCTCCTTCGGACCCTGTATTCCACTCCCTTGTCAAAGTATGATTATAGTTTATCATCCCATCGACTTGGATGAAATAATTGAGAATAACAGTACGATAATTTATAAGAGAATATTTGTTGCAACAGAAATTTGACTTTTTTATGTGGAGATTAATTTGGTGTGCAATCCTACATTTTAGGTTAAGAATAGTTGTGGACCTGTTCTATGCAGTGGTCTGATTTATGGAAAAATTCGCTAGGCTGTTATAGACCTGATTGAAATACGAGATAACATTCCCGCGCGCTGCCGCGGGCTTATAAAACAAATGTATTTGATAGTGTTATAATTATGAACCAGCGCTAGATAAGTAATAGAAATTAAAGGTATGATGGAGCAAATATTTCATGACGAAAAAAAAAGTTGTGTTAGTGATCCAAAACTTAGAGAC
>Ga0307517_10004323_pt1 | contig 21873 bp, 32 predicted proteins | sample 23_EM_MG_FD_194515 | JGI IMG/M metagenome (GOLD analysis project Ga0307517, IMG submission 194515) | Populus trichocarpa ectomycorrhiza microbial communities from riparian zone in the Pacific Northwest, United States - 23_EM | ecosystem: Host-associated > Plants > Roots > Unclassified | place... | reverse complement strand
CTGCACAGGTTGGAAACCAGGATTTCGCCAACTACGTCGACAGTGCCCTCGGCGGCAGATTTACTCGCATCACCAACTATGAGGACCCTGTGCCGATCCTCCCCGGCCGATCCCTAGGCTTCCACCATCCTGCTGGAGAAGCCCACATCGATGACGGACAGGTCTGGAAGTGGTGCACTGGCCAGGACAACACCGATGCTCAGTGTAGCATTGGAGATACCCCCAACATCCTAGATTCTAACACCGGTAACCACAAGGGTCCCTACAATGGCATCAATATGGGTTGTTAAGCTATTTCTTATTAATATGAAGATACCCGAAAACTTTGTTAGTACCATTAAACAGGGTCAATTACAGTGTAAAAATAGGGAAAAAATGTATTATGTTCATTCGCGCAGTAAGCGCAATTCGTTTCACACCCGGAAGTTTAAAAAGGCTTTTTGGGCCCTTGAGGATTGTGTGCCAATTTCGGGAGACCATAATCACGGAACGAAGTCGGAAACGGGCTCGATCGCGGCGGACTTCCGAGTCGCGACTACTCTCCCACCGCGTCAACTCATGCGGGTGCTACCAAACCCATGGGGAAGGCTACGCTACATATACTCCCCTACCAGAACCCACGCAACTCTCGCCGAATCACACAATGCACGAATCAACGCCTTTGTACACCTCGCAGATGATTCCAGGCAAAGACAGACCACCCCAGACGGTCCTTTATCAGGCATGACCATCGCAGTGAAGGATAACATATGTACCTCCGACATGCCTACAACGTGTTCTTCCCATATGCTCAAAGGTATAGGCCGGGCTTCGTCATCCTTTCGAGCCCATCCTGATTTCCGGGCAGACTTTTCCTCTCCATACGACGCAACGGTCGTACAGCTCCTTCGAACCTCGGGAGCACAAGTTGTTGGAAAGACAAACTGCGATGAATTTGGAATGGGGTATGTGTTCCGACTGTCATTCCCATATGGTGCCTTAACTGCTCGCACAGCTCGCTGAACAAGTATTCTGCACACGGACCGGTCATCAATCCATTCGGTGAAAGTGAGGGCCGTTCCGCGGGAGGAAGTTCTGGTGGCAGCGCCGCTGCCGTTGCTGCCGGGTTATGCGACGCGTCAGTAAGAAACGTGTCCCCTGGCTTGCGTCACAGAGAACTGATCTCTTTCTACAGCGCCCTTGGCACTGACACTGGCGGTTCGATCCGTCTTCCGGCGTCATACTGTGGGGTTGTTGGGTTGAAGCCCTCGTACGGGTTGCTGAGCAGGTACGTACGCGTCTCTTCCCTCGGCTCGGCGCTGACTGTGGCATTCGATGCAGGTGGGGAGTTGTCTCCTTTGCAGACGGCCTAGATTGCGTCGGGATACTCGCAAAAGATGTCGAGTCCACCGAATCCGTTTTCGGTTTGTCTGTTTTGTGAAAGAAGGTCTGCAACCTCGCTTATCACGAGCATCCAGACTCTCTGAATATCCACGATCCTCGGGACCCGACCGCTGCAACCCAAGAAAGTCGGGAAATGGCTTTGAAATCAGTGCTCTCGGATTTCCTGGACTCGGGGAGTCTCTCCGGCTTACGGATAGGCGTTCCATCCGTTTGTTCTTCTGATCGTCACAATCTTCGACCTCTCACGAAACCCACACAGGATTACTTCCCGAGCGAGCTACACCCAAGCGTCGTAGACCTTCTACGCACTCTACTGGCCGACTTGAAGGCAAATGGGGCCTCTCTGGTACCGGTATCTCTGCCTTCAACCCAATACGCCCTCAGTGCCTACTACGTTATTGCAAGCGCAGAAGCCAGCAGTAACCTTGCAAGATATGATGGTGTTCAATACGGTCGGTCTGAACACAGTATTTTGGTATTCTAAAAACTGAATATATTATCGCCAGGTCTCCACGTTGAGACACCTTCAGGTTCCGATAGGAGAAAGACCGCGAACGTCTACTCGCATTCCAGATCTCGCGGGTTTGGTCCCGAGGTCAAACGTAGGATCCTCCTGGGCACATACGCCTTGACTGCAGAGTACTCGTCTCTCCGGACTTGAAATTCATTGGCTCATGACACTCTTTAGTGCGTTTGATAATTACTTTTTACAAGCTCAACGAGTCCGAAGCCTCGTTCGACATGATTTCGACCGCGTTTTCAGGGCCCCTAACGTGCTATCACCTCACTACGAAATCAACCCGGCTGGTGTAGACGTTCTTATCCATCCTTCGGCAATCCGCACTGCACCACGGCTCGATGAGGATGATGCTGGATCAAGACCCAACCTGGACTCCTACCTGCAAGATGTACTCACCGTCCCCGCTTCGCTCGCTGGACTACCCGCGTTGAGCATTCCATTGGGGTTCGGAGGTGACGGGTGGCCCGTCGGGGTCAGTCTCGTCGGGCAATGGGGACACGACAAGACTATCCTGAATCTTGGAAAGGTGGCAGGTGCTTCCCTATCGTCGTCGTGATGCTATTTCGGTGTGGTGCAGCTTTCGTCTCCGCTTAGGACAACTTGGCTAAAGCGCAGTAGTATTTTTAGCGTAGATATACTTAACCTAATGATATTTGGCAGACCCTCCCAGTAGACACGTCCATGGATCCTCTCGCTCCGGGTTCAACGACGTTCACCCTACTCCTACCCTTCCTTGTTTTGCGTAGACGCCGCCTTAAAAATTTCCCTCTGGAATCTTTCATCGTAACCCCGACACTTCATGCTCCACGTGGAGAGCTGCTGTATACAGCTCTCAGTCCCATGTCACGCGTCAATTGTCATACAATGCTTACTTCCTCGCCCTTGTCGAACGCCTCTCTGACTTGGGCTTCACTAACCTCTTCGGAGCCTTGTGCCCCCATTCTCAACTCAATGCGTGCACGAACACCTCCCCAATTTTTCTGATGTATGTACTTCACCCATGCTTTCTTGGTCTGGAATGCATCAATAACAATAAATCCTCCCAGTGAAGTGGTGACTCGACTGCACCTGCTCTGACTGCATCGTCCACTCTTGGAGGGACAATGGATCGCTTGGTTGCACATCGTACTGGCCCATATATTGCCAGAGGGTTGGGGACGTGGCTTTGACCCGTACAATCAGCCGCATGTCCTCTCCGGACCAACCACTATCGCCGCAGTCCATCCATAGACCCGGCGCGCCAGGTAACGATGGAGCGTCTGGATGCAGGACCTTAGGAGTGATATCAAATCACGAGAAATGTGAATATTCTAGGGTGGCTATTCTTTGCGGTGCCTACATGCTCACCAAGTTAATGCACATGAATTTGTCGAACCCGTGTTTCTGAACCCTATCTTGTTTGATGCTTGGGAATGTATCCACGCTGCTGCCACCGAAATACGTTGAGAGGAACTTCACACGACTGACGGAAAACTCCTTGATCTCGTCCTCGATGGTTATCGGGAAGATTTCCAGCCCAATCTTTGAGAGCCTCGTGAAAACGGTGACGTCATCCAAGGCTTTCTTATCTTTCTTCAAGCTTGTCTGCAGAAAAGAGGAAACATGAGACGAGAGCTACTCTGTGACGTTCCACCTGTTAAGGCCCGAGGCTCCAACTTACGTTTCTTATCACGGCCAGTGCGTTAGCCATTTCCTGGTCGGGTTCCTCCTTTACCCCGGGAGCTGTAGCGGGCACGATGGTGTCTTCCGGAGTCGACGGTTCTTGCTTCACTGGTGCTGACGGTACCCTCTTCCTCTTTGGATGAGGAGGGACCTCCACCCAGAACGTCTGCCGTTTCGTAGGTCGCGGGCTTGGTTGATCCCTCCCCGCTTTACGCTTGTCCGGCGACTGCTGCGGGGGATCCACCATGATCACATCATCTTCATCTGGGTGTATCGGACTGGGTTCTCGTTGCGGTGGCACTGTTGGCCCTCTGCTAGCGGGAGTAGGCAGGATTGCATCACGGATAAGATCCTGGAGGCGGGGGTCAACGGCTTACTCTCCGGTTAACTGCGGGAGACTCCGTATCACCAACCGATTTTTCGGGATTAATCTCGTACCTATTCTCTGCTTTGACTTCGGACTTAACCGCTCCAGCACTGAGGCCAGAACCAGGGGTTTCTTCTTTCTTGGGACGGTTCCGATGGGCGATTTCTTCGGGCGGAATACCCTCATTAGTCTAGAAATCATATGGCAACGGCACGTTAATCACTGTCTGCACTTGCAAAGTAGATATTTGAGGGCACACACACCTCCTCCACCTTCCGTTCAAGGGCTACCCTTAACTCTTCTCTGGCTTCGCGGAGCTCTTCCTCCAACTCTGCAACCCGATGGCGAAGAGTTCGCGCTTCTTCCTCCAGATCAGCAAGGTAATCTGCGGAATCCATGTTCCAATGCACTCCGTTCGGTTGAAGAAAGCACAGCGGATGCCTCGTGGTAGATAACAGAGAATGTTGTCCTGACATTGGCCTCGTGCGTGTGTGGGCATGTCATTACGTTTCCGCTGTCCCCCGTGAAATTCGTGGTCGTTGTTCCGAGTTCTGGTGCGATCTCTCTCTACAGTTTCCCTTTAGTTCAATATCCTGAGTTCTCCTCACATCCGATGGCATCGACGCTCACAGCCCACCCCTCTTCTGGTCACCGTCGCTGGACCGGTGTCGCCGCTGCCGCAGTCCAAATCTCCCTCTGGAGGGGCGGGTCGGAGAGCAAGAGAGGGCTAGAATCGAGCTTAAACGTACACGGAACTCGTTATTGAACATGCCCCCGCCCCCGCCCAGAGTTCTCGGAAAGAGATTGATCGACCGGTATGTCGTCGTTCCGTCCATGACGATGGATAGACGGCGTATTCACCCCCTTCCAGCAATGACTAGGTCGAGGAAAGTACCTCAGCACATGGGCTGGATTTAACATCCGGAGTGTGGCAGGTGAGCAAAATCTGCCTGATCCTCGAAGGAAGGATGGGTCCGTTGACGGGACTGTTGTCAGACTCAATTTGAGGTGCCCTATATGCATTGCAGGTGTCCCCGACAGGCGGGTACACTGTGGTCCTCTCACTCCTCCTGCGCCTACTTTTTCTTTCTTGATTTGCGCCGACGCTGCCTTACAATTTCCTTTCTCATCGTAACCCTGACACTTCATGCCCCACAAGCGGAACCGTTGGATACAGCTCTTAATTTAGCAACGGGACACGCGCCAATTGACATTCAAGCTCAAGGCTCACCTCCTCGCCCCCGCCAAACGCCTCCCGAATTCTAGCTTCACTAACTGCTTCTGAACCCTGTGCGGCCATTCTCAACTTAATGCGTGCACAGATATTTTTCCCCAATCTTTCTGATGTACGTACTTCACCCACGTTTTCTTGGCACAGAATGCACCGATAACATCAAATCGTACCAGCAGAGTGACAACTTGACTGTACCTGTTCTGATTGCATAATCCACTCCTGAAGAGACAACTGATCGCCTGGTTCCACATCATACTGTCCTATATATTGCCAGAGGATTGGAGATGTGGCTCCGACCCGCACAACCAACCGCATGTCCTCCCTCGACATATCACTATCGCTACAGTCCAACCATAGACCCGGTGCGCCGAGTAGCGATGGACTCACAACGGTCTTATTAGTACTGTATCTGCGAACATGTATTCTTTATTCTACCTTCGTCAATCGATTGGAAAAAACTTTGAACGTGTCCATCATATCCTTATGATTTAAGATGGTGAAATTCCCCTCTCCCTTGATGCATTTGTGAAAAAACTTTATCAGCGCATCCGTCTGCCCCTTTGTCATCGCAGTTTCCGAGGCGATCTCTGCAAACTCAAAATCCTCTCTTGTCCGAAACGGCGCCCATGGCTCAGGTTCTTCTGTCGTGTCGGTGTCTGGGACCGATTGCCGGTACCCGTCGGGTTTAAAGATTTCAGTTCCGTGGGAACTGTTCAGATGATATTCATTCCGGATGTCGTTGTCCTGGTAGCTCTGGGCTGGGCGACCACCATCATCTGTGGGACTCGGGTCAGGGGTGTTACCGCCGTAGTCCGTCACTGTCGCGAAAGATTAACAAGACAATCTAAGAACCCGAAATTAATGGGACTCAACGAGTGTCTCCTGGCATGTCGTCTACTGACGATCGGTCAATGCGAACATCACTTTCCCATCGAGCAATAAATCTTGGGGCTGGGAGGGAGCCTGAACCAACAGCAATTACACAGATGCCAGTTTCTGATGTTTAAGACGCACCTTGAGGTTCAGCGAGTGAATCAGCGAGGAATCGGACCTCCCGTGCAGCGGCTTCAAACTTATTCTTACAAGATCTCTGGTGGTTCCCAATGCCTGAGGGCATATATGTCCTATGACAGTAAGGACACTCGACCTTCTGTCCACCCGATACCATCGCGGGAAGAGTGCAAGGAGGTCTGGCGCTAAACCTGGATGATCGTCGATTTAAATCGAATTCCCGGCTGCGTGTCGGGATTGTGGGCCAATTTTTGCCGGACCAGCAATTACAACCCAATTTCAGAGCCATTCTCATTGGCTTACATGTAATTAAAGTCACGTGCGATTATTTGGGCGGAACAGTGGGAATGGTCTAACGGATACTGGCGGCGCTCTTGATCTTCCGTCAGCAGGAGCAGGCGGGGTTGCATCACGGGTAAGATCCTAGAGGTGGTGATCAACGATTTACTCTCCGGTTAGCTGCGGGAGACATCACCAACCGATTTTTCGGGGTTGGTCCCGCGTTCATCGATGATCGACCAGTAGTATGTTGTCCTTCTGCTCATGATGAGGAATAGATGTATTTACCCCTTCCAACAATGACTAGGCCGAGGAAAGATGGGTCCGTTGACGGGACTGTTGTCAGACTCAATTTAAGGTGTCCTATATGCGTTGCAGGTGTTCCCGACAGGCAGGTACACTGTGGTCCTCTCACTCCTCCTGCGCCTACTTTTCTTTCTTGATCTGCGCCGACGCTGCCTTAAAAATTTCCCTCTGGAATCTTTCATCGTAACCCCGACACTTCATGCCCCACACGTGGAACCGCTGGATACAGCTCTCAATTTAGCAGCACGACACGTGTCAATTGGCATTCAAGGCTCACCTCTTCGCCCCTGTCAAGTGCCTCCCGAATTTTAGCTTCACTAACTTCTTCCGAACTTTGTGCGCCAATTTTCAACTTGATGCGTTCACGGATGCCATTTCCCCAACCTTTCTGATGTATGTACCCCACCCACGCTTTCTTGGCCTAGAATGCACCGACATTAAATCGTACCAGAAAGTGACAACTTGACTGTACCTGTTCTGATTGCATAATCCACTCCTGGAGAGACAACGGGTCACTTGGTTCCACATCATACTGTCCCATATATTGCCAGAGGGTTGGAGACGTGTCTTTGACCCGCACGACCAACCGCATGTCCTTCCTCGACATATCGCTATCGCTGCAGTCCAACCATAGACCCGGTGCGCCGGGTAGCGACGGACCGTCTGGATGCAAGACCTTAAGAGCAGCATCAGGTCGCATGAAGAATGAATGTTCCGCGGTGCCTGCGCACTCACCAAGTTAATGCACATCCACTTGTCGAATCCGTGCTTCTGAAGCATCCCTTGACTGATATCTGGGAATGTAGCCACTGCGCTCCCACCAAAATGTGTGGAGAGGAGCGCACGGCTAACGGAAAATTCCTTGACCTCGTCTTCGATGGTTATTGGGAAGATATCCAGCCCAATCTTTGAGAGCCTCGTGAAGATGGTGACGTCATCAAAGGCTTTCTTGTCTTTCTTCAAGTTTTTCTGCAGAAAATAGCAAACGTGAGACGATAGTTACTCCGTGATATCCTGAGAAGGGTGTTGAGACCCCAACTTACGTTTCTTATCACAGCCAGCGCGTTAACCATTTCCTGGTCGGGTTCCTCCTTTACCCTGGGAACCGTATCGAGTACGATGGCGTCTTCCGGAGTCGACGGTTCGTGCTTTACCGGTGTTGACAGTATCCCCTTCCTCTTTGGACGGGAGGGGATCTCTACCCAGAACGTCTGCCGTTTCGTAGGTCGCGGGCTTGGTTGATTTTCTCGTTTGCGCTTGTCCGGCAACTGCTGCGGGGGATCCACCATGATTACATCGTCTTCATCTGGGCGTGTTGGATCGAGTCCTCGTTGTGGCTGAACTATTGATCCGCTGGCGGCGGGAGCAGGCGGGATTGTATCACGGATAGGATCCTGGAGGTGGGGATCAATGGATCAAGTGCTCACTCTCCGGTTGACTGCAGGAGACATGTCACCAACCGATTTTTGGGGGTTGATCCCGTGTTTAATCTCTACCTTAACTTCGTGTTTAACCACTCCATTGCCGAGGCCGGAACCAGGTGTTTCTTCTTTCTTGGGAGGGCTCCGATGAGCGATTTCCTCGGGCGGAATACCCTCATTAGTCTAGATATATCCCAATCGGATGCGGCAATGGCGTATTAACCGCCGTCCGCACTTGCAAAGTAAATGTTCGAGGGCGCACTCACCTCCTCCACCTTCCGTTCAAGGGCTACCCTTAGCTCTTCTCTGGTTTCACGGAGCTCTTTCTCCAACTCCAAAACCCGGCTGCGAAGAGCCCGCGCTTCTTCCTCCAGATCAGCGATGTAATCTGCAGAATCCATGCAATGTACTCCGTTCGGTCGAGGAAGGCACAGCGGATGTCTCGTGGTAGATAATAGAGAATGTTGTCACGACACTGGCCTCGTGTGTGTCTGGGCACGTCATTACGTTTCCGCTGCCCTCCGAGAATTCACGCCCGCCGCCCTGAGTTCTCGTGCAATGTCTCTCCACAATTCCCTTTAGTTCAATTTCCTGAGTTCTCCCCACGTCCGATGATATCGACACTCACGATCCACCCCTCTTCTGATCGTCGTCTCTTGACCCCGGCCACTGCTGCCGTAGTCCAAACCTCCCTCTGAAGGGCGGATCAGAGAAACAGAGATGGTTAGAATCAATTCCGAGTGTACACAGAACCCGTTGTTGAAGATGCTCGCGCCTCCGTTCAGAGTGCTCGGTAACTTGGAGATTGAAATATTGATCGGCGATCGACAAGTAGTATGTTGTCGTTCTGCCCATGATGAGATGAGGGGTAGACGTACTCACCCCATTCCAGTAATGACCCTGTCGAGGAAAAGACCTCAGCATATGAACTGGATGTAACATCCGGAATGTGGCAGGTGGGCAAAATCTGTCTGGTCTTCGAAGGGAGGATGGGTCCGTTGACCAGTGGTCCGTTGTCAGACTCGATTTGAAGTACCCTATATGCATTATGGGCGTTCCCTACAGGCAAGTACACTGCGGTCCACTCATCCTCATGCATCTACTTTTCTTTCTTGGTTTGCGCCGACGCTGCCTTATAAATTTCCCTCTGGAATCTTTCATCGTAACCCCGGCACTTCATGCTCCACACGTGGAACTGCTGGATACAGCTCTCAGTTTAGCAACACGACACGTCAATTGGCATTCAAGACTCACCTCTTCGCCCCTGTCAAACGCCTTCCGGATTTTGCCCGTACCAACTCCCATCGAGCTTTGTATGCCCGCTCTCGACTTAATTCGTTCACGGAGATCCTCTCCCCAACTCCTCTCGTGTACATATTTCACCCACTCTCTCTTGGCCTAGAATGTACCAATAACATTAAATCGTACCAGAAAGTGACAACTTGACCGTACCTGCTCTGACTGCATTGTCCACTCTTGGAGAGACAACGGATCACTTGGTTCCACATCATATTGTCCCATATATTTCCAGAGGGTTGGAGACGTGTCTTTGACCCGCACAATCAACCGTACGTCCTTCCTCGACATATCGCTATCACTGCAGTCCAACCATAGACCCGGTGCGCCGGGTAGTGACGGAGCTTCTGGATGTATGGCCTTAAGAGCGCGTCAGATCATGGTAAAAATGAATGTTCCGGGGTTACTGCGCGCTCACCAAGTTAATGCACATCCATTTGTCGAACCCGTGCTCTTGAGATTCATCCCACTGCCTGATTTCTGGGAACGTAGCCACTCTACCACCACCGAAATGCTTAGAGAGTAGCCCACGGGTAATGGAAAACTCCTTGATCTCATCCTCGATGGTTATTGGGAAGATTTCCAACCCAATCTTTGAGAGCCTCGTAAAAACGGTGACGTCGTCCAAGGCTTTCCCATATCTCTTGAAGCTTGTCTGCAAGAAAGAAGAAACAAGAGGCGATAGTTACCCCGTGATGTTCTTGGGATGATATCGAGACTCTAACTTACATTCCTGATTACAGCCAGCGCGTTGACAACTTCCTGGTCGGGTTCCTCTTCTACTCCGGAATCTGGAGTAGAGGCCATGATGATATCTTCCGGAGTCGACGGCTCGTGCTCCCCCAGTGCTGACAGTATCCAATCATCCTCCAGATGAGGAGGGACATCCACCGAGAGTGTCTGCCGTTTTGTAGGTCGTGGGCTTGGTTGATCGCCGGAGTCCTCCCATTTGCGTTTTCCGAGCGACTGCTGGGGAGGATCCACCATGATTACATCATCTTCATCTAGGCGTGCTGGACCAAGTTCTTGTTGTGGCTGCACTGTTGATCCTCTGCTAGCGGGAGCAGGCGGAGTTGCACCATGTACAAGATCCTAGGGGCGGGGATCTGTGGCTTAATCTCCGGTTAACTGCGGGAGATACGTATATCACCAACCGATTTTTCGGAATTAGCCTCGTGTCTAATCTCTGCCTTAACTTCGCGCTTAACCTCTCCATTGCCGTGGCCAGAGCCAGGGGTTTCTTCTTCCTTGGGATGGTTCCGACGGGCGATTTCTTCGGGCGGAACACCCTCGTTAGTCTAGAAATCCCAATTAAATACCGCAATGGCACGTTAGTCACTGTCTGTACTTGCAAAGTAAATATTTTAGGGCGCACTCACCTCTTCCACCTTCCGTTCAAGGGCTACCCTTAACTCTTCTCTTGTTTCACGAAGCTCTTCCTCCAACTCTGCAACCCGGCGGCGAAGAATTCGCGCTCCCTCCACATTTGCGAGGTAATCCGCAGAATTCATGCAATGTACTCCGTTCGGTCGGCGAAGGTGTAAAGAATGCCTCGATTTTTTTTGTTTTTTTGCTTTCCTGTTCCGAAGAACGCCTCGTGGTAGATAACAGAGAGAGTGTGGCATGTGTGGGCGCGCCATTACGTGTTCGTTGTCCTCCGTGAAATTCGTGCCCGTTCAATGTTCCGAGATCCGGTGTGATCCCTCTCTGCGACTCCCTTTAGCTCAATTTCTTGAACTCTCCTCACACCCAATGACACTGACACTCACGATTCACCACTCTTCTGGTTGCCGTCGCTTGACCCAGGCCACTGCTACCACAGTCCAAATCTCTGGATGGGTGGATCAGAGAGCAAGAGAGGACCAGAATTGAACATGCCCACGCCCCCGCTCAGTGTGCTCGGCAAGAGATTGATCAACCAGCAGTATGTCGTCGTTTTGTCTATGATGAGGGATAGACATATTCACCCCCCCCCGGTAACGACCAACTCAAGGAATATACTTTAACGTATGGGCTGGACGACATTCAAAGCGTGGCAGGTGAGCAAAATCTGCTTGACCCTCGAAGGAATGATAGGTCCGTTGACTGCGCCTTTGTGAGACCCGGTTCGGGATGGGTTATATGTACTGTGGTTGTTCCCCACAGGCAAGCACACCGGGGTCCTCTCGTTCCCGAGTCCAACGACGTTCATCCCGTCTCTGCTCTTCTTCCTTGATCTACGCCGACGCCGCCTTAAAAATTTCCCTCTGGAATCTCTCATCGTACCCCCGACACTTCATGCCCCACATCTGGAACCGCTGGATACAGCTCTCAATTTAGTAACATGACACGCGTCGATTTAGCATACAAGGCTCACCTCCTCGCCCCCATCAAACGCCTCCCGGATTTTGGCTTCACTGACTTCTTCCGAACCCTGTGCGCCCATTCTCAATTTGATGCGCGCACGGACATTCCCCCCCCCCAATCCATCTTATGTACGTTCTTCGCCCACGCTCTCTTGGTCTAAAATGCACCAATAACAATAAATTGTATAAGAAAGTGATAGCTTGACCATACCTGTTCTGACTGCATCGTCCACTCTTGGAGAGACAACGGATCGCTTCGTTGTACGTCATACTGGCCCATATATTGCCAGAGGGTTGGAGATGTGGCTTTGACTCGCACGATCAACCGCATGTCCTTCTTCGACAAATCATTATCGCTGCAGTGCATCCAGAGACCCGGCGCGCCGGGTAGTGACGGGGCATCCGGATGCATGACCTTAAGAGCAGCATCAAGCCACGGGAAAGATGATTATCCCGGGTGTCTGAGCGCTCACCAAGTTCATGCACATCCATTTGTCGAACCCGTGCTTTTGAAGCTTGTCCTGCCTGATTTCTGGGAACGTGGCCACTCTACCACCACCGAAGTGCTTAGAGAGTAGCTGGCGGCTAACGGAGAGCTCTTTGATTTCGTCCTCGATGGTTATTGAGAAGATCTCCAACCCAATCTTTGAGAGCCTCGTGAAAACGGAGACATCATCCAAGGCTTTCTCGTCTCTCCCCGAGCTTGTCTGTAGAAAAGAGGAAACACGAGACGAGAGTTACCCCGTGATATTCTGGGAAGGATATTGAGACTCTAACTTACTTTCCTTATCACAGCTAGCGCGTTAGTCATTTCCTGGTCGGGTTCCTCCTTTACCCCGGGAGCCGTAGCGGGCACGGCAACGTCTTCCGGAGTCGACAGCTCTTGCTTTGCCGGTGCTGCCGGTACCCCCTTCCTCTTTGGGTAAGGAGGGACCTCCACCCAGAACGACTGTCGTTTCGTAGGTCGCGGACTCGGTTGATCCCTCCCCGCTTTACGCTTGCTCGGCGACTGTCGCGGAGGATCCACAATGATTACATCATCATCGTCTGGGTATGTTGGACTTGGTTCTCGTTGTGGTTGCACTATTGATCCTCTGCCAGCAGGAGTAGGCGAGGTCGCACCACGAATAAAATCCTGGGGGCGGGGATCGTTGGATCACTCTTCGGTGAACTGCGGAAGACGCATTACTAACCGATTTTTCAGAATTAGTCTCGTGCCCAATCTCTGCCTTAACTTCGTGCTTAACCACTCCATTACCGAGGCCGGAACCAGGGGTTTCTTCTTTCTTGGGAGAGTTCCGATCAGCGACTTCCTCGGGCGGAACACCCTCGTTAGTCTAGATATATTCCAATCGGATGCGGCAATGGAGTGTTTAGTAACCACTGTCTGTACTTGCAAAGTATATATTCGAGGGCGCACTCACCTCCTCCACCTTCCGTTCAAGAGCTACCCTTAACTCTTCTCTGGCTTCACGAAGCTCTTTCTCCAACTCTGCAACCCGGCAGCGCAGAGTTCGCGTTTCTTCCTCCAGATCAGCAAGGTAATCTGCAGAGTCCATGTAATGTACTCTGTTCGGTCGAGGAAGGTGCAATGGACGCTTCGTGGTAGATAACGGAACGTTATCACGACACTGGCCTCGTGTGTGTCTGGACACGTCATTACGTTTCCGCTGTCCTCCGTGAAATCCGCGGTCGTTGTTCCGAGTTCCGGTGTGATCCCTCTCTGCGGTTCCCTTCAGCTCAATTGTACGAATCCCTCTTGCATGCGTGCACTGGGTCCAATGAACCGGCCCACCGTGGAACCGCTGTGGTTATCGTCGTGTACCTAATCTCCCCCCACCGGTACTGGAATCCAGAACGCGGCGTCATCACGGATCCCGGACCCAATTCCATGCATCTTCCCGAGGTCCTCGCGATCAGCTTTCGATCCTTCGAGATTCTCTTCGACATCCCTCACTCTTTTGTGTTGTCACACACTCTAGGTTCGATGCAAATTTCATGGTTGTAATTAGCGGGACGGTGCGATAGGGTGGAAAAGCGAGCAGTCTGTCGCATGGTCGATATGGATTCGAAGCCAGAAAGTTTCGCTACCATACCGTACAGCACAGCACAGAGCTTACACGCACATGTGGTCCAAAAATGTGATGGTATCATGGTCCGATGTTCTAGTATTCGACACACTCAGTCACACCCTAGATTGGAGAGTTAGCACCTTTACCATAAAACGAGGTGGGGTGGACGCACGACAGCACATCCCCCAGCCCAACTCTGTTGCACGTGCGGACACCCATACCCAAAGGTCTTCGGTACAGGCATCAAGAATGGAAAGTCGTGGCCTCGTCCCCTGAGATACCTCTCCTCAAGTTCAGTACCCTTGCTTCTCCGCTTTCCCTTTCCAATTTTTTCCCCTTCCTTCTCCCTCCGTCTCCGCCACTCGGCCTCCCGGAACTTACGCCCCCGGCCGGATCTCCCTATGACGTGAATGGAATTGTGCTCGCTCGGGTGAGTTGCAGAGTAGCAGTCGTCTCTGTTAATTGGAGGCTCCATCCGACTCCGACTGGAAAAGATCGCAGAACCTGCGCGAGCGAGACGCTCTCCGACAGTGCTTCCCTGGACAAAGCAATTCATAATCAGGATTTAGGCTTTGTTACCGTCACTACTCGCCGTAATGTACTTGCCTGTAGGGGACATCCACAGTACATATAGGGCACCCCGAATTGAGTCTGACAACGAACCAGTCAACGGACCCATCTTTCCTTCGCGGGTCAGGGGGATTTTGCTCACCTGCCACGCTTTGGATGTTATATCCAATCCGTGCCCTAAAGTACTTTCCTCGACCTGGTCATTGCTGGAAGGAGGTGAATACGTCTCTCCCTCATCATGGACAGAACGAAGACATACTGGTCGATCAATCTCTCAAAAATAGTCCGACAATCCTTCAAGTAGCTCGTAGGAGTCAATTGATGTGTGCTGAGAGTTACACGGCTCAGTAGGCCGTCAAAGTGCCTCCGAACGAAAAAAAAAAAAAACTTACTGCCACACCAAATCGACATCAAGCGTCGGGACAAAGGACGACTCAGAGACCGCCTGGGTGCGAATCAAAGTGAGGAACCTTCGCGAGTCAGACCGCCGATAAAGAGAAAGACCAGTAACCTAGCTCACCCATAGTAACGAAGTACGCAATGTTGCAGCACCGGCACATTCTGCGGGTCATCGAAAAATCCCGGGTCCAGCCACCCAAGCTGGTGAATCTTATCTGTGAATGTTGACTGTCTCATCGCCTGGTGACCTGTGGGTTTTCTACTAAAATGAGACAAAGTATGGAATGACTCACCGCAGCGACAAGTTCAACTGAAAACGGTTTCCCATCTACATACGCACCCATGACCCTCCTCATTCTGGAAAAATTGCGTCAGTACGGGTATCCCCAGCGTCGATGAAGATCACACTTTGAAGTCTCTATCTTGGCTTTTTCGACCTCTTTTCTCAACTCCACTCCGCTATACCGGACTCTCTCCCCAATAGCCTTCTTCCACGATTCCATACTATCATATGGTAGCCTTGAGATGGATGGGTCGTTGTCGTTACGAAACACAGGAAGTGTCTTTATGCTGTCCTTCAACCTGGCGGCAGTATGGGTATGAAATCTCCCTGAGCGTAATAAAAGTGACCCCCTGTCGATCGATGGAGAGGGAATCCTTCAGTCGTAAACCGAGTGGACTCGCGGGGCGGCACTTACGGAAGATACACTCCCTTCCCGTGCATCTGAGCATGGGAACGGTCATTTTGATCGAGGACGATGTCCCTAATAAACTTCGCGACTCCCAAGCTCTCCCGTGTAACGAGCGTATCACAATGCGGGCACACCGTGACGAAATCCGCTTGAGCAAATCCCATGTCCTCCCTATTCACGAGCGCTGAGGAGGTTTGAGCTTAGCATAACCTAGCCTTATCCATAGAACCACGAAATATCAGGGATGACTTACAAATACTAATAGGGCGTTCACACCTGGGGCACTCGATATCCAGATCTATTAAGGTAGCAGATGAAGCGAAAGGATCGAAAGGGAGGTGTGTGCCAGCCTCCCAGAGGCCATCTTGGTCTGCATTACGTCGGTAATTTATAATATCATCACCCATGTTCGCCTACAACCAATACGTGAGGTTGACGACCGCCCCAAGGCATGCTGTGTACTCACCACCAAATTCATTGGGTGTTCCTCGAGATTCTTTAACGGTCGCAAAAACCACGACCGCTCACAATCTTCCAGATACCACCTTCACGCCCGCAGGGTTAGTGCTCTTAGGTTTGAATGTTGACCTCTTATGGGGAATTATTGGTACTGACATGGGATTTAGCATATACGCGTGCCAAATGAGCCATACGTCCACCGGAGGGGTAATAAAAAATCCCTCGGAAGTCGCAAGGAGCAAAACCCATCGTCGAAACCTGCAACCATTCACAACCCAGCAGATGAGCACACAACAAAGAGCTAGACCAAGCTAAAACCGAAAACACACGGACCTCTCCACTGCCATCTCGAGGAACCACAACCACCTTCCCTTTGTACCGACCGACCTCCCAATCGGCGGTACAACATCAGCCACCTCCGGGTCAGAATACGGGTCTTCTACCTTCTCCTGGAAAAGTTTGAAAGCCCTCAACAATTTTAGATGGGATTTGATCTGCTCTATCGTAACCAGCGGTTTCTCGAGCTTCTTCCCGACACCAAACGTCGTCAAACCGAGGTACGATGGTGGAAGGGTGCTCGGGGAACCATTGCTCGTAGTAGGAACCGAGGCGGAAACGGAAGGCGGAATGATTGAACTCGGATTAGGACTCGGGTAAAAGCCCGGCTCCGTCGGACCTGGACGCAAGCTCTGGCGAGAAGCAGAAGGCGTAAGATGTACACTACCCGGCTGCAGAGTCTGGTTCGCGTTCGGTTCGTCTGCCAGCGAGTACGGCGGAGGGAGTTCCGCCTCAGACATTGCGGAACGGTGGAAGCACGAGTAGAAGTTTGTAATGAGTCGCTATGGGGAGGCAGCAGTAGGAGGGTTGGGTGTATTGTACATTGAGTTGTTGCCAAGCTTCCTATTCGCGTGATGATGATCGCGTCAGTTGTTGATCGCTGTGTTCGGAAATTCTCGTCAGGGTCCAAAGTGGCCTGGTGATCCAAATGATACTCGACCTTCCTGCATACGTGGTAGGACATAGCTGCATTCACGAAATCTTCCAGCAAAAATCCACTGTCATCACACGACTCACGCGAACTCCACTGTGTGGGAGCCTTCCGATCCCCGCAGCAACGCTCGACAGCTCACCGCCGATGAACGACAGTTAAAAATGACTTCAAAGGGCCGAGACGGTAAGTCTGTCTATGCGGCTCATCCTATGATGCGCTGTATGTGGCTTCCAGAGGTGCAACCCACCTGACTGCGCACACTATGATTGGAATGGAAACAGTAACGTAAATCAACGACACAGTCCTTGAACGTTCTGCCGGAATTCGGGGGCCAGAGAGACGGTCTCGCAAGGGGACTGTCAGGTAGGTGTCCTAAGGAGGGAGGTTCAAGTCGTGAAAAACCCCAATCTCCATGCCCGACGCGATCGTTGGTTTTCAACACGTTCTGCACGAATCGGGAGGGCTCCTTCTGCAAGAGACACTTCCTAGCATTCCCCTCAGCCCCACACCAGCCACTACCACCCGCTTCTCCGATTTCCGAAGTCCCCCAGCACAGCCCAACGTTCCAGTCCATAGGACATAATCACCGAATGTGAGTACTTCAGACAGCGCCTGCTCCAGCGTCCAGCCCCGTCGTCTCCCGGCTCGGACTCGGCCAGCCCAGTCAGCGATCTACCACCCACGTACACACACGAACCCTGCTCTATACCATACATAGGATCCTGACCACTCAAAGCGCAATACACTGCTACCAACCAGACCTAGAGGGAGATTCCTGAGAGCTCGCTGATCGTGATGTGTGGCGCTCAACCTTCAATGAAGCAGATTCCATCACCACCACCGCTGCCGTGCTATCTCCATCAGTATCGACCCTTACTCGGCGGTCTCGAGCAGGGCGGCTCCGAAAGAACAAAGAGGTGTCTGAACTCCTTAGCGCGCGCTTCACTCATCGTCCCACACCCCCTCTCGAAACCAGAAGCAGATTAGTGCATTTCCGTGGGAGTCCTCGGTCACACCTAGGGCGAGGGTTAGAAGGGTACACGACCGCGTACGTCCACTATTCAGTGACTCTGAAACCCTGGAACAAGTCCTTGATGATATCCGATCGGTCCGTTCGTTCCTGGTTGTATGACACCTGCCATCAGTATCATACTCCCGCCACGCTCACAAACGAACAAAACAGCTCCAATGAATTGTCGTTTGCAAGCGGGGACGGGGGAGGCGGCTAGATAACGGAAAGAGTATGGACGAGAATGAAACCCGGGAGGATAGCAGGAAAAAAAGATAGACCCACACACGCGCGATCATATATTACCGGGCTTACCGCGTTCGAAAGTCGAGCACAAGGCCAGGAAACTGCGTGAAGCCATTGGCAAACAACCTAACCCCTGAAGCACCGGGCCGCAAGACGGGGGTGAAGCCACAGGGTCCTGCGAACAACCCGACACCCTAGTACATCCACAGCGAAACACAGAGTCGAGTAATTCCAGTAGTGTGGAAAGCAGGCCTTTGGCGCACCAGATACCCCATACCCACGATACATAGAAAAAAGCAAAGGTACGGAGACATGCAACAGGTTGACCTATGAGACTGCACATCATCACAGAAAGACTCGGAGATTAACTGCGGGGGAACTCTAGTCTCCTAGGAGGAAATCCAGTACTAGTTTTTTCATGGATAGTCCCGCGCAATTGCGGGAGGTCGGCACACCGATAGATTTGGGCCGGACCTATGGGTGTCAACCTACGCACAACCAAAGGTCAGAGGATCAAACCCGAAGAAAGCGTATGTTCGCACCACGTACCGCAGGTTACAATGGTCTCATCCCTTTGACGGTGAATGAAACGAGCAACTGTCGCACGCTGCATAGTCACGCCCTTGAATCCGTATCACTATAACGCAATGTGATGGAGTCGAAACAACCCAAGGAAGCCAAGCCCACCACCGACAAAATCTTGACAATGACGAGGCGAGCCTCTACTCACCCTTCATCCACCCCCACCCCTGTTACGTGTCCATCGCGTGAAAGTTGGCGGAATCCGAAATCGGATCCCTCGGCACGCAACCGCAAAATCAGCCGCAAGAGAGAACTCGCCGCGTAACTTCTGAGAATCACCATAGGATCATAAAGGCGGTCCTAAGATGCCTTCGTAGAACCAACCGCGGGCCGATAAATGTTGGAGCGAGGCCACAGGAACGTGATATCTGGTACTGCCCGACAGGTTGGGTCCCGACTCGACATCCTACCCAGTAATCGCGTACTCACCGATAACGGTGGTCAAGTGAGAAACGACCCCGGGGAGCCCGAAAACCCAGGAAAGAGGCTCGGTGCTGGCACATTCCAGGTATTCAACCCGACCGTGTGGTATTGAAAACGGGTACAGACCTGGCGCATCGGAGCTCTGGATGTTATGCCATTACAAATCTCCCGTGGTTCTGAATTGACCGCAGGGGGCTATGAGTACCACCGTGGTGTGATTTCGCCTGTGCGCAACTACCTGGGTGTCCATAGGTGTGGAGTGCCAACGCAAGGAACATATAACATGAGGGAGCAGAAGAGACAAAGGCAATACATATGTCATACGAAAAACAATATACGAACCTACCACACGAGCGGTATTATTTAATATTTGATTGATCCCCAACTCAAAACGTATCCGAAGATCTAGCTCAACCAAACGCGCAAACTTGTTATCGTAATTTGGCAGCTCCGGTGGACTACTTAGGTGCACCATACACTTACTGCGACTTAGTACAGAGACGTACGGGAGCCCGAGGATACTCCCACATTAAATACCAGACCGTCGACAAGGGTTTCGGAAGGGGTGTGACCCGCTCTTGGCGCATTCAAAAGCCCTCAAGGGGCTTGATACATAATCCATTGGGTTGATCGGTACTTTCAGTAATGCGAAGGGGTTGCACCCTCACTCAATACCCAATGCAAAACGTTCCGATGGCCCTCCGCCGGCCCTTTGAGATATCCACATGCCTACCACGATTTTCAAAAAGATGCGGCGGTACGTATCAAGGGTATCAAAAACCACATGCATCCAGTTTCGGAGCACCACTAAACAAAGTGAGTAAAAGACCAATCGCATAATTGAACGGAGGGAAACGGAGTGAGAGAACGTTTGCATATCAACGTAGGTTCACGGTGAGTCACCCTCGTGACTGGCGGAAAAATCTCTAACCCTGAGGCCTGAGCGTCGGTCACGAGCGGCTTTCGTGGAAGCGTCTTACCAGATGATCGAGATCCGATATGACGGGTCGACGACCACCATGAGTCCGCGCTGACGCTCCCGGCGCAGCATGGACGGAGTATTACTCATCCTCATTGGTCGACAACCGTCACAAACACTGAAAAATGCATCAGAGGTGTCAAGAACCACTCGAGTGAGCGTAACAGCGGACCTGACCTAGAAGCAGGTCAGCACGCACTGTCCGACATATTGAACCTTAAAGCTAAGAAAAAACCCTCGGGGGTGCCGCTTGTCAATTCTAGACCAACGTGAGAGAAAAGGTGACAGGCTGACTTTGGTTCCGAAGAAAAGGGGGCTATACCGTACATCGTAACCTTAGCGAAATAGAACGCCGGTGAGATCTGACGCCCTATGTAGGGTGGGCCGCAGTGGGACGACGACAAATCCCACGCAAGGCAGCGTCTCGCCCTTGCACACGAAGCAGACAAGATATGACAAAGGCGGATCGTTCAAACCGATCGCGACAGCATCACCTCGAGATCCTGACGAGGGTTTTACCCCTTGCACAGGCGCGCGTAATCAGCCGCGCGCGTTTTTCCAAGGCCCGGCGAGACGCATTCAAGGGTAACCCCAGAAATCGAGTTAGCAGGTTCTCGATGCTAGCCTTGATCGTGATTGATTGACTCGGTAAGCCGGTACCAGTTTCGAAAACCTAACCGCCCGGTCCGAACAAGTCCATGCCTGTCGAGGCCTCCGTCAAATGTCGCCTTGGTGGAACGGCGTTTCATGCATGACATCATCATAACTGACCCACACAACACCATACATCCACGACAGATGCACGACATACAACATACCATGACTTGTTAGACAGACACACAAACGTCCGGATCTCACCCGCATACACGCATGCACGGGATAACCACCCAATGGTGGTGTGTGTGCCCGCGTCAGCAACGGGCGGATTCAATAGCCTAAAGGCGTAATCAACCCGACACGCATAAGCGCACGTGGGAGTGGGTGTTTCTTCGAAACTGTTGCGACCCCGACCCGAGCTACAGAGTCCGTAATCATGACGACACTTCATCCCCTTGAGGCATCTTCAATGTCGGAACGGGCTGCCTACCGACCTGCTAAATAACATCTGAGATTGACTGATTGACCGATTGTGTGGGGCGGGCCGGACTGGGGTGTTGGGCCCGTGGAGCCCCCGCTCCTGGGGTTGTCCCCGAATGGCTAGATAATGGCAAGCTCACTTCGAGGGTGTAGCGTCGAATGAGTGCAAGGAAGTGAATTTGATTCTCTCCCTGAGCTTGCGAACCTTGTGGGTCAAAGCGAGAAGCTCGGCGAGTCTCGGGAATATGGACAACGAAGACCTGGGCCACACAAGCCTCGATGGTGGTTCTGAATCGGTTGGAAACTTGGGTGAATAGATATAAATGTGGCCCGGGTACAATGAGAAGATGGGTAGATTACAATACAACGAGATGCATGTGAAAACGAGTCGGATAAGTTCGTATCTGGTCAGGTCATGCATGCGTTACACATAATGAGGGTGATCAGTGCAGGCGTCCAATACCACCACAAACGCCGCAGGTTCTATCGCTCAAGAGCAGAAAGCCGAGAGTTCTACCGGAGCCGAGACAGTTCCAACAGAGATTGCCGC
>Ga0307517_10004322_pt1 | contig 21875 bp, 15 predicted proteins | sample 23_EM_MG_FD_194515 | JGI IMG/M metagenome (GOLD analysis project Ga0307517, IMG submission 194515) | Populus trichocarpa ectomycorrhiza microbial communities from riparian zone in the Pacific Northwest, United States - 23_EM | ecosystem: Host-associated > Plants > Roots > Unclassified | place... | reverse complement strand
ATTTTTTTTATTAAATTTAATTTTTTTAGCCACATGTTTTAATATCTGTTTAAGAGTGTGGTTGTGTTGGTTGTTTTTTAAAGTATTTTTTACTTGGAAATGTATTAAAATAATATTTTTTATTTTTTAAAAATTATTTTTGATATTAGTACATCAAAAATATAAAAATATTAATTTAAAATAAAAAATATAAAAAATTTAATTTTTTTTAAAACATTTTTAAAATATAAAAACAAATAACATCATAATTTGATTCCGTGTACCTAGACTGCTGTTTGTCAAAGAACCATCTCAACCCAATAGCTTAAGCTATTAGGTGAGGTCCCAGGATATGATTTATATTATTCTCTAACACACCCCCTAATTAGGTGAGATCCCAGGATATGATTTATATTATTCTCTAACACACCCCCTCAAGTGAAAGCCCTTTGGGCTTGAAACTTGCACAGACCCATATTACCTTGTGCTTAATTTTTATCAAATAAATGGGGATGGTGAGATTCGAACTCGTGACCGCTTGGTCATCAAGGCTCTGATATCATGTCAAAGAACCATCTTAACCCAAAAGTTTAAGCTATTAGGTGAGATCTCAGGATATGATTTATATTATTCTCTAACACTGTTGAGGTGTGAGTGTTGTGATGGGGCGTGGAGGAGGCAGATGGCGGTGGTGGTAAGGTGATGTTGTCTGGAAGAGAGGTTGTGTTTTTGACAAGAGATAGGACACGCGCATCTTTGTCACATATAAGGTGTAATTTTTGAAAAAAATAAATGTTATCCTGCTAGAAATATTGGATATTCTTAATAATTTTCCGATTTTGTTTTATCAATTAAAAAAAGAGGGTGAGATGGAAAATCACGAGGTAGACTTTTTATTATATTTATAGTTACAAATTGACTTTGACCTTTCCTTTACAGACAAAATAAAAAGAATCCGATTTCCCTTAAACACGCTCTATTCATTTCATCACTGCTCTCTCTCTCTCCTTCTTCTGCTGCCGCTGCTTTTTTTTGTTTTTGGTTATTTTCTTTTCTATTCCAGTACAGAAAATGGGAGCTAGCAGCGACCCGAATCAAGACGGGTCGGACGAGCAACAAAAACGATCTGAGATCTACACATACGAGGCACCATGGCACATCTACGCTATGAACTGGAGCGTCCGCCGTGACAAGAAGTACCGCCTTGCCATCGCCAGCCTCCTAGAACAGTACCCAAACCGGGTCGAGATTGTTCAGCTGGATGACTCCAACGGAGAGATCCGATCCGACCCGAACCTGTCCTTCGAGCACCCTTATCCACCTACGAAGACCATTTTCATTCCAGACAAGGAGTGCCAAAAACCTGACCTCCTCGCAACGTCCAGCGACTTCCTGCGCGTGTGGCGCATAAACGATGAACAGCCGCGCGTGGAGCTCAAAAGCCTGTTAAACGGCAACAAGAACAGCGAGTTTTGCGGGCCTTTGACTTCCTTTGACTGGAACGAGGCGGAGCCTAGGCGAATTGGGACATCCAGCATCGACACGACATGCACCATCTGGGATATCGAGAAGGAGACTGTTGATACACAGTTAATCGCTCACGACAAGGAGGTATACGACATCGCATGGGGTGGTGTTGGGGTTTTCGCTTCGGTTTCAGCAGACGGGTCGGTTAGGGTTTTCGATTTACGGGATAAGGAGCATTCGACGATAATCTACGAGAGTTCGGAGCCCGACACGCCTTTGGTGAGACTAGGTTGGAACAAGCAGGATCCGAGGTACATGGCGACGATCATCATGGACAGTGCTAAGGTTGTGGTGTTGGATATTCGCTTCCCAACTCTTCCAGTGGTGGAATTGCAGAGGCATCATGCTAGTGTTAATGCTGTTGCTTGGGCCCCTCATAGTTCTTGCCACATTTGTACTGCTGGGGATGATTCACAGGCATTGATTTGGGATCTTTCTTCGATGGGTCAGCCTGTTGAGGGTGGATTGGACCCCATTCTTGCTTACACTGCTGGTGCTGAAATCGAGCAGCTGCAGTGGTCGTCTTCGCAGCCTGATTGGGTTGCTATTGCTTTCTCTACCAAGCTTCAAATTCTCAGGGTTTGATCGAATTTGCTAGGCAGGACTTTAGTTTTTCTGTGTAGAACCTCCGTTGTGGTAAAAAGAAAACGAAAAATAAAAACGCTGAAGTTAGTTGTTGCTATCTGACTGTTCTTTTAAAATCGAACTTCTTAATCTTTTTTTTTATACTAGTGGTTTGTGTATCTTACTATTATTCTCGTGTCTTTACCCCTTTGATTTGCAAAAATTAGGAAACTGAACCAGCTCGTTCAATAATCTAAAGAAACTTGGACTAGTAGAGTAGTATAAAGGTAATTTGTGGTTCAACTATCAATTGTAGGGTATCGATTAGGAAGATGAAGAGAAGTTGTTATATTGAATTTCTGTTATCTCCTTGGATTTTTGTAGAGGAGGCTCGCAGCTATGGGCTGCTATGCTTTATAGTTTACATGATTTCCTGCATTATGGTCTTTATGCCCCTTCCTCTCTGTTATCTTGTTGTATAAGAGACAAGCTTTTGTGGGATACTACCATTATGATTTGTGATTGCAGCTGAGGTTATTCTGAATTGAAGAATTCAAGATTTTCTTTCGTGTGGTAAGATGGAGATTGGTTGCAGTTTCAAATGTAGGAGTTATTGCTTGATACTTTGCGCAATGAAGTGATTAATGACCATACCACAACATAAATGGTCATGCAATGAATTAGGCATTTCAGACTCGTCTTCTGTAACTGGTAGAAGTGCAATTGGGTAATGTATTGGAGGTTTTTCAATGTTGAGCAGTAGCTGCAAGTGTTATCTTCGTATCATCTGATATTGCGAAGCTCTCAAGCTTGCCATTTCTCACTAGTTTAGTGTTCCTCAGTACAGATGTAGGTTTGGCAATGTTACATTATTGTGATTGAGGTATGGGTGGGATATGTTGGTTTTAAATAAGGCTGTTGTATGGATGGTATGGGAAAATTGTTTTCGGTCAAGGTGGTGGAGCAAATATTTTGTCACTTGCATGATAACATTATGAAGGACAACCCTGGGATAGCATCAATAGCTGTTTAGACGAGTCAAATAAGGTTTGTTGGATATATGCAGGTTAGTCTAGTCAGTTAACTGTTAGAATGTTTTTCAGTCCGGTTGGTTTGTTTTTGTGTTATAAAAATGTTTTAAAAAAAAATGGATTTTTTTTTTATTTTTTTTAAATTAATATTTTTTTGGTGTTTTTAGATCATTTTATATACGGATATTAAAAAATAATTTTAAAAAATAAAAAAATATTATTTTGATATATTTTCGAGTGAAAAACACTTTGAAAAACAACTATTATCATTATTTCAAACACTCACACTTGAAGGGCAATGAAAGGTTGTGTTGGCAGCTCTAGAACGGGGTTCCTGCAGTTGGCAGCATTCAACATTGTCACCATCAACATTATATATTGTGCTATTTCTGTTATTTCTGCTGGCAATTGTGGATAATCTTACTCTAGATGATCTCTGTTTTATGTTTTCTTCTAGATTTGTTTTGAGTTTTGACATCTACCAAAAGCTCTGTTTCCTCTCATTAATGTCTTGTAGTAAGATAGTGTATAGATCCAAACCAGAGTGCGTGTAACCATGGCTTGACTTTGGTCCTCTCATTAATGTCTTGTAGTAAGATAGTGTATAGATCCAAACCAGAGTGCGTGTAACCATGGCTTGACTTTGGCACACGGATATGAACTGTTGTATATTGTTTGCTGCTCTCTTTCATAATAGACAAATCCAGGAATAGCAATTCTGCCCACCTCTAATGAGTCCATCTTTACTGTTTGCTTGAATAGCTAACCCAGAATATGCTGGCATGTTATATTTTATGGTTGTCAAGCTTGATTTGAATGTAAAATGTCTTTGCAACTCGGTCAAAATCTTTCTATTCTACAGAAGTCCCAAGTGCCAGAATTTGTTCCAAAGGCGGATTAGAGGTGGAAAATGACCACCTTCATTAGTTATATTTGGTATTTGCTTTTGTGTTATGGGGAACTTAAGCTAAGATGGAATGTTTTAGTGCAACTTTTTCAATAAACAATTGTGGCTTTTGCTCAGCAATGATATTTACCGGGAAATTGAGATGCCTCTAGCTGTTGACTATATAAAATCGAAGGGAAATTGGGATGCCTCTAGCTGTTCACTATATAAAATCGAAGGAATCCTCTATTAGTATTTTTAAAAACCTTGCTGAAAGAACGGCCTCAACTTCATACAAAATCCCTGAACAAGTCATCTGTTATACGCATCACTTTTGGTCTCGGCCCTGGAAGAGATTGGGGGCCAGGATTCCTCCAAAATGGTTCCTGGGGGCTAGTGGGAGTGAAGCAGAGCAGAGCTTTGCAAACATCCATGGAGAAAAAACCTGGAACAGAGATGAGCTCAAAGTAGCTGGCAGAAAGTTTCAAGTATTACAGTAATTTGCATAAGAAAAGTTCTATTTGCCTGAAAAGAAGGAAAAAAAACACAAAAAGAAGAAAGAAAGAAACTCATTAGACGGACTACAAAAATGCTAGCTAACTATCCCATTCAGTTGAGTCAATGCGAGTGAGCTGGTCACCCCTTTCTGCTGATCTTCAGTGCATGGTGCGGAGGTCTCACATCACATGGCATCCCACAGTATTTTCATCGCTGAAGTAATCCTCAACTCTTGCTGTTGGCGCCTGGACTGGTGGTTGAAATACTGGCCTCTCGTAAAGGAGGTATTCCTGACCATAACCTGTGGGGTTGACAGGAGGAACAGTGTATGAAGGAATGGCATAAAAGGGAAGTGCAATTGCGTAAGGCTCAACCTTGTAACAATATTGATTGTAAGTCCTGAAATTGCCGACTTCTGGATGTGGGGGGACAGGATTTTCACTTCTAACCACTTCAGGATTACTAGACTTAACACTGACGTCTGTCTCATTACAGTCCTTTGAAGCTTTATTCTCACCTCCATCCCCACCATTTTTAGTCTCTCTGTTCTTGTCCGTTACCTTGACACATGAATCTGAAGACTTTGTTTGCTCACACTCAGATTTTGACTTGTCTTTCTCTTTTTCAACCAGCATATCCGCTTCTTTCTTTTCTTTTCCCGCATTCTGATTCCCACTACTCCACAGTTCTGCTTGTTTTCCAGTTTTCAAGAGTCTTTTGATTAAAATTTGTGGATTCACATTTCCCAGGACCGTCACCTTGGGATGCTGTGGATCGATTTCGGTCTTCAGAACACCTGAAACCAAAGTTTCATCCAAATTAGCTTGGGAGGGGAAAGACTCTTCACGAAAAATGGACACGAACTTTCTGAGTCACTACTCTTTTCATTACCTTCAACACCTTGCAAGGCCTTTTTAACTTTCCTCTTGCAGCCATCACAGCAGTTGACAGATACCTTGAGCTCAATCTTCTGAAGTGTGAAGTAAAAAGAAACTTGGTTTTAGACCTTCCTTGTTAGCGAGGTATAAATCAAAAACAAAAGAAAGCTAAGGGGATTCTAAGAGTACAAAACTGAAGAAACATGCACGTGGAGATGTTTTCAAGAATTTGAACCTTCAATTCTGCTTCCTTAGCCATGAATCCTGTGCTGACCAAGGCGTGTCACCAGAGTAAAAGCTGGAAGCCTGGGGCTATAAACCACCCGAGAGGACAGAACAAGGATGAGGTTTTTGCCTCTCCTTGTTAAATGTTGAAGCTGTATTTATATGCAACAAGCTGTATCATATCAGGTGGGGTCAACACCAGAATAATGCTGTTGGTTTAATAGCCTTCCCTTTTGTATATTAATATTATATGTCTTTCCATTGCTGTTGTTCCAACGCAAAAGCACTAAGAGGTAGCTTTCTCTGAAAGCAAAACACATGCAACTTCACCCCTTCTTTGAATGTTCACAGATGCTTTACTCTCCTGCCATTCCTCTAAACATTCCACGTTACGGTGTAGTGCTTAAGACACTGCTGTAGCTGATGTTGCCGCACAGCTAATTGAGATCTCACACAGCTCAGCTTGGCAGCCATTTTCCCGTCTTTCTTGTATAGAAGACGGGGACTAATTTAGGACGTGGCATTTGGGAGGACAAGATTGGATAACTTTTAATTCGAGGGGGCATTTTGTAGAACTTATTTAAAATCATATGCAACCTCAGGGGGGATTTCGAAAAATCTTCAAAACTTTGGGAGGCCAAGGCCACACCAGACCCCAAAATCGTCCCTCGTTATGGAGATGATCAACATGTGGGGGAGTCTTTGATGCCAAGAAAACTTTACTCAAGTGATGATGGTTGTTTGCATGAATATTGTTGTCGTTTACATACTATTTAAGTAGCATGTTTTTTATATTTTTGATATGAATTTGCTTGCATTTTGACTATAATTGGGAATGCATTCAACATGTTTCATTTCTTTAATATAAACAATATAGTTATTACAAATATTAACATTGCATGCACTAAATTAGATATTACAAATAATTTTATACTTGTTAAGGTAGTTTTTATATTATGATTCTTGATCTAGACTCTACATAATTTATCTTTCAATTCCATCACATAATCTACTATTCGGTGAACATCATTAGTATCATTGACATCTCTTTCTCTTCTCGCGGTTAATTCAATTTCATTCATCGATTTGCATCAACCAATAAAGGTATTTTCACATGACGTATTAATGCATCTATAAAATAGCTTGTTTTTGCTAACCCTCTTCATGCATTTATAATGTCAAATTTGTAATAACTTTGTACTGTGGTTGTGTTGATTGTGGAAATTTGGTGAAAATAGAATAGGAATTGTTGAGAAATTCCGGTGAAAAATGTGGAATTTTACGAGGTTTGACATGTTTATTTTATGGAATTTTGGTGAAAATGAGGGAGGATTTGTTGGAAAGATGATGGGTAGGATGCTGGATTTTTTGCTTGGCATTGCATGCTTGTATGTGACTGGAAATTATTGTTAAATAATGTAATTTATGACATTTTTATAATTACATAAAAATTAAGAACGACTCTTTTTTCAAATAGAGCCAACAATTTTTTTTCCAAAAAAATAACCCAACCGCTATAGTGGTATTTTAGTTATTTTTAACTTTCAGGGGTTTTTTAGTTTTTATCACAAATATAATAACACAAGTAAATAAATGTATATTTTTATTGATTTTTTTTACATCAATTTCTGAGAATGTGAAATGTTACCTGCCATAACAAATATATATTTTTTCATGGCATTTTATAATTTATTGCTTGATCTAAACTTTATAGTTTAGAAAGAATTAAATCCTTAAGGTTTATTGATTAATTTTATTTATATATTTTTTTGTATGTACATGCTCAATAAAAACTTAATTGTGTTTTGATTATTAATAATTTAAAGATCATTATGACCTTTATGGTTTATACAACCGCTTATATACACTCTTTAAAACAATAATTGTTTTTAGAATTACTTCGCTAATTAATCCTTGCTTATTTAGACTTATTATCTCCAAGTTTTTTAGAAAACCCACAATCTCTTTTATTGGGAGGTAATTGCCATCTTTTGATGGACTGAATTCTAAAAATAATCAACTCCTTAAAAAAAAAAGAGATATTAATTTATATTGATAAAAAACTCAATATATATATATATAAACAATGCTCTAAGGATTGGTTCAAACGGGGAATATATATATTCAAGTTTTGTTATTGACTTTTCAAGAAGATCATATCTTAAATTTATTAGCTCGTGTTTAGAAGTGTGATAACGGTTATTTTTCAAAGTGTTTTCTTGCTCGGAAATCCATTAATATATATATTTTTTATTTTTAAAAAATTATTTTTGATATAAGATATAAAAACAACCCATAAAAATAAAAAATAATCTTAATAAAAAAAATTAAAATTTCAAAAAATACCATTTCGAACAGCTTCTAAAAAAGCTAGTACAACTAGTTCTCTCTAGATACCTTTGAGCACGAAAAAGATTTAACTTATCTACATATATAAAAAAGGCATATGTGCTATTTTAGACCTATCTTGATTGATATGCTCTCCTTGCTTGCATGGATTGTGTAAAATTTGACTGAAAAATATTGTTACCGCCAAGAAAAAAAAAAGAAAAAAAATACGAATAAAAATAGAATTGAAGAAAAACATAAATGTGATTCTCTCGGCCGGTTACGCTCTCTGCTTGATTCGCTTGCCTTTAGCTTTATTTCTTAATCATGGAAGTCATATATATAATCAATCACGAACCTTTTGCAGCGAGGAGGGGGAGGGAAAAAAAAGATTTCAGAGAACGAGGACCGTACACGTGGAATTATTGACCTAAAATATGAAGCTAAAAGACCAAGGAACCGATGCAGTCCAAGTTGGTTTTCCAGATAACTGCTGCGACTGTCGACGAAGTGAATAAATTAATAAAAAGATTTGGAGACCAAGATGATTCCATGTATTTATAGGGCATTGAACATGGCTCTGCTGCTTGTAGCTTTGAATCACATCAATTGTTTCTAGGTCTAACCAGAGCTGGTGAAATGGGCAATTGGCCACCATGAAAATTCGACATGTCTCTAGTCTCCTCTTCTTTCTTCAAAATTCGGTGGAGTTCTAAATCCTCACCTCGCCTGTTGCATGAATTTAGATTTTGAACCCTCCAAAAAAATAAAAATCAGCCGATGGGAAAATGTCAACGGTGATTTCTATCATGGCTGCCATTCCATCAAGAATATAATCATTGATAAATTGATGATCGGTGATTGCTGGCTTGATCCGGATTGTGAAGTTCTAACGATTGAGACACTACAACACATTTGTATATCCTCAATCGTAATGTTGGAGATACCGCAAATCCAATTTTATCGGGTCCATTGGTAAATTTAGCCTCCAACTACAAATCTGGATCGAGTACTAGATGGATCAAATAAGCATCGCCGTATCTCTTATGTAATCGAGTGTTATATGTTTCTTGGAAAAAAGTCATCAAATATAAAAAAATAACTAAAAAATATGTTTAAATTCTATTTACCACGAACTTCTTGACTTTGGCTATTTATGAGTTACTGCACCTCTTTCTCTTTGATTTTATTCTGCATGTGAGTTTCAACAAAAAGCTTCATCGGTCTTGGATCGCGTCCAAGCACTGTAGCCTGTAAAAGAAAGATATTGTTGGTTAAATATTTTCATATAATACAACAATTTTAAAAAGAATTGTCATATAAAACAAAATCTTACCATTCATTTTGCATGTGAAATGAATAGAATGGATCCGCCGATGTGTGTGGTCATGGAAACATAAATCTTCTTGGTTCGGTTCTCTGAACTAAATCGCCTTAAGAAATGCTCTGACATCATGTGTTATAGATAAGCATCTCAAATACCTTCCATGACGTGTGGAGTCTTGTTTATTTAAAAACACTATTATCGATGTATATTTTTTTGTATTAAAAAAATTGACCCCACGTGAGACTCTAGTATTACCTAAACTCCATGAATGACATCAAGAAAACATGGAATAGAGAGATGACATTAAGAGAGAGAAAAGGTAAGATTAGAGGAGGAAGTTAACATTTAACACTCTCCCTAATTTCTACCTTTTAGTTAGATTATAGAATATTTTGATTGTTATTATTATTATTTTTTTTTGTCTTGAGTCCATCTAGAGTCACAAAGGATTTTGAACTATACAGTGAAAGTAGCCTTTTTCTTATTATTATATAATTGAGAGGATTAAAGTAAGATAGAACTTTCATTTGCTTCCCTGGAAAAACTTATAGATACCTAAACATTTGACCAAGCTTGTGTGCGTGCATCTTCTCTATTAAGTTTCAAGATTTCAATCATTCTCTACTTACGTTAGGGTGAAAATAAGACTTGTATTTTCTCCGAAATCTGTTTGGAAATATAGTTGCGGTTACTTTTTAAAATGCTTTTTACTTAAAAAAATATCAATTTTTTTTTAATTTTTAAAAAATTATTTTTGATATCAACGTATCAAAATGATCTAAAAATACCAAAAAAATATTAATTTGAAGTAAAGAAAAAAATTAAAAAATTTTAATTTTTTTCAAAAGCGCTTTTGAAATACAAAAACAAACAAATAAGACTGCTTCTTCTATTATTATTATTATTATTATTATTATTATTTTATTTTATTTATATATAAATTCAATATTTGATCCATGGCTTCTCTATCATTATTGCCATCATCGTTTTAATCATTTTACTTCTATCATGTAATATAGAATACAACTTGTTTTTTTATAAAATATTTTTCCCAACACAAACAAATAATAAAAAAAATAAATTCAATAATAAGAAACACATTGTTTACAAAACAAACAAACTGCTAAATATTAATTTATGTTTCTTCTATGCATCTATATAGCCTATAATATTAAAAATGCGAAAAGTTTTTAGAGCTTCGAGGCTTGTTTTCATATCTAGAGAGTATTTGAGAGTGTGAAAGTGATTATAGTTTAAAGTAATTTTTATTTGAAAATATATTAAAATAATGTTTTTTTTAAAAAAATTATTTTTAACATCAGCACATGAAAACAATATAAAAATTTAAAAAATATAGTTTTAACCTCATTCTCTAACATTTAAAAACACCATTTCTTTCTTAGTGGTGGTGGCATCTGGGTACTACCGTTTAGTTAAAGCATCATCCATTTGAATCCATCCAGTTCACTCATCAAGAGCCAATACGGCCTCTATATAAAATAAAACTCTTTCCCCATAATGAACATTCTATTGCAAGCACCAATACGGCCTCGTTTTGGTGGCTTAAAATCAAGTGAGAAAAGAGTTGCAGGCTGTTTTATGACAAGATTGAAGGATGCAAGAACTAGTTTGGCCCACTTACAAGAAATCAAAGGTTGAGGCCCAAAGATTGGAAACCAGTTGGAGCCAGATGCTGCAGAGGCTCTCTACTACGCACAGTACTCATGCAAGTTTTGGAAAATGGAATGGTAGAGATTTGGAGATACCAACACCAAGCAGAACCACAGCCATACATTCAATGAGAGGCTATCCATAATCTAATCCTCTCTTATTTTTTTCTCGCCTGTCATCTCCCAAGCCACCATCCTCTACTTCTAGTGCTGCTAAACCAACACTAGAACTACTGCTATTTGAAAGAAAATTCCTGCTTTTGTCAGCCTGTTTTGTTTCCATAATACCATTATGGCCTCGGCTACCTTCTCTGTAGCCAAACCATCTCTTCAGGTTCATTGCTAGAAACTCTTATACTTCTTGCACGCTAAGCTTTGTTAATCTTTTCTTATGCTTGGCGTGTTTACTGAATGGTACTTTGGTTTGATACAGGCTAGCGGAAAGGGATTCACTGATTTCTCAGGTCTCCGCAGCTCATCAGCTTTCCTTCCCTTTACAAAGAAAACATCAGATGACTTTGTTTCAGCCGTTTCTCTCCAGACCTCTGCTGTAAGTTCAGTTACATTATTTTCCCATTTGTAGTAATAGCAGACTTAGAGTATAAACATTATGCATCAATCATCAACCGAGCATTGCAGTTTAATTACAACAGTTGATTCGTACTGTAGGGTATAGTAACAAACATGAATTGTCAGAGGAGAAACACGTTTAGCTGCATTGAAAGCTGGTTGTGCTGGGAAATTACATGAAAGCTAATATATATATATATATATATTCTGACGAAACAGTGGAAGAATGGTAGTAAGACAGAGGAGAAGGGTTGAACATTAAGAAAGAAAAGGCAGAAATGTTATTTCAATTTAAAGCAGAGGATAATAGCTTAGCTTCTTGGATCTTGTTGATTCAATAGTCAATGCAAACTGGATTTTGATATGCTATGGTCTACCCAATTCAGATGTATTAATTAGTATTTTAATCTTCATCCAAAATGTACTTGGTATACATCTAGCAGTTTTATTGTTTGTTCGCAGTGAAATATATATTTTGTCTGGTGTTCTAAACGTGATAGGAAATAACCATATGCTAGACATGTAAGTTCTGTTCATTGATTTTCTTTATTCGGATGTGACTGAAGTTGGGAAGCAGCAGTGGAGGATACAGAAAAAGTGCCGCAGAGGCAAAGTTAAAAGTGGCCATAAATGGGTTTGGCAGGATCGGCAGAAACTTCTTGAGGTGCTGGCATGGACGCAAGGATTCACCTCTTGACGTCATTGCCATCAACGACACTGGAGGTGTTAAACAGGCCTCACACCTTCTCAAGTATGACTCCACCCTTGGCATCTTCGCAGCTGATGTTAAGCCTGTTGGTGATAATGGTATCTCTGTTGATGGCAAGGTCATCAAGGTCGTTTCTAGCCGCAACCCTCTTGACCTCCCCTGGAAGTAAGAGTCTCTTTCACTTTTGTTTTCTAGTCTGATAAAGACTTCATTACACATGATGTTCATATGTTTGTTATTTGATCATACGAACCAGGTGTGCTAATGTTGGATTGACCAATTCGTTTAATATGTTGTTTGATGTTATAGGGACTTGGAGATCGATCTGGTGATAGAAGGTACCGGGGTTTTCGTCGACAGGGAAGGCGCAGGGAAGCACATCACAGCAGGGGCCAAGAAGGTGCTCATCACAGCCCCTGGAAAGGGTGATATACCTACCTACGTTGTTGGAGTCAATGCTGACGCCTACAGCTCTGATGAACCTATCATCAGCAATGCTTCTTGCACCACTAACTGCCTTGCTCCCTTTGTCAAGGTTCTTGACCAGAAGTTTGGTAATTAAATCTATCGAAACTTTCCCCTTTCCTCACGAATCTTTGTCTCCTTGCCACTTTTTCCTGTCAATCGAAAGGCTCTAGCCTTCCATGTATTTTAGGAGCTGCTAACTTTAAATCCTGAGCTTTTGAGCAAGGACAATTTTGAGATGGAGCTTGCTCGAGTGGGAAATATATAATGACTGAAGAGAGGGACAGTCACAGACACAACAAATCTTCAAACAAATTTGAAGCAGAGATTAAAAGAAAGATGATCATATAAGAAACAAAATGTTGGGATATTTCTAGCAATTAATTAGACGAAAATGCCCTAATTAATTAGGAAGCATGACATGATAAAATAGATTATTAACATGGATATTGAACTTGTGGCAGGCATCATCAAGGGCACCATGACCACCACTCACTCATACACCGGTGATCAGAGACTACTTGATGCTAGTCACCGTGATCTCAGACGTGCAAGAGCTGCAGCTCTTAATATTGTTCCAACCTCAACCGGCGCAGCAAAGGCAGTGGCCCTCGTCCTTCCTACCCTCAAGGGCAAACTCAATGGCATTGCCCTCCGAGTTCCAACCCCAAATGTCTCGGTGGTCGACCTTGTTGTCCAGGTCTCCAAGAAGACCTTCGCAGAAGAGGTGAATGCAGCTTTCAGAGAGAGCGCTGAGAAGGAGCTCAACGGTATCCTATCAGTTTGTGACGAACCACTTGTTTCAGTGGACTTCAGGTGCAGCGATGTGTCGTCAACAGTAGATTCATCACTAACAATGGTGATGGGAGATGACATGGTTAAGGTGATTGCTTGGTATGATAATGAGTGGGGTTACTCTCAAAGGGTTGTGGATTTGGCTGACATTGTTGCCAATAACTGGAAGTAGATGTCTCTCTACTCCTGCAATGTAATTTCTGATTTTTGTGGAACGATTTTCTTCAACTTCTATGAAAATATGCCATTGCACCGCAAGCACACCAATTTTCAAGCCCTTCAATTATATTCTAGAGCTATATTTAATTCAATCCAATGTGTTCTTCCTGGTTTTAGTGATGAAAATATTATAGAAAGATGGATTGGAGACATAAAGTTTCTCAAGGATGTACTGAATTAATGAGATTAAATATATATGAAGATATATTGAACATAACCCCTATGTTATAAGGATATTGTAGAGTAATTTCACCTAAATAATATAAGCTATTATTTTTTTTGTTATAGAAATTAAAATATAGATACTGTTCGACATAAAATATTAATTGGAATAACAATTTAGAATAAACTTATTTATTATTGCACTAACTCGTTGTTTAAATAATATAGCTTTTAGTGTACCTTTTACTCCCTCCCCAACAAAGAAGTTTTCGAAAGAAATTTTGTAGCTTTTATTTTATGGCTTTTAAATGATTTGTAAAACGAATTTTAAGATCTTACCATGTATTTTTTTTCTATTTTTTTTTGAAAAAAATCTAAAAACACGTTTGTTTTTTGTTTCAAAAATATTTTTTTAAAAAATAATAAAAAATATTTTATTTTTTTATTATAAATTAATTTTTTTTATATTTTTAAATTGAATTGATGTCAAAAATAAATTTAAAAAAATAAAAAAAATATTATTTTAATATATTTTTAAATAAAAAATATTTAAAAAATAATTGTAATAAAACGAAAGAAAAAAAAATCAAAATAAAAAAATTCAAACCCCAAACCCAAAACGGGCTTTAAGCAGGCTGGGTTTTGAACCTGAAATGTGGATTTAGGTGTAAAGTTTAGGCCTATTGCCTTGCTTTACCCGAAATCCAAAAATCATAGATAGCAGAAAAACACGCTGAAGCTGGAGCCCAGACGATAGAAAGCGAGGCGAAGGCTAACCTCCCAGAACCATGGCAGCTGCTGCTGCTGCAAGGACCTTGCTTTACTCCTCTCACAGCAAACTCTTCTTCTTTCCTTTTTCAAATTGCAGCAAAAAACTACACAGACCCATCATCAATAAGAATCCTATCTTCGTCCCTCTAAGGTGCTTGCAATCAGCCCAGCAAAATGCCTCCACAACCCGTGACCCAATGCGCAGCCGTTCCAGCGTGGTCGATATCCTTGAAGAAAGGGGCTTGCTTGAATCCATCACCAGTGACAATCTCAGGTCTATCTCTACTACAAGCACTCTCAAGGCTTACTGTGGTTTTGACCCAACTGCAGAGAGCTTGCACTTAGGCAACCTTCTGGGCATAATTGTTCTCTCCTGGTTCCAAAGGTGCGGCCATAAAGCTGTCGCCTTGATTGGCGGCGCCACCGCCAGAATTGGAGACCCATCTGGGAAAAGCCTGGAAAGGCCAGAGCTTGATGCTGATACTTTAGAGAATAACACACAAGGGATTACCAATGTTATTACAAGAATCTTGAATATGAATAGCAGCAGTAATGTTAATGGTGATGGAAATCATTTGAATTCAAGTTCTTTCTTTGTGGTTATGAATAATTATGATTGGTGGAAAGAGGTTAGGTTGCTTGATTTTTTGAAACAAGTAGGGAGATTTGCAAGGGTGGGGACTATGATGGGCAAAGAAAGTGTAAAGAAGAGGCTTGAATCAGAGCAAGGAATGAGCTATACTGAATTCACTTACCAGCTTTTGCAGGGTTATGATTTCTTATATCTTTATCAAAATGAGGGTGTTAATGTTCAGATTGGAGGGAGCGATCAGTGGGGCAATATAACTGCTGGTACTGAACTTATTAGAAAGATTCTTCAGCCAGAAGGGGATGTGGCTTTTGGCTTGACATTCCCTCTTCTATTGAAGAGTGATGGCACTAAATTTGGGAAATCAGAGGATGGTGCCATTTGGCTTTCACCGTCCTTGTTATCTCCTTACAAGTTCTACCAGTATTTTTTTTCGGTCCCGGATGCTGATGTTATTAGGTTTTTAAAGATACTTACTTTCTTGGACATAGAGGAGATTGATGAGTTGGAGAAGGAAATGAATAGACCTGGCTATGCCCCCAACACTGCTCAGCGGAGGCTGGCTGAACAGGTCACTCTTTTTGTTCACGGTGAGGATGGACTTAATGAGGCTCTCAAGGCAACTGAGGCTTTGAGACCTGGAGCTGAGACCAAGTTGGATTGGAAGACCTTTGAGGGCATTGCTGAAGATGTGCCTTCCTGTTCTTTGGCCTCTGACCAGGTTCTCAATATCTCTCTTATCGATCTTTCTGTTTCTTCCGGTCTGCTTGATAGTAAATCAGCTGCCCGCCGTCTGTTGAAGCAAGGAGGGCTTTACTTGAACAACAGCAGAGTTGATAGCGAAACTAAGAGAATTGAACCTCAAGACATTGTGGATGGAAAAGTTCTCCTTTTATCTGCTGGCAAGAAGAACAAAGTCATTGTACGAATAACTTGACTACTCTTGTTGTTGCATAGTTGATTGTTTGCTTTAAATTGCTGTCCCATCTTTTGAGTTCTCTGCAGCCTTCCCAAGCAATGAATTTCATGGGATAGAAGACACCAAGGATATTTAAAAACAGTATTTCAAAAATTTTGCACTTATTTATCACCTCTTCCATGACAGGGTGTTGAACTATGGTCTTGATCAAGTTAGATGTGTAACCTAAAATCAGTATTCTCTGCTACACAGTTCATGTCACCCACTTGTTTTCTCTTATTTATAACTCTTAAGCTTGTAATTGCAGACAGTAAGAAAATTACTTTATTGTTATTCGTGTGTTTTTGGGTTTAGATTAGATGCTAGAGATGTCACTGGTTGATTGGTGCATATTTTTTGTGGATAGATAAGATATTAGAAAGCCTATTTCATGGGCGTTGGAAGATTACAAGAATGGAAGTGACATTTCTGTACACATTTTACCTTTCTGGCTTTCCATAATTTTCAAGAGAAAAGGAACGATCACCATCCTCTGCTGAGTTGGTTTCTGGCAGTGTGCATTAGTTATCTTCCCCTTTCTGGTGCTTGATTTCAATTGAGTGATGGGAGTAGGATGGGTTGAGGATGGAAAGAGGTGGTAGTATCACAGCACCCTTGGCTTCTCCAGATGTACCTGCAGTAGGATGTTTAAAAGGACAATAACTATGATAATGAGCTGTCCTAAATTAGAGCAGTGTCGACGATTGTTATTTTGTTCCAATTTCATGTTTTTAGGTTTTATCCGGGCACTTTCTGATCCAGTAAGCTAGTTGAAATTTCATTGTCTGCATTTCACATGGAATTTTTCTTCTTTTTGAACAAATTGCACAGGGATGTTGAGACTTCGATAGAAACTGAACCTTTTCTTACGAAGACACTTATCAGCAGAGTCTTCAATTTGAGAGCTAATGAGCCTGAACTTCAACGTTTATCTTGATAAAAATCAAACTCACTCCCTTTCCCATATTCAGCCTTTTCTTGGAGTTCGTGATTGCCAGGAACGAGAAATTCCTTGCTTGCAGACCGCATGGATAGACCCAGATTACTATAAAATATTGGGCTGACAATGGAAGTGGATCACATGCTTGCGTGTGCCTTCTCATTTTTCATGGTACCCCATAATCAATGTTATTTAGTCCCTAGATTCTGGTTATTTATAGAATTTTCCTGCAAATGATTCTTAGATCTGGTTGTCTGTTGCAACTCCACTCACAATAATCTTTACTTTCTCGATTGTGATCAATTTCCTGTCTATCCTGTCTATACAGGATATGGCTTCCTCCTTTTATCTCAATTTATAAGAATGATCCCACTATTCTAATCGGATTTTGTGGCTCTTTTTATATTGCTTACAGCATTTTTACATCAGTTAAAAAGCAACAGTAGTCACCCCAACCCATGTTTTCGCTTTATGGATTGGTTAAATAATTGTTGGTTGGTTTTTATGGCTCTCTTCCGTTGCTTTAGTACCTGAGAAACGCTCTTCTTTGACAGTCTTCATTTGTTTAGGTACTGCTAATATTTGCCTGATAATTTGATGCGTAATCCATTGATACGATCATCTTTTCCATGCTTTTCCATGGTGCTGGGCGGCTCAGGCCCCACCTGCTCCTGTGACAGCAATGAATCTTGGACTCGGCCCTTGGGACTGACCTTGAAATTTGTAGATTGTTGTCTTGAATGCGTCGCCCTATAGCACATGCACATGCAGAGTTGCCGAAGGATTATATTATGTTTCTTAAACTGGGGGGCTGTCCTCCATGTTAATGACCAGAAAAAGGTGAAACGATAGGATCCATAAATTAAATATTATTGAAACATAGGGTTCCATATATTAACAAATCAAGGTCGTAAAAGCGGTGATGGAGATCTATCATGTCATTTTCATATCCTTAGCAGCACTTGGTAGGTACAGATACTGATGTATTTAGCTACAGTTTGTGTGGCAAGATTTAAGGATGTAGGAAACTGATTATTGAATCACCAGAAAGCAAAGCTTAAGCATGTGACAGGTGAAGCCATCATATTTCACAAGATTCACTGCCTCACCCACCAGTGAAGAAGAAATCACCCATTATTCCCTATGCTTATTAAACCGAAGTGACCCGTCCAGCCGAAACATGAGATGATACCAGCAAATGGATTAATAAAAATAGCAGAACCTGTTCTAATAATTTGAATGAAGGAAACTAACTAACAGCATCATCCCTTCTTTACTGTCCAAATAAATGGCTGCAGTGCTACTGACGGCAAGTAAAAGGCTTCTAGCTAAAGAAGTTTAAATGTCATGGTCACGCTTGCATTCTGGAGGGAGAGAAGGAAAGCGAACACGATCCGTGCAATAGTTGTAGATGGTGTATTTTTTGCGAACCCACCCGAGTTTCCTGTATTGAGCGGCATCAAGATCTCGGAACTCCTTCTGATCCCACCAACGCTTACCTTGTGTCTCACAGAACTTGGCATTTACCGACGCCTCACAACCGTCAATGTGGAAGCCCTTGTAGGAGGCTATGAAGGGAGCCTTGGCCCAGTCAGTCTTCTCCAAGCCACCCCGCGTCGCCCAGTCATCTGCATTCCAAAGGCTTGAGTATATCTTCATAGGTTGGTTGAATGGGAACTTCAATCCTAAATCTTTGCTGTTCTTGAACACTCTGATTGGCACGTCATCTACAAAGAATCTGCAGATAAAAGAGGGAAGGTATCCCTTTGTAGGGTCAGACCAGAGTTCTTAGGAACAGATCAATAGAGGGCAGCACCAGTAGGAATGGAACTTACACGATCTGGTACATGTTCCAAAGTACAGAGTAGGCGTGGTATCCCTTGGTAGGATCAAACCAAAGATAAATTCTCTGCTCTTTGTCTCCTTTCCCTCCAGTATACACATTTGTTTGTAAGATGTAGGGCTGTCCTGTTCTGTTTCCCAAGAACTCAAAGTCTATCTCATCATGCTCATTGGTTAGAGAAGATAACTACACACAACAAAAAAAATTCAAAATTTTCAAACAGAATTCCAATTACCTAAACAGGGAACAGACAAGGAACAAGCTTCCTCTATTTCAGATTCACAAAATGACTTGGAAAAGGAAGCAGTACATACATAGAATGCAGTCACAGTTCCAGCAGAATCCCCTGGAACCATCTTTATGTGCATGCTAAAGTGACCAAACAGGTAAGAGCCTTTAGATTGAAATCCAGTCCCTTTTGTGTGTACATGCGCATATACACATGAGAGTTAATACATAGAAGATAAATACTTAATAACAGAAAAAATGGGTGCAATCTACCATGAAAAAAAAAAAAATCACTTGCATTGCACCTGTGAATTTGTCCAGTTTGAGCTGAATCTCAGAACCTCCATTGATGTATTTGATGTGATCGAAAGCCCAAGTAGGCACATAGTTGCGGCCGAACGGTACATCCACAACCTTTTTTGGTGAAGCACCCTTGGTTACGGTAGCTAAAAGCAGGAAACTTAAGCATACAGTCCACAGAAAAGAAGCCATCGCTAGCAGGGGAGACAAGAAGCCTCAGTGCATTTTCCAACAGATTGGTTCCTGTTGCACCTATTTATAGTCAAGTCTTTAGGCACCCCCGGGAGAGGTGAAGGGTAGTTTAATACTATTATAACCTTGGAAAAATAAATAAACAAAAAAGAAAATCAAACAAACAACGTTGGTCGATACTTCGGCCTCCAACAGCGTGAGAGTGTTATCTTTTGACGTAGAAAATAGTTGAGCCTGCCCTGGTAATCTCATCATTTGCCACTAATGGAAGGAATCCAACGTAGTGAGAAATTGATAACTGATGAAAAAAGATTTTATCATTATATTTTTTATATTTTTTTTATTTTAAAAATACTAAATTTAAAAAATATAGAAATATAATTTTTCTGAATTCTAGGTGTGTTGGGTTAGCACGTGCCTGCACCAAACACGTTTCAATCAAGACGGGCTAGGTCTAGCGCTGCCGAACTTAGCCACACCAGGCCAAGGTGTACCCCGAACATGGCCGAATTCGCTACACCCATGGATTCAAACATAATATCTGAATTTAACGCCATCAAATTTTATAGATTTTTACATAAAATATTAGATGAATTATTTATCAACAAATATGTTTAATTAAATAAGTTTACACTCTACCAACATAATTAAATGTATTAAAGTCTCTCATGATCTACCATGTTTCTATTTTTTTGCTGAATAAAATAAATGGAATACAACTCACAATACAACTCATTTGCTAAATAACATAAGTGGAATACAACTCAAAATATCATAAAGGTGAAATTAAACTTCAACTCTTCCTCTCCATAAAAAGACAAGACTCATGAGCTATAAATATACTTTGAATCATTCAAAGTAAAGGTTTATAATCTTCATTCTTTACTGTATATATATTTTCAGATATCTCTCTCTAGAATATTATTGTATTTTCTCATTCAAAAAAATACTTATTTAAGTATTTAAAAGTCTATATATCCATCCAATGAAATCTTTTACATATAAATACTAATCACAAATCACATTGATGTATAACACCAATTACAAGCTATCCACCATATTGATTAAAATTAAAAAAAAAATATTAGAATCAATTAATCAATCAATTATATAACTCAAAAACCGTTTTCTAAGTTACTTCGATTCCTTGAGACATCTAAGTTACTTCACATCATCAATTTTCACAACAACGTTTCCGGTTACCATAAAATTGGAGGAAAAGCAGTTGAGATGTGAAGCAAGTACGCTTAAATTTTGGACAACAAAGTTAATGAATTCACATTACTAGGATCTGATTGGAAAGGAAAGCCCGAATTCTGTCTATGAATGAACATGTCATGGCCACACGTGGTGGTGTAGCTGTAAGCTCTATCTTTTGTTTGCAGAGAGAGGTCCATGGATAGTTGGGCACGTATACAAGTAGCAGCCACCAGAACAGCCAGACCGGTGGTTGCCTTGCCTTGCCTTCCACTGTCTGGTCCCCTGAATTCGGTTGGCCTTCTCATGTGCGCGAGACAAGTTTTCTACGTCGCCTTAGCAAAGTTCCAAAGACAAACGACTTCCTTTTTTCCCTTTTTAGAAATATTTGTTTAGAGGGACAAGTTTCTCAATGATAACAAATAAGAATTTTTTTAATAAAAAGTAGAGGGACTAAAGTGAAAGTATAGATATTTTACAGAGCAGGCGGGCAAGATGAAAGACCAGTTCCATTACTCTCTTAGAAATCTGTATCCTGTTATCCTTTAATCTTAACATAAACTAATGTGGTTGGAATGCTCAATCAATCCACCGAGAGAGGAAATCAAGGAATAAATAATTAATGACAATAGATAGATCAGAGCACGTGAGCTGGTTGTGTGAATTGCTTTTATCAATGAGATAACATGGAAGGGACACACACTGACATATATATATATATAAAAGTGAGTTATAATATATATTTTTGCTTTAAAATATATTAAAATAAATTTTAATATTAACGTATTAAAATAATCTAAAAATATATAAAAAAATAATCAAAACTAAAAAAGAAAAAGATTTTTTAAAAGTACAGTTAAACCATGTCAAGCAACACCAAGGAGGCACCAGGCTGTTAATTAGTGAATAATTTACTTATGGCTAATCTGGGGGCACATCACCAGCAGCTGGTTTTTCTGTTCCTTCTGGGAGATGGATACCAGCAAAACATGGAAGCAACCAAATGCTAATCAATGTTGTTAAT
>Ga0307517_10004321_pt1 | contig 21879 bp, 17 predicted proteins | sample 23_EM_MG_FD_194515 | JGI IMG/M metagenome (GOLD analysis project Ga0307517, IMG submission 194515) | Populus trichocarpa ectomycorrhiza microbial communities from riparian zone in the Pacific Northwest, United States - 23_EM | ecosystem: Host-associated > Plants > Roots > Unclassified | place... | reverse complement strand
TATTGTCCAGGGGTCAAGGTTCGCACCGCCTCTCATCTTCAGAATTATCTGGATGCTGACATGCATCGCCACCCATTTAGCTAGTCCTAGTAGGTCAGTCCCTCATAACACCGCCTCAACGGCTGAGTTACCTAAATCTGACATGTCTCCCGTTTCTCCGTCCCTGACCTCCCTGATAACGACTGACCTTGTTCTCCGCAGCGCTGAAATGTGACCTGCGTGACGAGCCTATAGTGCAAGATCGGTTAGCCCGGTACGGTTTACACACGGTGCAGTATGAGGAGGGGTTGACGGTGGCCAGACGGATACGAGCTTCACGGTATCTAGGTGAGTGTTCCCATTCGGGGGTTTGACGCGATCGGTGTTGAGATCAAGTGCCAAAATTTTACAGAATGCAGCTCGAAGCACAACCGGGGCGTGAACGAGGTATTTTACGAAGCTGCCCGCGTATCACTGAGTACGAGGGCCAAAGGGTCGGGGTACGGTAGTGGGGGCTGTGTCGTCATGTAGCCCCCCTCGCCAAGCCCTCCACTCGCCCCTCCACAGTCTCCACCCTCACTTCTCTTTTCGGGATATCTCTGGACAAGCAGTCGCCGTGTTTTCATCCTATCGCTTATTTTCGGGATCCAGTCGAATATGTAACACCTCTTGGCTGGCCCAGTCGTTCGTATCTCCTATTGCTTATTCTAGTGTATATTCCCACATTGGTGTCACCACCGGACTATACTCCCACGATACCCGGCTTGCTCTGTATTTGAATATTTGCCCCTCGGTCCGACTCCTGTAGCACCGTCGTGGCGAATGGCAGGGGACAGTGTGTTGGACCACAGTTCAAGACCGTTACTTATGACTTTAGCTCTTTAGCGCCTATCGTATTACTTTAGGCATTACGAATCGTACGATGCTTTCAGCACACCAAGTTCCCACCTTAAGAATGAAGAATGTGTTATGCAGTTCTGCCCCATCATTGCTAGCCGTCCGCTGGCGGATTTCCTCTAAGGTATATTCTTTACTGAATGTCTTGGTTCTCATCTACGCGAGCCTGTAACGTGTTTATCAACCGAGTGAACGAAAAGAAAAGTAGTAGATCGTAGAACAGTGCCAGGGTTGCCGAGATTCGCGCTTTCCACAACATGACCCGAGGGTGGTCGGGATCTCTACACCTTTTTTAAAAGCCCTTAAATGAGTGAATATTATTCATGCGCGTAAGAGAGAAGAAGCCAGTGGATAGACGGGCCAACGAGATTGTGCTACTTAATAGGGAGAGGAAAAATATCACAGCGGTTCCGAAAAAATGTGGTTGGAGATCGATGTATAAACAACATTGGTGAGTGTTGCTCTTCGCGGGGAAGGAGTGGATGAAAACAAGCGAGGGTGGAGACGTGAACGACGAGAGAGTCGAGATCAGAGGGGAGGGGACATGGAACGAGCATAACAGAGAAACGACCCGTCGTTACGTGCTGTTCCTCTTCGTGTGTCTTCCTCCGACGTCCGCCTCAATATCCTGCCAGTCCTTCTTGACCGCGGGCGAGCTTCTCACTTGCGCCAGCGGATCTGTAATGTCACATTCATCAACCAGCGGCATGACCTTCGCCTTCTTCGAAATCCCAATGACCCGTCCGATGTCTGCGTCACGAGTCGATGTTTTCAATCCTCCTTCGCATTCAAATCCACCGTGCCTCCTCGTCGAGACGCCACTGTGCCGATTGCCACCTCGGGATCGGTGATGACCGTGGTAGCCGTACCGTAGGTGCTCGGAGGACTGAGTTCAATCTTCGTCGAAGCCATACGGACGATCTCAACGGTCTCGGAGCCGAGGAACGTTACATATGAATACCCAGACTTAACATCCATTCCAGGAACGCATCACAGTCTGGACCCTAATCCAAATTCCGAAGGCTTGTTCTCCCTGTGATCATCAATCAGGGACAGATTTGGTCAAGGGAAATCATTTACTTGCCGTTCGTTGACGTGCGTTCTCTAGTACCCAGGGCATTGACGCAACTTGTACACCCACTGCTTGGTCTCGAACCACTTTTTGGAACCGCCACGAAAATTCACCTGCCCCAATCGTACTCCCCCGGTTCTCTCTATCGTTCTATTTCCGTAGGTCTATCTACCCGCTGATCTCTTCCCCTCTTGTGGAAGCGATCTCAAACGGCACTCGTTCGCTTGATAGGTAATTGTAGCCACGAGTAGGACCATTTACATACCCTTCCGATGCATGTGCGGTACCCCTCACGAATGGCTTGCTTCGAACATGTGTGAACAAACTCCGCCACTCTACCTGATCCTAGAGTCGGAGCCATTTCTGTCCGTCTCTCGTTCCAGTGTGGATTGTTCGGAAAATTTTGATGCCGGCTGTCCGCTAGGGCGGGAGATACATGACATAGGGTACAAATCAAAGGTGGGCGGTAGGAGAACAAACATGTGCGTGTATAGAGATAGATGGAAGAGAGAAGGCTCAAATAGGGCAAAAAAAGAGGGATGGACAGGAATATTAAAGAATACAGTGGGAGGCGGGGTGATGGGAAAGACCCTGGTGACATGCAGAAGGACAGATGTGGAGAAACCGAGACGGGGTCATCACTGAAGCTGAAGTGCCGATTCGGTACTCTGCTCTGAACACGGAGAATCAACACCCTCGAGAACATCCCTACACATCTCCAGCAGTTGCACAGACCCAAGCTTCTCGGCTATGTCGACAGCGCGCAGTGCCTCGAATTTCGCCTCTTCAAGCCTGCCTTGTCGATACCAATTGAAAGCCTGCAAGCCCGCCGCAACACCAAGACGGAATGGATCACCGAGCGCGTGTGGCTTGGCGCTTTCAAGATGGGCATCAGTGTCGTTTAACCTGCCTTGGGTAAAAGACAGGCACGCCGAGCGGTAATGAATCCAAAACAGTTCCTCGTACCAGTTGAAGGAGGACGCGATCCCGAGGGCCACGTCGAAATGGTGAACTGCCTTCTCCGTATTGCCTTTGGAACCATATATATCGCCGAGAATCCGATGGCATTGGCAGGTCAGATGTTGCTCGCCTTTCTCTGGGAGGAGACTGATCACGCGGGATGCGGCCTCCTCCGCGGCGTCGAGTTGATGGTCGAAATACAACACGTAGGCGAGGTCATTTAAACAGTCCGCTTCTCCCACCGTGTCTCCAAGGTGTTTGTAGATTTCTAATGCTTCCTTCGCCTGCCGTATCCCTTCTTCAGAGAGGCCGAGAAGCCGATTTGCATCGGATAGGTAGCCCAACGTTTGAGCGACCTGACGGTCATCCCCTCGCTCTCTCTGGAGTTTCAGGACCTGGGTAAGCAGTTGTTTGTACTCAGCATGATTTCCGACCAACGAAAACAATCGTGAGAGCTCAAACAAGCATTCAGGCTTAGAGCGATGATCGTCTGGGAGCCCTTCGATCTTGGGCCTCAACACGACAAGCCGACCTTTGTGCCAACGGAGGTGCCTAATGAAACCGGCGCAGGCATCCCAGACATCATCCGAGTTCGCATTGATTGTTGTAAGGACATCGAGCAGGTGCTCAACATTTGCATCCTCTGATGTGATCCATCGCGCCCCTCCGAAGCAAGGCTTATCGGGATGAAGATCGACCAATAACCGGGTAAAGTAACACTCCTTGACCATACAGAGGAGTGGAGACGACATCGGATCCTTGGGACAAAGGTGATCGCGAAGTGGTGCTAGCATCGTGATGTAACCGTCGCTTCGATACGTTAGGGAAAGAGTGCAGAATGTGTCGAGGATGTTGATTCCGTCGGTGATGGTCGGGAACAACCAGTCGAAGTTGTTCTCCTTGACACCTTGCGGGAAGAATGCGATGACTTCGAGAAGCCTTCGCGCATCAGGGCCAAGTTCCTTGAAGGTCGGGGAATCAAGCGAGAGTTCGATCGTTGCGGCGAGACTCTTGTTGTGTCGTGTGTGAAGCATGCCAGTTCGCCGCCCTCCCCATTCCCTGGCCAGTCGGTTGGCGTCCCACCTGTTGTACTGGGCAACGGTAGCGAGTAGAGTGACGGAGAGCGGATGGAAGTCAAGTTGTTCCAAGATGTCGTTGACCAGATCGGTCTTCTCCTTGTGCCTGCAGATCCGATAGAACGTGTCGCGTCCCGCCTCGATCGACAACGTCGGGATCTCCAGAACCTCGCAGTCGGGAGGAACCGTGAAGTTGCGAGACGTGATACAAAGCCAGATGTTCTTGAACCGACTCAATTCTTCCACCATGTCGTGTATCTCCTGACTGCCCGTTCCCTGCGGATCGAGAATGGATTCGGCATTATCGAGGACGATGATCATCTCCTTTGACGACAAGAATGGTCGTAGGGTGGCCAGATCCTCGGGGTTTTCGATGCCCGCACCAATGACCTTGGACAGCTGACGGAGGAAATGAGGAGGCGAGGGGTGGAACTGGTCACAACGTATGAACCGTCGGTTGTCACCGAACCGCTGTTCGACGCGGCTGTCGTGAAGGATGGTCAGAGCGATGGACGTCTTGCCGATCCCGCCGGCACCAATGAGAGCAATTGGGGTCAGGTTTTCTGCGAGCCCAACGATCTTCTCGATCAGCTCGTCGCGTCCAAAGAAATCCCTCGGTGGTGGGGGTGGGAGTTCTCCGGATATGCTAGATTCAGATATGAGACAATGACCCATTGGTGATCTAGATCGCTGACCTGTCCCAAGTCTACATGGTGATAAGTGTTTGTTCGGTGACGCGATTAGCACGAGTGTCACATACAATCCGATTTTGGTCGTCGACTCCTTCCTCGCGTTTCTGGATCTCCTGGCGCACGTCAGAAATAACGGCCTGGATGTTTGCAACGATGACGTGGATGTTTTCAACATCTTGATGAACACCAGAAACGGTGGAATCTATGTTTCCAACACCACGATGAACATCAGAAACGAGGGCGTGAGCCTTCGTGACGGTTACGTGTGTGTCTATTGCAAGCTCGGTCTGGGGAAGAATATTTAATAATAGCCGCACAAGGAGCGACGGAACGCACGTTGAACACGAGAAGGATCCTGTTGAGGTCCGCCCTCCAGGTGGCGATCTTCTCCTTATCATTCTTTGCGTGAAAATATTGAATAAATACGTTCCGTTTGCCCTGCTTAATGATCTTCCGCTGGATATCTGCGACTGTTCTGAGGCCAGACCGAGAGCATCGTCAATGAGGCGTTCGAAGCGTGTGCTGCACGCTGCCAGTGTACTGACTCACGTTGTCAGCTGTCCCATCGCTTCCAACAGAGGTTGGCTAAGCTCGCTCTCCCTCTTCCCCTTCAACCCTCCATAGAGTGTGATACAGATGTTGGCGCAGGCCAACCCAAGTTCAACCGAATCGCCCTGGTTAATCTCAGAATCCTACGCGGGTTTTAGCTCACAATCGGTCGACGTAAGCCAGAGGGAAACCCACCCTAATCATCATGAGGAGAACACTGGCGGGGCCAAAAACAGCCTTGGCTGGTACGATGTCCACGATCCCACCTGCAAGGTTCAAGGCATCGATGGCGAGATTCAGAGAAGAGATGATGTTGTCTCGACGTTTCCGTTGTTTGGCCTCGATATCCATGGATCCAAAGTCGACGTGGCGCAAGAAAACGCTGACGCCGGCAGGCTGTGAGAACAAACCTGTACCCCAATAGGGGTATGCCTCGTGCGACGTGCAGACAGATCTGTGATGAAATTCATCGTCGTACCAGCGTCTGGTGAATTTGAGGACGCGCCAGATCGCTTGGCTGGACTCATCTGTCCCGTTTCTCGCCGAGAATGTCGCGGAGGAGCATTTTGTTTGCTCGTCGTTGTACCATGTCGCAAAATATTAGCAAAAATCATTTCTTTAGCTCTGCCGAATCGAATGACAAATGGGAGAGAATTGCGGCTGCTTTGAGATCTGTCTCTCGAGCCTCAGACATCGGGGACGTTGGTGACAACGTTATCGGCTCAGTCTTCTGTTCTCACCGTCGACTATCCTGACCCCCTGAGGTTAGCCCCCCCCCCCACCGGTGGTATGACTATGGGCAGGGAGTCCTGACGTAGTCTCGGGGGGAGAGGGCGCCGCGACCCTGGCTGCTGGCCCATCGGCGGCGCCGTTCAAAGAACGCTGTACTAGGAGGTGTTGTGGCCCACAAACTTCCATAACACGGACAGCACCATTCGTATCAAGCTCGTGCGCTGTTCCTGATCAAAGTCTACTCGTGTACGACGCATGAGCGCAGTTCCCACCTTAAGAATGACAGCCGTCCGCTGGCGGGTCTCCTATAAGACCTATTCCTTCCCGAATGTCTTGGCTCTCATCTACACGAACTTGTAAAGTGTTTATCAACGGAGTGAACGAGGGGAAAGTAGTAGAGCGTAGGATGGTGCTAGGGTTGCCGGGGTTCGCGCTTTTCACAACCTGACGGGGCAGTTGGGATCTCTACACCTTTCTTAAATCAGTGAATGTCATTCATGTGCGCAAGAGAGAAGAAGGCAGCGGATAGACGGGCCGACGAGATTGTGCTTGACCAGGGGAGATGTACTACTCAACGGGGAGAGGAAAAATATCACAGCAATTCCGAACAAAATGTGGTTGGAGATCAATGTATAAACGGCATTAGTGAGTATTGCTATTCGCGGGAGAGGGAGGGATGAAGACAAGCGTGGGTGGAGACGCGGGAAATAGGAGAGTCGAGACCGGGGGGGGGGGGGGGGGACATTAAACGAGCATATAGAAACGACCTGTCGTTACGTGCTGTTCCTCTTCGTGTGTCTTCCTCCGACGTCCACCTCAATATCTTGCCAGTCCTTCTTGACCGGGGGAAGGCTTCTCACTTGCACCAGCGGATCTGTAATGTCGCATTCATCAACCAGCGATACGACCTTTGCCTTGTTCAAAATTCCCAATGATCCGTCCGATATCTGCGTCACGAGTCGATGTTTCCAACCCCCCCTTCGCATCCAAATCCACCGTGCCGTAGGTGCTCGGAGGACCGAGTTCAATCTTCGTCGAAGCCATACGGACGATCTCAACGGTCTCGGAGCACCGAGGGGAGGAACATTACATGTGAACACCCAGACTTAACCTCCGTTCCAGGAACCCATCACACAGAGACCCTAATCCGAATTCCGAAGACTTGTTCTCCCTGTGATCATCGATCAGGCCTTCAGGGGCGGGCTTGGTCAAGGGAAATCATTTACTTGCCGAGTGAAGCAGGGTTCGTTGACGTGCGTTCTCTAGTACCCAGGGCATTGGTACAACTTGTACACCCACTACTTGGTCTCGAACCACTTTTTGGAACCGCCGCGAAAATTTACCTCCCCCAATCGTATCCCTCCGGTTCCCTCTATCATTCTATTTCTGTGGGTCTATCTACCCGCTGGTATCTTTCCCCCTCGTGGAAGTGATCTCAAATGGCATTCGGTCGTTTGATAGGTAATTGTAGCCACGGGTAGGACCATTTACATACCCTTCCGATGCATGTGCGGTACCCCTCACGAATGGCCTGCTTCGAACATGTGTGAACAAACTCCGCCACTCTACCTGATCCTAGAGTCGGAGCCATTTCTGTCCGTCTCTCGTTCCAGTTTGGATTGTTCGTAAAATTTTGATGCCGGCCGTCCGCTAGGGCGGGGAGATACGTGACACAGGGTATAAATCAAAGGTGGACGGTAGGAGAACGAATGTGTGCGTGTATAGAGATAGATGGAAGAGAGAAGGCTCGAATAGGACAAGAAAAGAGGGATGTACAGGAACAGTAGCAATGTCGAAGAATACAGCGGGAGGAGGGTAATGGGAAAAGACCCTGGCGACATGCGGAAGGACAGATGCGGAGAAACTGAGACGGAGCCATCACTCTGATTCGGTACTCTGCTCTGAACACGAAGAATCAATAACCGCGAGAACCTTCCTACACGCATCCAGCAGTAGCGCAGCCCCAAGCTTCTCGGCTACGTCTGCGGCGCACAGTGCCTCGAATTTCGCCTCTTCAAGCCTGCCTTGTTGATGCCAAGTGAGGGCCTGCAAGACCGTCGCAGCACCAAGACGGAATGGATCACCGGGCGCGTGGGACTTGGCGCGTTCAACGTGGGCATCAGCGTCGTCAAACCTGCCTTGTTTGAGAGACAGGCACGCTGAGCGGTAATGAATCCAAAACATATCTTCGTGCCAATCGAAGGAGGACGCGATTCCAAGGGCCACCTCGAAATGGTGAACTGCTCTCTCCGTATTGCCCTTGGAACCATATATATCGCCGAGAACCCGATGACATCGACAGGTCAGAAATTGCTCGCCTTTTTCTGGGAGTTGACTGATCGCCCGGGATGCGGCTTCCTCCGCGGCGACGAGTTGACCGTCGAAATACAACACGTAGGCGAGGGAATTCAAACACTGCGCTTCTCCCACCGTGTCTCCGAGGTGTTTGTAAATTTCTAATGCTTCCTCCGCCTGCTGTATCCCTTCTTCAAAGAGGCCGAGCAGCCGATTTGCGTCGGATAGGTTGCTCAACGTTCGAGCAACCTGTCGGACATCCCCCCGTTCTCTTTGGAGTTTCAAGGCCTGGGTAGATAGATTTTTGCACTCGGCATCATTTCCGACCAACGAAAACAATTTTGAGAGCTGGAACAAGCATCCAGGCTTAGAGCGATGATCATCTGGGAGCCCTCCGATCTTGGGCCTCAACACAACAAGCCGACCTTTGTGCCAAAAGAGGTGCTTCATGAAACTGATGCAGGCATCCCAGACATCATCCGAGTTCGCATTGATTGTTGTGAAGACATCGAGCAAGTGCTCAACATTTGCATCCTCTGATGTGATCCATTGCCCCCCGCCGAAGCCAGGCTTCTCAGGATCAAGATCGACTGATAACCGGGCGAAATAAGACTCCTTGGCTATGCAGAGGAGTGGAGACGACATCGGATCCTTGGGACAAAGGTGATCGCGAAGTGGTGCTAGCATCGTGATGTAACCGTCGCTTCGATATGTTAGGGAAAGAGTGCATAATGTGTCGAGTATGTCGATTCCGTCGGAGATGGTTGGGAACAACCAGTCGAAGTTGTCCTCCTTGACACCTTGCGGGAAAAATGCGATGACTTCGAGAAGCCCTTGTGCGTCAGGGCCAAGTTCCTGGAAGGTTGGGGAATTGAGTGAAAGTTCGACCGTTGCGGCGAGACTCTTTTTGTGTCGTGTGTGAAGCATCCCAGTACGCCGTCCTCCCCATTCCCTGGCCAGTCGATTGGCATCCCACCTGTTGTACTGGGCAACGGTAGCAAGTAGAGTGATGGAGAGCGGATGGAAGTCCAGTTGCTCCAAGATGTCGTTGACCGGATCGGTCCGCTCTCTGTGCTTGCAGATCCGATAGAACGTGTCGCGTCCCGCCTCGATCGACAACGTTGGGATTTCCAGAACCTCGCAGTCGGGAGGAACCGTGAAGTTGCGAGAGGTGATACAAAGCCAGATGTTCCTGAACCGACTCAATTCTTCCACCATGTCATGGATCTCCTGACTACCTGTTCCCTGCGGATCGAGGATGGATTCGGCGTTATCGAGGACGATGATCATCTCCTTCGACGACAAGGATGGTCGTAGGGCGGCAAGATCCTCGGGGTTTTCGATGGCCGCACCAATGACCTTGGAAAGCCGACGGAGGAAATGAGGAGGCGAGGGGTGGAACTGGTCACAACGTATGAACCGTCGTTTGTCACCAAATCGCCGTTCGACGCGGTCGTCGTGAAGGATGGTCAGAGCGATGGACGTCTTGCCGATCCCGCCGGCACCGATAAGAGCGATTGGGGTCAGGTCTTCTGCGAGACCAACAATCTTGTCGATCAGCTCGTCGCGTCCAAAGAAATCCCTCGACGGCGGGGGTGGGAGTTCTCCGGATATGCTAGATTCAGATATGAGACAATGACCCATCGGTAGTCCAGATCGCTGACCTGTTCCGAGTCTAGATGGTGGTAAGTATTTTTTTTCGGCGACGTGATTAACACGAGTGCCACGTACCATCCGATTTTGGTCATCAGCTCCTTCCTCGCGTTTCTGGATCTCCTGGTGCATGTCGAAAATAACGGCCTGGATGTTTGCAACGATGACGTGGATGTTTTCAACACCGTGATGAACGTCAGAAACGGTGGAATTTATGTTTCCAACATCGCGGTGAACATCAGAAACGAGGGCGTGGGTCTTCGTGACGGTTACGTGTGTGTCTATTGCAAGCTCGGTCTGGGAAAAAAATATTTGATAATAGCCGCACAAGGAGCGATGGGACGCACGTTGAATACGAGAAGGATCCTGTTGAGGTCCGCCCTCCAGGTGGCGATCTTCTCCTTATCATGTTTTGAGTGGAAAAGTTGAGGGAGTGTTCCCTGTTTACCCTGCTTGACGACCTCCTGTTGGATCCCTGTGACAGCCCTGAGGCCAGGTCGAGAGTATCGTCAATAGGGCGCTCCAAGAATGCATCGCACACTGTTGGTGCACCGACTCACGTTGTCAGCTGTCCGATTGCTTCCAACAGAGATTGACTAAGGTCGCTCAGCCTCTTCCCCTTCAATCCTCCGTAGAGTGCGATACAGACGTTGGCGCAGGCCAACCCAAGTTCAACGGAATCGCCCTGGTTAATCTTCGAATCCTACGCGGGTTTTAGCTCGCAATCGGTCGACATACTACCCAGACGGAAACCCACCCTGATCATCGTGAGGAGAGCACTGACGGGGCCAAACACAGCCTTTGCTGGTACGATGTCCACGATTCCGCCTGCAAGGTTCAAGGCATCGATGGCGAGATTCAGAGAAGAGATGATGTTGTCTCGACGCTTCCGTTGTTGGGCCCCGATATCCATGGATCCAAAGTCGACGTGGCACAAGGTAACGCTGACGACGGCAAGCTGTGAGGACAAATCCGTACCCTAATAGAGCCATGCCTCGTGTGGCATGCGGACGCATCTGTGATTGAATTCATCGTCATGCCAGTGTCTGGTGAATTTGAGGACGCGCCCGATCACCCGGCCGGACTCATCTGCCCCGTTTCTCGCTCAGAATGTCGCGGAGGAGCATTTTGTTTGCTCGCCGTCGTACCATGCCGCAAAATATTAGCAAAATCATCTCTTTAGCTCTGCCGAATCGAATGACAAACGGGAGAGAATCACGGCTGCTTTGAGATCTGTCGGACGTTGGCGACAACGTTATCAGTTCGGTCTTCTGTTTTCACCGTCGACTCTCCCGACCCCCTGACGTTGGCTCCCTTGGTGGTATGACTACGTGCCGGGAGTCCCGATGTGGTCTCGGGGGGGGGGGGGCGTTGCGGTCCTGGCTGCTGGTGGGTCGGCGGCGCCGTTCAAAGGACGCTATAGGAGGTGCTGTGGCCCGCAAACTTCCATAGCACGGACAACACCATTCATATTTGGCTCGTGCACAGTCCCAGATCAAAGTCTGCTCGTGTACAACGCATGAGCACAGTTCCCACTTTAAGAATGAAGGACGGGTGTATGCAGTTCTGTCCCATCATTGTCAGCCGTCCGCTGGCGGGTATCCTATAAGGTCTATTCCTTCCTCGAGATTGTACTACTTAATAGGGGGGGGGAATATCACAGCAGTTCCGAAAAAATGTGGTTGGAGATCGATGTATAAACAACATCGGTGAGTGTTGCTCTTTGCGGGGAAGAAGTGGATGAAAACAAGCCAGGGTGGAGTCGTGAACGACGAGAGTCGAGATCAGAGGGGAGGGGGACACGGAGCGAGCATAACAGACAAATGACCCGTCGTTACGTGCTGTTCCTCTTCGTGCGCCTCCCTCCGACGTCCAAATCCACCGTGCCTCCCCGTCGAGACGTTACTGTGCCGATTACCGCCTCAGGATCGGTGATGTCCGTGCCAGTAGCCGTGCCGTAGGTGCTCGGAAGACCGAGTTCAATCTTCGTCGAGGTCATACGGACGATCTCAACGGTCTCGGAGCAGCCGGAGGAACATTACATTATGAACACCCAGACTTAACCTCCGTTCCAGGAATCCATCACACAGGGACCCTAATCCAGATTCCGAAGACTCATCCGCCCACAATCATCGATCAGGGGCGGGTTTGGTCAAGGGAAACCATTTACTTGTCGAGTGAAGCAGGGTTCGTTGACGTGCGTTCTCCACCCAGGGCATTGGTGCGATTATATTACGGGCATCTATCAGGCCCAACGAATCGTCCTCCATCCCCTCTCGCCCCCTTTCTATCTCCTCTCCTTTCCTTTGTCTACCTCTTGACTGAGGCGCAGGGAATGGCCGGGCATGATTCTGAGGAGATTAGGAGTGAGTTCACCCTTGTGTCCTCCAGGTAAATCACTAACCGCCGACCCGCCTATAGTACTAGACGTTGCGATCGTCCTGTTCATAGTCACGTTCCTCGTCACCTCCTACAGATGCTTTTCAAGGCATACGAAGAGGTTGTGGTGGTACGATGACTCCGTCGCGCTGTTCAGTATGCTTTCCTTCATTCTTTTCCCGATCGGTTCGTACATCTGCCTCTGGCTTGTCGCGCGCCAATTCTTGGAACCGACCATCTCACTTTCGTGACTTCAGCGTTTTCCGTTATTGTTGATGGTATGCCTCCGCAACCAGAGAACTCCGTCAGGTTAATCACTGGCGGTTGATTCTAGAATCATCGTCACAAAGGAGAAAACTCCTCGGCTGTTATCTCGTGATCATTGGTTATTATACCCCGATCTGGTGAAGCGTCTCGCTCGTCCAACCCGGAACGATGAGCTCATATACAAGTGGGGGGGCACGGATTTCCATTGTATTAACTGTGGTCCGGATCACCCCCTGGCAGTTGCAAAGGGAAGATATTGCTATGTACGTATCTCCAACATCGTTTCGATACTATGCTTGACTTTTGCACTTAGGGGTCGCCGTGTTTTTCTTCATACGGTTCGCTATGCTAACCGCGCAGGCGTACTTGGTGTGCGAGTTGATGTACACTGAATGGAAGCAGATCCCTGAGGCCGTCTGCATCCTCCCACCATACCATCGCCTGCTTGCCCATTGCCTTGATTCTCAGCCACGGTTATTTCGGATGCCATCCTGATCGCTACCCCTTTGATGGTACGGAAAACGTCCTCACTTTTCTCGTCGTTCTGGGCTATAATAGATTTAGATTGCCAGGGGTGTTCACATCCGGGCGTTACGTTTCCGCTTGTTTTCTATTTTCTCCGTGTCAATCGTAACAACGGTGGCGTCAGTGGCACACGCCATGCTGGTGATGACTAGCCTGGGTTTTGGGAAGGAATTATCGGTACGGCGATCCCGTCCATATCGCACGCGCTTCCGAATCCCTAACTCACAGTGTATGCGTTTTCTTACTTCTTCATAGCGGGCGTGGAAGTGGCGGTGTCGATAATCGTGTGTAGCATGTCAGTCATCATCCCCGCCATACTTCGCGCTTTGGGTGTCGGTGACCCGTTCATGCGAGAAGACACCGTCGATCCGAACTTCAGTACTGTCGAGATCGTTTGTATGACTTCGACGAAGATTGAGCTCGGTCTCCTGAAAACCGGGGGCACGGCGAACACGGATAGCGCTGAGTCCGAGGGGGCGGTCGGCGCAGTGGCGTCCCGACGACGAGCCACGGTAGATTTAGATGCGGAGGACGATCAGGAGCACCGACTGGCGACGCAGACATCGGACGTATCGTTGAGAAATTTGGAGAGGATGAAGGTTGTTAGTCGAGCTTGCGAGACTCTAGATGGAGGAGGGGTCCCAAAGTCGTAGATTAGTCAGCAAACGTAGTTCCTTTTTTGGTAATACGCGTTGCTTATCTAATTTCCGCGAGTCGGCTCGCACGCCGGCACACCAGGTCGCACTTGGAACACTGGATTCCAAGTGAATCAGATTCAACATGAGAAAGATTTCGGAATAGGCAAGCTTGACATTGCCATGAGGGATACCCTCATATATACCATTTTGTCACTCGCTGGTGAATCTGACGCTACTCCTCTACAGAAAATGTTCCCACACCCTCGCCCGTCTTCACCCGCTCCCCCCCTGCGAAATGTAACACTCGGCAACCCCACACCAACTACCCACACCCACTACTTGGTCCCGAACCACTTTTTGGAACCGCCGCGAAAATTCACCTCCCCAATTGTACTCCTCCGGTTCCCTCTATTATTCTATTTCTGTAGGTCTATCTATCCGCTGGTCTCCTTCCCTCTCGTGGAAGCAATCTCAAATGGCATTAGGTCGTTTGATAGGTAATTGTAGCCACGGGCAGGACTATTTACATACCCTTCCTATGCATGTGTGGTGTCCCTCATGAACGGCCTGCTTCGAATCTGTGTGAACAAACCCGCCACTTGACCTGATTTGGGCGCTAGAGCCGTTTCTGTCCATTCCTCGTTCTGGCTGGGTTTGTTTGAAAGATTTCGGTGCCAGCCGTCCGCTGGGGCGGAGATGCATGACACGGGGCGCAAATCGACGGCGGACGGTAGGAGAATGAACATGTGCGTGCATAGAAATAGATGTAAGAGAGAAGGCTCGAATAGGACAAAAAAGAGGTATGGACGGGAACAGTAGCAACATTGAAGAATACAGTGGGAGGCGGGATAATGGGAAAAGACCCTGGCGACTCGGGGAAGGACAAATGTAGAGAAACTGAGACGGGGCCATCACTGAAGCTGAAGTGCTGATTCGGTGCTCTGCTCTGAACACGAAGAATCAATAACCTCGAGAACCTTCCTAGACACCTCCAGCAGTTGCGCAGCCCCAAGCTTCTCGGCTATGTCGGCGCCGCGCAGTGCCTCGAACTTCGCCTCTTCAAGCCTGCCTTGTCGATACCAACTGAGAGCCTGCAAGACCGCCGCAACACCAAGGCTGAATGGATCACCGAGCGCGTGTGACTTGGCGCGTTCAACGTGGGCATCAGCGTCGTCAAACCTGCCCTGTATGCAAGACAGGCACGCCGAGCGGTAATGAATCCAAAACAGCTCGTCGTGCCAGTCGAAGGAGGACGCGATCCCGAGGGCCACCTCGAAATGGTAAACTGCCTTCTCCGTATTGCCCTTGGCACCATATATATCGCCGAGAATCCGATGACATTGGCAGGTCAGAAATTGCTCGCCTTTCTCTGGGAGAAGACTGATCGCCCGGGATGCCGCTTCCTCCGCCGCGTCGAGTTGATCGTCGGCCCACAACACGTAGGCGAGGACTTTCAAACACTCGGCTTCTCCCACCGTGTCTCCGAGGTGTTTGTAAACTTCCGATGCTTCCTTCGCCCGTCGTATCCCTTCTTCAAAGAGGCCAATCTCCCGATTTGCGTGGGATAGGCGGCTCAACGTTCGAACGACCTGACGGTCGTCCCCTCGCTCTCTCTGGAGTTTCAGGGCCTGGGTAAGCAGTTGTTTGCACTCGGCATGATTTCCGACCGACGAAAACAATTGCGCGAGCTCAAGCAAGCATTCAGGCTTAGAGCGATGATCATCTGGGAGCCCTTCGATCTTGGTCCCCAACACAACAAGCCGACGTTTGTGCCAACGAAGGTGACTCATGAAACCGGCGCAGGCATCCCAGACATCATCCGAGTTCGCGTTGATTGTCGTGAGGACATCGAGCAGGTGCTCAACATTTGCATCCTCTGATGTGATCCATTGCGCCCCCCCGAAGCCAGGCTTATCGGGATGAAGATCAACCGTCAACCGAGTGAAGTAAGACTCCTTGGCCACGCAGAGGAGTGGAGACGACATTGGGCCCTTGGGACAAAGGTGATCACGAAGTGGTGCTAGCATCGTGATGTAACCGTCGCTCCGATATGTCAGGGAAAGAGTGCATAATGTATCGAGGATGTTGATTCCATCGGGGATGGTCGGGAACAACCAGCCAAAGTTGTTCTCCTTGACACCTTGTGGGAAGAACGCAATGACTTCGAGAAGCCCTCGTGCATCAGGGCCAAGTTCCTGGAAGGTCGGGGAATCAAGTGAGAGTTCGATCGTTGCTGCGAGACTCTTGTTGTGTCGTGTGTGAAGCATGCCGGTTCGCCGCCCTCCCCATTCCCTGGCCAGTCGGTTGGCGTCCCACCTGTTGTACTGGGCAACGGTAGCGAGTAGAGTGATGGAGAGCGGATGGAAGTCGAGTTGCTCCAAGATGTCGTTGACCAGATCAGACCGCTCTCTGTGCTTGCAGATCCGATAGAACGTGTCGCGTCCCGCCTCGATCGACAACGTCGGGATCTCCAGAACCTCGCAGTCGGGAGGGACCGTGAAGTTTCGAGAGGTGATACAAAGCCAGATGTTCCTTAACCGACTCAATTCTTCCACCATGTCATGGATCTCCTGACTGCCCGTTCCCTGCGGATCGAGGATGGATTCGGCGTTATCGAGGACTATGATCATCTCCTTTGACGACAAGAATGGTCGCAGGGCGGCCAGGTCCTCGGGGTTTTCGATGCTCACACCAATGACCTTGGAGAGCCGACGGAGGAAATGGGAAGACGAGGGGGGGAACTGGTCACAACGTATGAACCGACGGTTGTCACCAAACCGCTGTTCGACGCGGTTGTCGTGGAGAATGTTCAGAGCGATGGACGTCTTGCCGATCCCGCCGGCACCAATAAGAGCAATTGGAGTCAGGTTTTCTGCCAGTGCGAGACCGACGATCTTCTCGATCAGCTCGTCGCGTCCAAAGAAATCCCTCGGCGGCGGGGGTGGGGGTTCTCCGGATATGCTAGATTCAGATGTGAGATAATGACCCATTGGTAGTCTAGATCGCTGACCTGTTCAGAGTCTAGATGGTGGTAAGTGTTTTTTCGGCGACGTGATTAGCACGAGTGTCACGTACCATCCGATTTTGGTCATCAGCTCCTTCCTCGCGTTTCTGGATCTCCTGGCGCATGTCAGAAATAACGGCGTGGATGTTTGCAACGGTGATGTGGATGTCTTCAACATCGTGATGAACATCAAAAACGAGGGCGTGGGTCTTCGTGACGGTTACGTGTGTGTCTATTGCGAGCTCAGTCTGGGGAAGAGTATTTAATAATAGCCGCACAAGGAGCGATGGAACGCACGTTGAACACGAGAAGGATCCTGTTGAGGTCCGCCCTCCAGGTGGCGATCTTCTCCTTATCATTCTTTGCGTGAAAAAGTTGAGTGACTGCGTTCCGTTTGCCCTGCTTGATGATCTTCCGCTGGATATCCGTGACTGTTCTGAGGCCAGGCCGAGAGCATCGTCAATGAGGCGTTCGAACCGTGTACCGCACGCTGCCAGTGTACTGACTCACGTTGTCAGCTGTCCGATTGCTTCCAACAGAGATTGGCTAAGGTCGCTCTCCCCCTTCCCCTTCAATCCTCCATAGAGTGTGATACAGACGTTGGCGCAGGCCAGCCCAAGTTCAACCGAATCGCCCTGGTTAATCTTCGAATCCTAGGCGGGTCTTAGCCCACAATTGGTCGACGTAAGCCGGAGGGAAACCCACCCTAATCATCGTAAGGAGAACACTGGCGGGGCCAAAAACAGCCTTGGCTGGTACGATGTTCACGATCCCGCCCGCGAGATTCAAGGCATCGATGGCGAGATTCAGAGAAGAGATGATGTTGTCTCGACGTTTCCGTTGTTGGGCCTCGATATCCATGAATCCAAAGTCGACGTGGTACAAGATAACGCTGACGCCGGCAGGCTGTGAGGACAAATCCGGACCCTAATAGAGGCATGCCTCGTGTGGCGAGCGGACAGATCTGTGATTGGGTTCATCGTCGTACCAGCGTCTGGTGAATTTGAGGACGCGCCCGATCGCTTGGTCGGACTCATCTCCACCGTTTCTCGCTCAGAATGTCGCGGAGGGGCGTTTTGTTTGCTCGCCGTTGTACCATGTTGCAAAATATTAGCAAAATCACCTCTTTAGCTCTGCCGAATCGAATGACAAACGGGAGAGAATCATGGCTGCTTTGAGATCCGTCTCTCGAGTCTCAGACATCGGGGACGTTGGTGACAATGAGTTATCGGTTCGGTCTTCTGTTTTCGCCGTCGACTATCCTGACCCCCTGAGGTTAGCCCCCCGGTGATACGACTATGGGCCGGGAGTCCTGACGCGGTCTCGGGGGGGAGGGGCATTGCGGTCCTGGCCGCTGGTGGGCTGGCGTTCAAAGGACGCTGCAGGAGGTGCTGTGGCCCACAAACTTCCATAGCACGGACAACGCCATTCGTATTTAGCTCGTGCACAGATCCAGAATCAAAGTATACCCGTGTACAACGCATGAGCGCAGTACTTTCGTTCCGTCTTTTCTTTTTCCCGTCTGGACTTGTAAATTTTGGTTCGGGTTCCTCACGAGCTTAGGTAGCCGTCCGGCGAGTGACAGATATCGGAGGAAAGAGATTAAAACAGGAAAAATGCACATTATGGTGTGTAGCACAGGAGAACCGATACAACTAGAGATATAACGATACGCAAACGAAAGGTAAGGAGGGAAAACAAACGACAGAGGAAAGCTTGAGCGGCAGCACGCTCAACGACTAGCCAACGCAGCATTCGACACAGGGGAGGGGTTTCTAGTAACCTCCTGGGAACCCAGTCATCATCGGCATCATCCCCGTACCATTGGCCATCATAGGCGCCCCTTGTGGAGGGAACCCGTTACCGACCGAACCGAGTTGACCTTGTGTGAGCAACAGGGGTCCACCGAAACCAGGGTTTATGATCGGCATCTCAGCTTCTTGTTGCTCTTTTTGAACCTCCTTCTTCGACCTCTCCTTGACTTCCTTCTCAAGCTGTGCGATCTAAAAAGAGGGCAGATGTCAGGTCATGTTGTACACCCATGAAGAGCACCACACTGGCCCACCTTGTCAACAAGTGTGCGCTGGTTCTGGATCCTGTACGGCATGTAGAAGTCGTTCAAACCTTGTCTCCAGCTCAACTCCTCGACGACATCGGATCTCATAAGATCGAAGCAGACATAGAGAACAGCAGCGAAGCACTCCTTGTTGCCGATATCCACGAAGTAAGTTAACAGATCCTCAGCCACCTCGACGGAGTTGGAAACAGAAGCGGTAACGATGGCGTCCTTGAACAATTTGTCCTGCTTCGACAACGTGATGGAATCGTCCCATTTGCTGTTCTTCTTGTACAGGTGCGCGGCCAACCGCCTGAACTCGAGTAGGGCATGCTTCTCGAGTTGCTGGGCGAGGGCGACGTTGTTGAAATTGTCGAAACTGTCGATCGAGTCCCGGAGTGTGTTGAAGTCTTCCTCCTCGATCAAAAGAGCATTGTAGGCATCGTTCACAGCTTCGATGTTGAGCTATGGTCATGGATTAGCCAGATATCCTTGAAAGGGGCCAGAGGCCACTCACGTGTTGTACAGCAATGAGATATGAACGAATGAGAGGGATGTGGTCCATTTGACGGAACATTCGAACCACGCGGGCATGATCGATGCGGGGAATCATCACGCTCAGAAGGTCGGTCAACAACGTAGGCTGCTCTTGGAGGTAGAACGTCAGAGCCTTGTAGTAGCTAGATAAAAACCGTTAGTCATGATTCAACGATGGTATCATCACGGCGGTATTCACATCTCAACGTTTGCCACTCGGACAGTCACGTCCTTGAACTGGTTGTGTTCCCAAGCATCGGCGGACCTTTCAATCATAGCAAGAGCAGCGTTATCCTAGAGTCGGTGTCAGCCGATAGCCGTCCGCTACCCTGTCTCTCGACTCACAAATTCATCATACTTGATGTACAACAAAACGAGCTCTGGCCAGAGATGAGCCTTCTCCGCAGCCCTGATGACCTTGGGGATGTTGATGCGAGTAACGAAAAGCTTCAAGTGCTCCATCACTTGTAACAAATCAGCTCATCATCCCCTGGAATATGAAGCTAGATTCGCTACATACACTTCTCGGGTTTGTACTTGCTGTAGAGAATCGAAAGTTCGGTGAAGATACCCATCTGCATGAAGTTGAGTGTCATATCCTGTCGAAAAACTGGGCTTGACGTACATGTGCCCGCTCGAGACTGAGACCAGCCTCAAGTAACGAGAGGATCTCGTCGAAATAACCACGACGCTCGTAGATCGAGATCAAACCATTAAGCTCCTCCTGTAGGGAGGGGTCAGTGAATTCGCGCTGAAGCAAAGGAATCGAGGCTTACGGCGTGAACGACGATGTTGAGACCGCAAATTTGAGCCTACAGATGTCCTAGTCAGCTGCACTCAAGGTGTGAAGCAAGAGCCCATCTACCAGTCGGAACTCCTTCTTTTCAATACAAGCCGCATGTACTTGCTTCCAAACCCTTCGCACCACCGTCAGTAATGAGGCAAGCCGGGTGTGAAACGTACTGACTGGGTGTTTCCGGCCTTCCTCGCACTCTCCACAGCCGCCTGGTTCTCCTCAAGGTAAATGAGGGTAGTGGCCAACCTCGCCCAGTTGGAAATGCTGGTGAACAGCAACTTGGCAGCCTGGTACAACTCGTCCTCGAAACACTTCTCTCCAACAACAAGAACATCCGCAACGTTTGTAACGCTCAAGAAGTCTTCCATGTCGTGGAGGCGGTCAGTCTTGGCGTATGCGTAGGCCAGTTCTGTATCGATCTTCGGCTCACGGAGGCTCTTGCGGGCCATCTGGAGGTAACGAACCAAATCTTCATGCTTGTCTGCCCGAGTTGCAATCTCAATGACCTCGTTGAAGTTAGAAGGATCCTCGGCCTTGATATAAGACTCTATAATGGACCTTCAGAACCTGTTAAGGTGTGCACAGCTGCACTCGTAACGTACCGATGGAATCCTTGATACGGAGACCGTCTAATTGAGCCTTCGCCAACCGACTCCAAACCTCCGGCTTGTTAACCTTGTTCGCATATTCCACACCACGATCGAGAGAAACCATATGTTCGACCAAGACGTTGATCGCCTGAGCATGCTCCTCGTACTTCTTGTAGATCATAAATGCCTCCTCGTATAATCCGTGCTGAGTAGCGATCTTCGGGATCTCAGCGATATCGTAATTTTGCAACTTGTTGATATATCCGACAACCTTACCCTTGTCTGCCCGGATGGCAGTAAGGAGTAGGAGGTTCTGGAGATTGCGGTTGTCGCTGAAGGGAGATTGCTCGATGATGATCTTCTCGAGCAGTTCAATGAGTTCCAGGGGAAGATCGGCTTTGAGGAAGGCATGGACGGTAATGGAGACGTCGTTCGGATCAGTACACTCCGGCAAGACAGTGGCAACAATCTGTATCGCATAAATCGGTTAAACTCTCTTAAGTACATAGGCACAAGCGAGTCGAATCTCACCTGATCGATCAAAGCACGACGGTGGATGTTTTCTGGTTGAAGGACCTGACCCCAAAGATCGGGTTCACGCCTCTTGACGAGGTACCTCGCCTGTTGTTTGAACATCGAGTTCTCATTCGTGATCGCGATAAGCTCGTCGTCACAGAATCCCTTTGCGTACGCAATGTAGGCGAGGTATGGGTCCCTCTTCTCGCAGAATTTACCGACAACCAAAGGCTCGTAAAGGTTGTTCTCCTTCAAGAATGCCTCGGGATTGTTGTTGCTGTCAATGTAGATCTTGGCCAAAGCATTGTACACGGGGGGGTCTTGGGAGCCAGCCTGGACTCGGGCCTCCAACCATGGCAGGATCAGTTTAAGCCTATTCCTTTGCTCGACCTCGTTAACCAGCTCGTCGATGGGGAAGTTTCCGGGGACAGAAGCCAAGAGACTCTTGATCGTAGTTTCGTCGCAATCCACATCCAACAAGCCACCAACAACCTGAGGGGTCCTGACGGAGTTGACCTTTTGGACGTAAACTTCGATGAACTTGGTCAAACCGTTCTGGTACAGATATAGAACCAGGTCGTGCACAAAGTCGAACCGATCGCAGACAATGATGAGAGGAAGCTGGTCCTGAAGTTTGGCCTCCTTGAGGACGTTCTTGACTTTCTC
>Ga0307517_10004320_pt1 | contig 21884 bp, 33 predicted proteins | sample 23_EM_MG_FD_194515 | JGI IMG/M metagenome (GOLD analysis project Ga0307517, IMG submission 194515) | Populus trichocarpa ectomycorrhiza microbial communities from riparian zone in the Pacific Northwest, United States - 23_EM | ecosystem: Host-associated > Plants > Roots > Unclassified | place... | reverse complement strand
AGGATAGGATAGGATAGGATAGGATAGGTTGTCCATGGTACAACTTCCATCCTTTCCGTCACGGTAGCGGGGTGTGGGGTTCATTCACTTCATCATTCATCACGATGGATACATATCGACGGTGCTTGTTTGCTCGACTTGACCGGTACACCCCGAAGTTATTCCGTTCAGTTTTCCCCAAAGGTTGCTTGTTTGAAGGCGACGGCAGGGCGCATTGGATTAGGCGCGTACAAGTGATAAGGGGGGAAGGAACGTGGTATCCGCATTCCTCTCGCTCGCTGGCCACGACGTACTAACGCGGCCCGTTTACATAGACACGTATTTTCACGACGAGCGATCACTGGAAGGAGTGAGAGATTTCAAGAAGTCTTTTCGATCCCAGAAACCAAACCCTTCCCCATGGAGATTATGGAAGTGAGCCAGCATACCAACGAACGAACATACCCCAATTACTTTCTCAAATTTCTGGTTCGGAGGCTTCAACGTGGAGTCACTTCTATGGGGTCTCTGCCTTGCGAAATCCATGCCTCATATCCGCGAGCTGGCGCTTTCACCTCCACCCAGCACCCATTCCATAGATTGGGTGTCGGGGTTGTTACAGGCTGCTCAATTCGCACCGCCTATTTTTCTGTGATGGTTATGGCTTGGGGGCTATTGTGATGAACCTGAGCAACCCAAAGGACCGGATAACCCACCCTCAGAATCATTCAAGCTCATGAAACCCGAGCCCATAAGGCAGCCAGATGGCTGGCATCAAACGTTTACAAATCCCTAGTGCGAGACGGAAATCAGCGTCCAAGCTCCGCCGCATGGTGGGTTTGTTTGCACAAGTTTTAGGACAGCCGCTCAGCATGGGACTCGTCCACCTGAGTCTCAAAACTTTCTACCGGGTGCCAGGGACCGCCAACTCAACCCACCAACTCTCCGACGAGAGTCAGCCAGGCTCACCCGTCATAGCCCTGGCTTGTGATGGATCGCTTGTGGTCTGGAAATGTTTTGTTTGGACTTCGACATTGACAACTACGAATCTTCGCTCACGGTTTCACTAGCTCATTCAGTTGCCCCATGTCCGGACCATCTTAAACCCCTAGAGTGTCCGCAGCTTTGTGCAACGAGACTTGTGCTTACGTACACCCGTTTTGTTCGTGGTCAACGCACAGATGCCACGGCGGCGCTTATCGCCTCGACGATTGGCCGTGGGGGTTATGAGCGGACCATAGGGACACACTTCTTGTCGGTCCCAAACGACGGGAATCTCTGCCTCCTTTGCTTCCAGCTGAAGTTCCAACGAGGTCATGAACAGATTCCCTCACATGCGCGACGGTAAGAAATCTCGTTCGGTGTCTGCGGGGGGTCGGCGCCCATCGTGTTCACGGAGGGGATGGAGGACATGAGGCAAGGATAAGGTTATGGTATGACTCATCGTCCCGTGTCGATCATTAAGTGAGGTGGGGCGAATCACAGTGTTCATGCGGCTTATCAGACTGCATGTCGTCCATGCTTGAACCTATACTCTCACCGTGGGGGTTTCACCAAAGTCGCCCTTCTTACCTCGCCGCTTGCACCCGCCACTCGCTGCGTAGTGTCCCTGTCCCCCGTCATCATCCCATGGGCCCCTTCTGCTAACCAACTTACCTCCAGTCCCGAACACTTTAACCGGACTGGACCATGCTCGCACAGCGTCTTCATCAGTTAGACAGGTATTCGACTCAGTTTCCGGAGCAACTCGACGAACTCCTGCACGATAAGGAATGGACTGAGCAACTCGACGAAATCCTGCGCAATAAAGAATGGGTTGGGCGAGTTCAGTTCCTTCGGTGGGACGAACTGGTGGATGTGACAGAGCATCTGAACGACGTAGGGTTCGTTTCAACGCCTAATCAATCCCACTCATCGCCCCGGTAGATCCTTGATGACCTCGACCGCATGAGTTCACCATCCAGAAAGTGCCTTCAGATATTGCAGAAAATTTGCGGTTCGCGGGCGATTCTCCCCTCGACGTACGAAGTGTCTGGCAATCTCTTATTCAGTACCATGGAGGTGATTGTGTGTGGTGGATTCTGTGATGTTTACAAAGGGACCCTCGGCGGAGCAGGTGTCTGCATCAAACGGCTTCGGATGACTGCCACGGGTGATCAAGAAACGATTAAAAAGGTATCTAATCCTGATAGTCGTCGACTGGCTATCACACCCTGACAAGTTTTGGAGGCACTTTGCAAGGAGGCTGTGGTGTGGAAACGCCTCGATCATCCGAATATTGTGCCATTCAAGGGTGTCACGTTCGAACCCCCTCAACTTGTGTCAGAATGGATGGATGGTGGAGAGTTGAGAAAGTATATCAGGAGCAAACCGCACGCAAACTTAGTTGGCCTCGTGAGTCCATCTCTTCATCCCTCCAAGGGTCACCTCATACCGTCCTTAGTTGCTCGGGGTTGCCGAAGGTCTCGGTTATCTTCACTCGTGTAATGTGATCCATGGGGATCTCAAAGGAGTGCGTGGAGCTGCATACTTCCCCACATCCGTGCTGACAGGGATCGGTAGGCGAATATATTGGTCGATGCGACCGGAAACGCGAAAATTGTGGATTTTGGTCTTTCGACCATCGCACGAGATTCGAACTCGCTTGTAAATACCGACGTCCAGGGTAACACACCCCGGTACACTGCACCTGAACTCTCGAAGAACGGTGCACGGTATAGCAAGGATTCTGATGTATTTGCATTTGGGATGGTTATGATCGAGGTAGGTGATGAATCTACTCCATGGAAACCAACTTCATCCGTTGGCGAAGGCTTTCACCGGCAAGGTTCCCTTCCATGATTTGCTGTGGACCGCAGCTATGGCAAGGGTCATCTTCGGGGACCGTCCAGAACGACCCGTTCATCCTAATTTCGCAGACCACTTGTGGACATTGACTCAGCAGTGCTGGGAGCATAGACCGCAAGACCGCCCACGGATGGATCAAGTGATAAAACAGCTGTAAGTCCTTCCTCTTTGATTAGGCAACGAACGGTCTCATTCATAGGCAACCGCGGAAGTGCCAACCCAGTTATTCAGACGACACCGACACAACAAATCGAGCCGCTCTGGCACGAAAATCCGGAGGCGAGCCCACCGACAACCACCCCGGACACACTGAGTATTTGCGACACGGTCCCTCTCTCCCTATTTTCAACTCTGCCACGAGCCCCCGCGAATCTCTTCGGCCGCGATGCGATTGTCGATGACCTTTTGAGTCTTGCGGAACGGTCCGCGTCCCTCACACTATATGGGGCGGGAGGCAACGGGAAAACCGTCATCGCGCTTAGGCTCCTCCGCCACGTTCGAATCGTGACCAAGTTTGATAAGCATCGTCACTTCATGCGGTGCGACTACCTCATGAATTCGCTGGACGGTTTCCTTGGGCGTCTGTCCGACGCAATTGGCGTTCATCATCCTATGGACACGGCACAACTCCTGTCACACTTAAACCCTTTCCCCCCGCGTATCCTGGTACTGGACGGTGTAGATTCTATTCTCGACCCACTCGCCCCCGGAGCGGCTGAAATCGCCACAGCGATTGAAGAAATCGGTCGGTGCGAAAATATCTGCCTAATCGCTACCAGCAGGATGGACATCAAAATCCCAGACTTTCGCCACATAGAAGTGCCAACGCTTCCTGCGGACGACGCACGAAATACCTTCTACAGCCGCTGCTACCTGGGAAGGTCAGCCGCGGTTGGCAAACTCCTCGCGGACCTTGACTTCCACCCGCTTTCGATCGAGCTTCTCGCCAACGCCGTATGTGAGAACGATTGGGACGAACTAGCGTTGTTGGAGGCATGGAATGATAGCGGGACAAGTGTACTCAAGGCATCTGGTCGCCAGAGTCTGGAGGACAACATCCGGTCAACCCTTCTTACTCCGACCATTCGAGCACTCGGGACCACCGCCCGACAAACGCTCGAGGCGATCGCAGGCCCCCCGAGTGGTGTACAAGAGAGTAGTTTAGAGGTTAGGTTCCCCGAAATAGCCAGAGTAGGAAAGGTGGCCAATGTGCTTTGCAAGTTCTCGCTCCTCTATCGCCAGGATGGATTTGTGAAGATGCTCTCACCATTCCGGTTTTACTTCCTAGAGTCAATGCAGCCCCTGACTGGAAGTGTCCCGATGCGTGGCTCCACCGTGGAAGATACCCAATATACTCCCCACTACGCTCTCACCTCCGGTTTGTCCTCTTCTTCCCATCAGCCTTTTGTTTCAGGATGACAATTCTTGAGGGGTTTCCGGTAGGCACAAACACCGAACCATTGAAGCATAATCCACCAGAACTCCCTGCTGGAGCCTACGCCACAAGAATACGTTTGTACTCCTCATCCCATCCTCTCGTGGCTTTGTGATAACGTCATGTTTGAAGTTGGTCCTACTACACCGGCCAGTGAACCTCCAACACACGTCCAACAAATACCCAGACCGCAACCTGACACACCCCTGGGGGCGAAACTTATCTGGGAGCTTCAATCCGCGGGGAGAAGTAAGCATGAAAAATGTTGGCACTTTGCGTCTGGTTCCATTAATGGTTTCCCAGGAATCCTTACCCTCTTTCGCCCTGTTGGTACTCGGCCAGCAGCAACACCAGATAATCTAGTGTGAAAGCATCAGCAGGGTTCCCTCTCGGCCTCAGTGCTCGGCTTCGTACACACGTTTGTCTAATCGAGATTGAAACTTCTGTTCCGTTGCCTGTCTGCTCTTGCTGGCGCAGGCTCGCCTGCACCCCATGTTCGGCTCCCCCCTCGATACTCACCAATTGCATTTATCTATGTATCTTTATACGCAATAATATACTCGGAATCCACGAGTGACTCCGAGGTAGATCAGCGACCGAGGACCGTAAGCGCCAAATTCCTTGATCGATACTGACGAACTGCCACCAAAGCAAACTAGTCGGGACGGACGACAAGTACAGAAGTCAGTACAATGTGGCTCCAGCGAGCCACTTGGAGGTAGGCAATCAAACATGGAAAAGCGCTAATGATCTTCTTGTCTGACCGCATTGAAGTCTTTGGAGGTGGGCAAATGGAAGAGTCGAAAAATGGTCTCGCGGACCGTCTTCTAAGTGGCCTGCTTTCGCTTCCTTTCTGATGAAGACGAGGAGCTACTTGTCCCGCCGGTATTCCATGGTGTCTGGTCGACGGTTGGACAATGTTGCGTGGTAACCGACTCAACAGGTCCCACTCTAATGAGAAGGAAACCACGATTTCTCGATGTTGCGGCAGAGTTGGGGACTGGCGCCCCGGCGTCCGTGGCTAAGACGAATCGCCTGACCATGGTCGCTGACACCTAATCTATCTCCGACTTTGGGCTGCAGCTGTTGGCGCTGTTTTCCCCTAGATCGGACTCGGCACTGTCGTCCCAAAGGTGGGGAGGTCGTACGGGTGGATCGAACTTCCTGGTCCAAGTTCAAGTGACGCCACGATCAATTGGGCACCTCACACGCTTGCGTCTTCGACCCCGGCTCATTCGCCAAATTCAATGTGGATACAAGCGGCGGTCGCTCGAATCCTCCTCATCAGGGATCCGGGTTTCTTTGCTTTCCAAACTACTAGTGATAACCAGTCCTCGGGGTATCTAAAGAATCTTTCGCATATTAAATCCACCGGCCCGAAAAATAATAGCGTTTTAAACCCATCTAGGGCAACCCTGTGCGATCCGTGGAGATGGTGATGGATTTGCATTGGCTGGAGGCTGAGAGTAGCCGCGCTGCGGACTCCCCAACCGCACCAGTGTCAATGGCTGAAGTGATGACAAACTTCAGCGATAGCTTCCAATCCTCTCGAGCAACTGGTCGGATCCGATCGACAAGAGCGCATATCTCTACGTCAATCAGCTCCCACTCGTCCAGACAATCGCAATGCTTCTCAAGCGATGGGTCCGAGAGGATGAATCTGATCTCCCTGAGCTGACGTGAGGTCACCGTTCGGATGATGGATGGCAGGTGGTTGATGACCTCTGTGTTGAGGTACATCTCTCGAAGGGCATCGCAATCGATGAGGTTGATGTTCCTGACAAAATCTGAGGTGTTGCAAAACCGAATAAGCACCAATCGTTCTTTCAAGAATGTCCAGGAGTAATTAAACGTACGGTCACGAATGTCGATCCTTGTTAGGGTCTCACGACAGGTGGCTAGCAACTCGTTGATAGGAGCCAACAAGCTAATGTGGATGCCCTCCAAAACCACGGTATGGAATGTAAGTGGTAGCAAGGATAGTTGGTGAATAAAATCCCAAATATCCCGGCCGACGAACATGTACCGCAGTTCCAGTACCCCGCCGAGTGCGGGCGACTCCACCGAATCCTCAAGCACGCAATTGTACACGATGGGGTCGATGACGGACAGCCGCTCAAGCTTGACGAAATGACGAACGAACGATACTAGATCATTGATGGTCATCTTGCAAGCTCGGAGGGAAACCGAACGAACGCTGCACCCCATCTGTTTGAAACACATTGAGAGTTCCTCATCGGTGAAGCCATGAATCGGCGTTGCGCGAAGGTGGAGCTTCTGGAGATTGGTGAAGGAAGCGAAATGGAGATGATTTTTAGCGAGCTGTCCTGCTTCGGTGAAGTTGGCATGGTAATGAAGGACGGTGATGTGGGGAGAAGGTCCACCATCCCCTGGTCGTATCTCTTCACACCATCTCGAGAAGCTGGTGTCCGTGAACCGCATCTTCTGGAAGAGGTGCTTTTGGCTGCGGTACAGCCATTGTGTAGAGACCAAGGAGCAGTCCTGGAGGGATGCGGCCCTTGTCGTTGTATCGTCAGCGACGCGATCGACTATTTCGTCCACGATTTCTTGGGGGAACTCGATAGTCATGATGGCAGCAGGGTATTGGCAAACGAAGGGACGTCGGGGGGAGCACGACGCGGGCTAGTCGGATGATTACTCCGTTCAGAGTTAAAACGGCTATCGCTAAGGACCGAGAGTAATAAAAAAAAGCGCGCCCTTTCGCCTTGAGGGTGTTAAGGGTGAGTTTTAATGCGAGGGGTAATTGGGAGATGGGTCTTACCAGTAGAGCCGGGTCGGTTGCCACCAGGAACTGGCAACCGGGATCGACCCACAAGGGGTCAGCAGATGCGGGAATGCCGATCAAAAATTACTAACCTTCCCCTCAAAATATTCTGCTTGCATGCCAAAACGCCCTCGACCGGATCCGACGGACGAAGAAGAGGACCCGTTCTCTGAAGTCCCCTCCGATGGTGACCGGGAACCTGACATCTTTGCTGCTTTGACCTGCCAGAAGAAACGACGAATTTCTACGTCCGAAGAACAAACTCTGCGGGAGAGTGAAGATGATGAAGATTTGCAGGAGGTTATCCGCCAGGCTACGGCGAAACGCGACGTGAAGGAGGGGACCCATGTGGTGAAAAAGGCCAAGGGGAAGACCAAGATTACGAAAGGCGAAGTGGGCGGAGGAAGCTTTCAAAGCATGGGTGAGCACAATCATTCGCACCGTGTGTTTCCCTCTGGATTAGGATTTTCCACTTAGGTTTACACCCGTCTCTGTTGCGCTCCCTGACACTCCAAGGATTCAGAGTGCCAACACCCATTCAACGACTCTCGATTCCCCTACTCCTCGCCGACCCTCCCCAGGACCTTGTTGGAATGGCTCGTACGGGTTCCGGAAAATCACTCGCGTACATGATACCCCTCGCTCAACGCCTGGGAGGAAGACACTCTACTGCCTTTGGTGCACGTGCTTTAATCTTGTTGCCAACGAGGGAATTGGCTCTGCAGATTTTAAAAGTCGGGAAAGAGCTCGTTAGAAAATGGCACTCCGGAGAGGGAGGTCATGCGGGGGATAACCAGACCCAGGAGGAGAGCTCCAGGGGCCAGAGTCTGCGATGGGGGTTGGTGGTTGGTGGTGAAGGAATGGATGAACAATTTGAGATGATGTCGAACAATCCAGACATGTGAGTATTTTCACTGGAGCGTGCAATTCGCCCCGTTTCTGAATTTCGCGCTAGCATAATTGCGACACCTGGACGACTATTGCACCTCATCGTCGAGATGAATTTGGACCTCAAGTCTGTCCAATACATCGTTTTTGATGAAGCCGATCGACTTTTCGAGATGGGTTTCGAGACTGCACTGACGGAGATCATCCACCGCCTTCCCGTCACTCGGCAAACTCTCCTCTTTTCCGCCACGCTCCCAAAGTCTCTTGTAGAATTTGCCAAAGCCGGTCTCCAGACTCCCAAACTCGTCCGCCTCGACGCCGAGGGGAAGATCAGCACCGACCTCAAGATGTCTTTCTTTTCCCTCAAACAGGCTGAGAAGGACGCGTGTCTTCTCTTTCTACTTCGAGATGTAATCGGTGTGCCCATGGGATTCAACCAACCGGAAGAAGTTTCCGAAGGGAAGGGGAAGAAGAAGTCTATCAGCCAATACGCTGCACCACACCAAACCCTCATCTTCGTCGCTACAAAGCATCACGTCGAATACCTCACCGTCCTTCTCACCACCGCCGGCTATTCCGTCTCTCAAATATACGGTACTCTCGACCAAACCGCTCGTTCGATTCAGATGGACAGGTTCAGGCGAGGAATAACCAATGTCTTGGTCGTAACAGACGTTGCCGCCCGTGGTATCGATATTCCGGTCTTGGAAAACGTCGTGAACTACGACTTTCCCACCGGTGCGAGGGTGTTTGTTCATCGGGTTGGCAGGACGGCGAGGGCGGGAAGGACAGGTTGGGCGTGGTCATTCCTCACGACACCGGAACTTCCATATCTCCTTGATCTACAACTTTTCCTCGGTCGACCACTTAAGCACCGCGCTTCTCCCGAGGATGGAAGGGCGTGGTGTGACTCCTTGATCCTGGGGCCGTTCCCTCGTGACGCGATCGACCAAGAACTGGAGTCGATCAAGAGCTTGGACGCTGAAGACACCTCGATCCAGTCTCTCCGGGAAATCATGCGGAAGGGTCACGGAATGTACGAGAGGAGTAAAGGAAAAGCCAGTCAGGCCAGTTACAAACGGGCCAAGGAGATGTCCAAGGACCCTGCGTCATATGGGCTGGTCAGCACGCCGACACCTATTCACCCCGTCCTCTTCCATAAGTCAGCAGAAGGCGTTTCACAAGTGAAGGCCGTGGAGGATCAAGCGGGGGAGGCAAAACGCGTTGCGTTGCTCAAGGTCATCAATTCGTTCACCCCTGGGGAAACGGTGTTCGAGGTTGCCCACAAAGCTCATAAAGGGAAGGGAACAGAGACTACGGCCGCATTGATGAAGGAGCGGAGAAAGGCTTTGAAGAAGGCTGTGAATCGGGCGACGCATGCGTCCGCCTCCAAGGGAGAGCCTGAAGAGGAGGATGAGGAAGAACCCACGAGCCGGGTGGTCGCGATGGCCGACGAGGATGATATTGCTGTGCGTTGTGATAATTCTCCTATCTTCCTCTCATCCAGCTGATGGATATGTAGGAGGTCTTCGATACCCCATCCTCGAAGAAAGACAGGAAAGGGAACCACGACTACAAGGACTCGGAATACTACATGTCTTACGTCCAGAAGGATGCCGACACAGAGAAAGGGTGGGTTGATATCATAAAACGGTTTGTTACTGTACGTGATCTCATATCTATTCAGGTACTCTCTCAGGGACGGTGCTTCGTTTGTCGAACAAGCTCGAAACGCCACATTCGACCTCGCAGGCGACGAAGCGCTCCTCGATCAGAGGAAAAGAAAACAGATGACTTGGGACAAGAAGAAGAAAAAGTTCGTCCAAGGCGACGGCGCTGGGGCTGATAATGTTAAGCTCGTCAAAACCGAGAGCGGTGTCAAGCTTCCAGCTACGTATCGCAGCGGGCGATTCGAGGAGTGGAAGTCTAAAAATAGGAAGAGTCTTCCGCGGGTCGGTGAGACTGAGAGCGGTCGAGGGGGACACATCGGGAAGAGGTATCTGCACAAGAAGGTTTCCGAGCCAAAACGGTTGGATAAGGCACATGTGGATTACGAGAGGAAGGCAAGGCAGCGGAAGAAGGAGGCTGGGGTGAGTGGCATGGGTGAGGGTGATGATCCACCGCAGCAGTCGAGGAGGGGGGGTAAGAAGGCTGTACTTGGAAAGAGGTATGGTGGGAAGACCGTCGGGAGGGTGAAGACGGAGCTCAAAACGGTGGATCAGATCAGGAAGGCAAGGAAGGTCGCTGAGCACCGGAAGGCGAAGAACGCTCGACCAAGTAATAAGGGTAAAGGCAAAGGGCGCCGTTGACATGCCCGTAATTACCTCCTGTACTTCGCTGCTGGCACGTCTACGGATCTATCGCATACTCCCATCGGGCCCCATCGCCTCGGACCACCTTGGGACTCTCCAACCCTTCTAACAGATCCACCCCGACGCTTTTGAGAGCGTCGCAGCACCATTGCGGGTATCCACTGTCACCATAATAATCCGCAAAGAACTTCTTAAGATACTCAGGGAACCTCCCCGCCAGGATCGCGTCTCTCGCACCTCCCATCAGCCGGGCTTGGAAGACGAGGTTGTGCATGGTCACGGCTATACGTATGGTCGCGTACGTTCACGCAGGGTGAGCGACGTACCGATGAGATGTCTCAGGCTGGGCGCTTGCTTACCGTGCGCCGCCGCTGTCTCAATCGTAACGGTATGATGAAGCAATGCCCGGGATGTCCCACTGGAGCAGGTTGGACATGGACAACCCTCTTCGATTGGTTTCAGATCGTGCGAATGCCTTTTTAGTTCTGGTTCCGATGAGTTTATCCGGAGGGAAACGAACTAGTCAGATATGGGGTCGACCGAACATTCCGCGGGTCGGGACTCACTGAGGTTGAGCGGTCCGGTGAATGTTAGGGCGACACCAAACCGGGCTGTGCGGGTAGGGAAGACGCAGTCGGCCTGAGGAGAGGGTTTTGAGCATTGTATTAGGGAAAATGTGCCTCGGGCGTGTACCATATCAACTCCCAAGGCTACACAAACAAGCAGGTCTGTGGAATTACAGATCAGGAACACAGTTGGGATTTGTCTGATCTGATTGATAACCCACCTTCGGCGAAACCTATACCCATCGCATATCTGGGACCTAGAGTACATTGAACGTAAATGGACAAATCATGACAAAAGAAGAAGAATACTCACGATCTGTGGGGAGACCATCGGCACTTTGCTTAATGCTATATAACTGTTAGCTTGGATCTCCCGCAACTCCGCAATATTGCCTACATTCTCCAGAAGATATCTGAGGACCAGTCAGTTGTGCGGAAACAGATTGATATGTGGTGACGGACATTCCCACCTTTTGCTTCCCCACCACTCAAGCCGCCAATGGCGAACCCCGCGACTCGGTCTTTACGTTGAACCATCTGTTTGAGACATTGCTTCCGCAGTTCAGGGTCTAACCCACCCTGAACGATTGCGAATAGGTTTTGGAATTTGTCCCTTCCAGACTTTTGATGAAATTCAATGCATCTGTCGAGCCAGCGAACGCTACGTTGCATGGCTTCGCCGACTCGTGGACCGGTGGTAAGGCTCGAGACCACATCATCCAATTGCATCATGATATCGCCGCCGATGGCGTGTTGGATTGACATACTTTCCTCTGGCTTAGCGAGGGGTTCGTTAACGATACGCGATCTCGTTCGGACCGGAGCTTACCGTCAGCATGGTGGGTTCACCGGTGAAGGGATCCTGGAAGAGTGCGCCTTCCTCGGTGATCGTCGTGAATTTGTTTAGAGAAACGAGTTGAAAACCGCCGCTGTCCTACGAAACTGAGTCTTATCCCTCGAAAATGGCATTATAGAGATTACCGTTAACAAATTTCTATTCCATCCCTGGAATTTATGTGCTCCGCCCGCTTCATCGAGGATCTTGATTCCGGGGCGGAGATTAAGGTGATAGGTGTTGTTGAGGATCAGGGTGACCCCAAGTGACTCCATCTGCTGCGTGGTCAGACCCTTGATAGCCGCCTGCGTAGCTACCGGCATGAATGTGGGCAACAGGGTCACCCCATCTGCGATATTTGAAACGCTTCGGTGGCAAATACAATGCACTTATCAAAAGACCCACGGGCAAGTTTCATCCTGGACACGCGCGCTCGGGTAGTATGACATGTTGCGAGCACTTCAAACTGCATCCTCTAAACTCTTGCGAATGGGGCGGCGGCGGCGCAGGAGTGGTGAGGATGAGACAAAGGTCGAAAAAGGAAGGTGTTGAAGATGTGGGAAATTAAGATCAGCTGCATCCTTCTTTTTGATCGACTTTGACGCTGCGTGCCAGCCCTCATCCTTTCCGTTCTTCCGCCAAGCCCGAAGGTCACACACTCGTTCCTCCCTCCGGGTCACATATTCCCCCCTGTCAGGGCCGGTAGTATGGGGGCAAATTTGTTGAGAGCAACCTCGCGCGGTGTCTCCCGCGTCAGAAATGTGATCGCCTGCAACACCGGGCGGCTGCATTACACAAAGTCCGAGTTGCTCGATGAGCTCGTGAATAGAGGACTCGTTGACCAAACCACCCGGTGAGTAACCGACGACCCCGTCCTGTCTACTGACCCTCAAACTTCTTGCCAAGTCCCGACGCGCTTCGCCAGCACCTACGCACACCTCAAACAATATACAGTGGGGTTGATCCTACCAGCAACGCACTCCATGTCGGACACCTCATTCCCATGATGGTTCTTTTGCATTTTCATTTGCGAGGCCATCACGTTATACCGCTCGTACGTATTGTTTGTGTGTATCCTAGTCAATTCAATCGCTGAGTGTTCCGTTCGTCCTAGATCGGAGGAGCGACCGCACGGATTGGGGACCCATCAGGACGGCTATCCGAACGGCCCTTGCTCTCCACCTCCTCTGTAGAGGATAACGCCTCGACCTTAATGTCTGCTGTCGCCAATTTTTTCCGGGGGTCCTTGACGTACGCTGCAACGCGCCTAAAATGCCTAGATGTCAAAACCGATGTTCCGAAAATATTGGATAATTTCCAATGGTACAAAGATGTGAACCTATTGGAGTTCTTAAGGGTTGCGGGGTACCGCTCTAGGGTCAACACGATGTTGGGTCGCGAGAGGTTCGTTTCCTCTTATTTCATTTCACACTAGCGCGTTTCATGTTCACAGCTACAGTCGCTTGTAGTGTCAGGGCTCGCCTGGACTCAAAAGAGGGTATATCTTTTACCGAGTTCACCTACCAACTCCTCCAGGCCTATGACTTCCAGGAGCTCCATCGATCACTGGGATGTACCATCCAAGTGGGTGGATCTGACCAATGGGGAAACATCTTAGCAGGTGTAGATCTGATCAATCGCATCGCCGATTCGGAACAAGGACCGCAGGCTCGAGATAAGGTCTACGGGATTACTACCCCATTATTAACCAATTCCTCCGGTCTTAAGTTTTCTAAGAGCACTGGAACCGCTGTCTGGTTAGACAGGTCCCTGAGCAGCTATCAAGATTTCTACCAGGTACTCGACTCCCACGATGTTCTAATCCTGTGCTACCGTCTCACCCCTAGCAGTTCTTTATCAGATGCCCTGACGAACAGGTAGAGGAGTGGCTCAAGATGTTTACTCTGCTGGAGCTCGAACAGATTGCTGAATTGATGGAACGCCATAAGGTGCCGAGCGACCTCCAGCCCACATTATGACAAACGAAACTGAACAGCCAGCATTCAGGTTGCACCCCAGCTTCGGATCGCCCAAAAGGTGCTAGCAGAGGAAACAACCGAAATGGTCCATGGACGTGTGTTGGTTCCTGTGCAATTCTCAGCTCGGCGTCGCGTTTAACCGATCACGATTTCAGCGTCAGCTGCAAGGCAGGCTCAAACTGCCACAAAGGTTCTCTTTGATAGCGATTACTCGTCCATCAATGTTTCGGACCTTCTATCCGCACTTGAATCCGACCCCAAGCTCGTGTACATCGACAAGGATGAAATGTTTTCAGTACCCCTGATCAAGATGGGGGCATCCACTGCCATTTTCGGTTCTGTTTGTGAGTTTTCATCGTCTATCCGATATGGAGGTGCCTTTTCTCACAAATGGATTCTCTTAGCGGCGGCGAAAAATATGGTAAAATCCAAAGGTTTGAAATTGAACAACACGGCGGTCAAGGACCCATTTTACGTCCTCAAACCTGAGGATCTACTTGGCGAACGAGTTGCTATCTTAAAAGCGGGGCCACACAGACATCTGGTTTTGGCCCTCAGGTAAAAGTAGTAGTAATAGAATACAGTCATACCGCACCCCTATTCCAATAATACATCGAAGAACACAACTTCCACAGTATCTAAGAACCTATAGGACAATGATACGTCCACACTTCGAACCATACCCACATCCCCGAGGGTGCCAGACGCTCGAGGCGAAGCTCGTGAACCTGATTCCCGCACGCGTTTGCCTCGGCCACCTATCGAATTTGTCAGCTTACGGGAACAAGTAACAAGCGGCAGGCCATTTTACTCAAGTATTAGTCCCGAGCTTGGCGATCTGATCGCGGAAGATCCAGTCTCGACGCAACAGTTTATTCTGCGGGATGGGCGTCCACTCGTGGGTCACAGGGTCTCTCAGCCACCCATGCCATCGTATCTCGATCCTCTCCAGATGCGGCAACCTGCGCAAAATCATTTCCGCGACGCCTCTGGTTGAGGAAACTATCTGATCAGGGGGCACCATTGGGTCCGGTAACGTAACCAAGCTGATGGCCCTCAAGGCATGGAGTGGGACGAGGGCGGATGCCATGTAATCAAGAAGAGTCTAAGTTTGGGAATGAGGATGTCAGGCTGATTGTTGAATAAAGGTGAAACAGGTGATTACCTGCAGAGGCTCCCATGCAAGCGAAAGTGGGGGCAGGACAAACTGCAGGCCGAGGCTAACTAGGTTCCGGAACGATTCCCCCGTCGCAATTCGGAAAAACGACGTAAGGATGTCGTGTTGGCCAGTAGCGCCCACCTTGATTTGGAGGTGTTGGATTGAGCTGGTCGATAGAAACAACGCGGCCACCACACGATCGAGAGAAGGCGCGCTAATGGTATCTTCAGCTCGGACCGTGTCCACAGGACGGCCAGGAACCAGTTGAACGAGCGTGTCTGGGTCGTCCACGTTTAGGGCCGAAAGTCGTGGAAGGAAACCTGGGGGTAGAGGTTCCGGAAATAGTGGGGTGTCGGGGGTGACCAACAGCAATAGATTTAAAGCTGAAAGACCGGTGGTACATTTGAGTGCGTTGAAAAAGAGGTCTCGCAAGGAGTAGTCGACCACACCAAGTCCGCGCGCTGTGGTGCACCTGACGGCTTCAGCGGCAAATCGATTCTGGGTCAGGGTAAGCAAGCATTTCGTGGCTCTTATGCGTCGTCCAGGGTCGAAGAGATCTATGTCCAGGACAGCGTAGAGTCGTTTTTCCGCGATGTCGCGAAACGACTTGTTGACGAGCATGAAACCCGGCAGCTGATGAAGGGCGACATGATCGCAAACGCTGGCGACAATCTCGACCGGCAGCTGATTGGGTGACATGGCGAAAGTGGTTGGGTAAAGAGCACCCTGAGCAGAGCGCCCTTTTATAAGGCAGCGCAGGTGTTCGCTGGGCCACACAGTGGCCACAGTGGTGGTTCATGTTAAGTCTCAACGTGGGAGGCACTGCTGTCTGACGGAGATCCGCGGGAGTGGAAGAGGAGGGACGCTGAGCTGAGTTTGGACTGCCTAAGCCAACAAATTGGCGATCATCCCTCCACCCACGAGCGTGGGTGGGTGAGGATCGAAGCACAACCGCGTGATGTTTCTTTCGAGGGTAACCGCACCTGCACCGCACAGGCGCCAAGCTGTCAGCATGGGAGAAATGGACCGAGTTCCCTCCGGCGACAAAAATACCATCCAGCGTGGGCCGCAATACCGGTGGCAAACCTGGGATTGACGTCCCGAAACGCGAGGCGACGGGGAACATGGCCCCACCGGGACGAGCGGATGACGTCTAGAAGCGTCTAGGGCGGGCGTCACGGGTAGTGCACGTGACCGGTAGACACGAGGCGCCGGCGGATGCGCGGCGGACAACTCACGGAATCGGACAAACTGCAACGTCCTCCATGTCCGCGCTCGGTCTACTGTCCCTTGGGTGCGCACTACTTGTGAACAATGTGGCTGGGTTCTACCTTCCAGGAGCGGCCCCCCATGATTACAAGCCTGGAGAGAAGGTCGAACTACTCGTGAACGCGCTAACACCGATGTTGGCCAACGAAGAACACGCAAAGCTGGTACGTCCGCAGGCATTTTCGACCTTTGTAGCGGTGCTGACGGCCGCAGAAATCACTCATCAACTGTTTGTGCTCGCAATCAATGGTGCTTCGCATCACTCACCGTCGTGCTGACAGATGACTACTACAACCCCGCGTTCCATTTCTGTCAACCAGAGGGCGGTCCAAAGGCACAACCGGAGCGACTTGGGTCCATCCTCTTCGGCGATCGGATATTCAATTCGCCTTTCGATGTGGGTTCGTCGCTCTCGTCAGTGGTGATATTGCTGACATTTGTATTGCTAACGATTACCAAGATCAAGATGCTTGAGGACGGCGGTGTCTGCAAAAAGCTATGCACCGAAACCGACATTTCTCCAGAAGACTCCGAATTCATCAATGAGAGGATTCGTGAGGACTATGCGCTCAATTGGCTCGTCGACGGACTTCCCGCCGCCGAGAAAAAAGTGGACAACAAAACCGGAGATGTCTTTTATGACATGGGTTTCAATCTCGGCGTCGATGATGGCGAGTTCTATGCCAAACCCGCACTCAATAACCACTATGAGATTCTCCTCGAGTATCATACCCCAGCATCAGGATCACACCGTGTCGTTGGAGTTGTGGTTTGGCCATCAAGGTTGGTGCCAACAGATTCCCGATCCGAGCTAACACCTAATTTCACTCTGCAGTCGTGGTGGCGATCAGACCGGCGATGTGAGCTGCGATTTGCGCACTTCTTCATTGCACCTGGACCAGAGCGTCCCAAACACTGTTACATACACATACAGGGTTACATGGAATGTAAGCCATCGACTGTTGATTGAAATTTGCAACCACTGACACCTTGAAACGCAGGAATCCAGTACACCGTGGGTATGTGAGCGGTATACTTTGTCATACGGTCAGAACTTACGGATGTCCAGGCAACGCGTTGGGACAATTACCTCCGTATCTTCGATCCTAAAATCCGTAAGTTATAGTCAAATTGATTGAGTGAGATGAGGGTTAATCTTTCTCCTTAGACTGGTTCAATTTGATCAATTCCATATTCTTTGTTGTATTCTTGTGTGTTATGGTCTCAACGATCCTTCTGAGAGCCATGTCTCGAGATGTAAGCCATTCGTATCTCCAACATCCAACACGTCGTCTGACCACCATCAGATTTCCCGATACAATGCTATGGACCTAAGCGTGAGTGTGACCCATCGCGCACGTCGACCTCTTGTCTCACAGTTCCTTAGGAGGACGTTCAAGAAGATTTTGGTTGGAAGTTAGTCCACGGAGAAGTATTCCGGTCCCCGAGGTATCCCCTGATGCTTTCGGTATTTGTGGGAAATGGCGCACAACTGTGTGCTATGACGGGTGTCACGTTAGGTTTGTTGAAACAGCAGCGTTCCATGATACCCGCTCTGAAGTCTGTATAGTGTTCGCGTTGTTCGGATTCCTGTCCCCATCAAACCGAGGCTCCATCGCCACCGTTATGATGGTTTGCTGGACGTTCTTTGGGGGGTAAGCGGACCTATTTTTCGCCAGACTGCGCGTTCATTGATTTGTTGGGATCGCAGGGTGAGTGGCTATATTGCCAGCCGGGTATATGCATCTATGGGGGGCACGGAGAAGAGAAAATTGGCGTTCTTCACCGCCACGATCCTGCCAACGTAAGCTCTCCTATCTGCATTTGTCACTTTCCTAACAAACGTTCAGTGTGATATTTGCCATCGTGTTCCTGTTGAACCTGTTCTTGATCATGGCTGGTTCCTCGGGAGCCGTTCCTTTCGGCACCTTGCTGTTGATTGTGTTCCTCTGGTTCTGCATCTCCGCACCACTCTCGACGGTTGGATCTTACTACGGTGCGAAGCATGGGGTAGGTCGTGAGTCAGACTGAGGGGCGATCTTCATGCTGATCAGTCTTTTCGCAGGGAGTTAGCCATCCGGTCCAAGTCAACCCAATTCCACGACAAATTCCACCGAAACCCAAATACTTGGAACCCTGGGTATGCCAGACACTAGCCTTGAAGAACGGCGTTGACTTATGTTATCTCAGGCAACCACGGTTTTCAGTGGGGTTCTCCCTTTCGGTGCCGCCACCGTTGAGTTGCACTACGTCATGTCCAGCTTGTTTGCCTCGAAAGCATATTATGCTTTTGGTTTCCTGGCTCTCACAGCAGGAGTTGTGGGACTGACCACCGCAACGATCACCATCCTGTTCACATACTTCATCCTCTGTGCTGAGGAGTATAGATGGCATTGGCGCGCGTTTCTGGCTGGTGGAGGGAGCGCTATTTGGGTGTTCGGTTACGGCATCGTTTATTGGCTAACACAGATCTCGACCAGTTCCGGGTCTTCGTTCGTTCTGTACCTCGGGTACCTCGTCCTTATGTCCGTCCTGGTGTTCCTGATGACTGGTGAGTGAAAGGGGAAGCTGTCGGTCTTTCGTGGTAATATGAATGAACGCACTCTAGGTTCCATCGGGTTCTTAGCGGCGTATTGGGCTGTCCTGAGGTTGTATAGCAGGATTAGGGTTGATTAGATACTTCCAATTGTCTTCACCGTTAGAATTTTTATCCTGACGCATTTCATTCCGTGAGACGATCAGGGTCCAGGGATGCCTTGCTACGTTCTAATCATCCAAAATAAAGAGCATTCTGGATGACAGTCGTTCCCTGGTCGTTCCTTTTTGTCAGCCCTGGTGTTTGTCCGGAGTTTGCCGACGGGAAGCGTGCTTGATATTTAGCCGCCGGTCGCGCTTTTGCGCTTTTCCCTCAAGGTTGCAGCGCGGCGACCACCCAGCACACGCAAGGTACGCATTAGATCCTTTCCTCCTTTTGTCTATGCAAAAAATTGGGTTTAATAGACTACACAAAGTTAAGAATAGTTCATGACCGGCTTTTCAGCAGCCGCAACACCATCCAGATCCCCGATACCTCCGCCAAATCCTACATTGGAAGCCAGCCGCCTATCGTTCCCCACGACTCGTCCAGAATTCTCGTCTTTCAAGTTCAGGAACATTGGCCAACCCCCTACGTTGCTCTCGCGGTTCTCCGACGCGGGCGCAGCCCCTGATTACCGTTCACCGTCTCCGGAACGGAGCCACATGGACATCGTCTCGTCCGAAGACTCCACGACGATGGTCACTGACGACCACCCTACGTTTCACCCCACTCCCCGAAAGTCCCTCTTGGACATACTGGGCGCAAGCGCAGATCAGGGTCACAACCTGAAAGCCACTATCACCCAAACACAAGACCCGGCAGTTTTGGAGCCGATCGTCACCTCTCCACTCTCAGCATCCTCGTCCAAGCTCATTTTGCCACGCCCCGAATCACGCTTGAGTTCTATTTCTAGGCAGTTGCCTGCCGCGGTGGATCTTCCCCGCGCTGACCCTGCTCTGTCCCGGGCATCTGCCGCTCCGGAGGTCCACACATACGAACTCCCCGATTCAGATATGGTCGATCTCTACGCCGATCCCAACTCTCCATCCCGGTCTCCCCTTTCTCTATTCTCAGACTTGTCCGAAGCCGTTCGGGAGTCCGCCGAGCTTGATAGAATCACCAGTCTGCACCATCTTCTCACCGCGGAACGAGAAGAACTCCTTGCTCGTCACGAAGAAACCACCCGCGCCCTGTCGCGAACCAAGACCCAGCTTGATCGCGTATTATCGCTCACAGACGAGGCCATCCAGATGACGACCGTCTTCGTGGACAAAGAGAAGACTCTATTGGAAACTAAGAAGATGAAAGCCGAAGCCGAGATCGAACGTAGGAAGAATCTCGAAGCAGAACAGCGTCGCAAAGCCAAGGACTTGGAGCGGATCCGTCAACACGAGGAAGAACGGAAGGCTCAGGTCGAAATGGAACAACAGGCCGAACGCCAGCGACTCGAGGAGCAACGCAGGAAGGAAGAAGCTTTAGCAGCCGAGAGGCTGCGCCAGGAGGAACTCCAGGCTGAAGAACGTCGCCGGTTAGAAGAGGACCGAAGTCGCACCCAAGAGGAGGAACGACGACTGGCCGAAGAAGACCGAAAAAAGCGAGACGAGGAAGAAAGGAAACGACAGGCCGAAGAAGAACAGCAGGAGGAAGAGGAACGCCTTCGCAGAAAGCTTGACGAGAGGGAAGCTCTGGCTCGGAAACAAGATGAAGACAGGAGAACTCAACTCCTCGAGCGACGAAGGTTGGCTGAGGAAGAGAGGAGGCGGAAAGAACTAGAAACCGCTGCTGCTGCGAAGGCTGAGGCTGAGAGGCGAGCAGCGGAGAAGGAGCAACAGAGAATCTTCCAGGAGCGGAGGTCCACCGTTTTGAAGGATAAATATAAGAATTACAATCGCCCCGGATCTGGAGTTCCCCCTACAGGATTGCCATCTACCCTCGAAGGAACGTCGAGTTTCAATCCACTTTCGATCGTTGTCAACGATGTTCCCACAAACCTCCAGGCTTTTGTTGAGCTCGACAAGATCTACAGGACTCGCGAAACACCCACATTCGTACCCGCTACCACGGAAGCAGGAAGACTTCCTCCCGACCTATCTCAACAGATCAAGGTTTCGGATGGCCTCGTTGACCATGCAGTGAAGCACGAGACGACTTCGCCAGTGATCACTCCCGTCGATAATACTCAACCAGTGGAGGGTACCCCCCCTACCCAACTCCCTCCCCGTTCTCTCCCATCTATATCCAATTTTGCTCCTGCCCCAGCACCAGCGTCACTGCCTGCACCCCCACATCTCCCCGCGAAGCCCGTTGCAATACATTCCCAACCACCTGCATCCACATCTTTACAGCAAAGAGGCCGAACCCCCCCTCGCCGACATCTCCGTTCCAGATCACGATCGTCCTCACGCTCACCGCGTCGTGGGAGCCCGATCTCACGGATACCTTCGCGGACCTCACGGAGCCCTGAATCCGCTCGAGGTCGTTATGGGTCACCCCCAGCGGCGCGGAGGGGTGACCATTATTCCCCACCTCGTCAATTTTACCGAGATGGAGGTTCAAGATACGATCGTGACAGCCGCAGCGACTCGCCACCACCTCCCCAAAATCCGCGAAAGAGGACGTTACCGGGCGCTTGGGGCACCGCCAGCACCCCCAGCAAGTTGGATTATTCGCACCCCGCAAAAAGGAGGGCTGCAAGTCCACTCAGATCAAGGTCACCTCCGAGCCCACCATCCCGACCGCTCACTCACCCGCCGCCTGTCGTTTCCATTCGTCGTCCACCTCCACCCAGCAGGCGCAGAGGCGGAGGACCACCGAATCATGTACCCTTGGAACAGAGGTTGAGTCGTCAACCACAACTGAGCGATAGGATACGATGAGATGACTGCTACTAAAGTCATCGGTAGCCCGGGTGAGCGCTTTCTTGTGATATCTCAATATTTTTGCTTGCTTTCGTACCGCTGGTCGCCAGCACGATATATGATACGCCATGGTAATGACACGTTTCATTTTGAGTGTCCTGCGGGTACTCCAAATTGTGTAGATAGTTTGAATCGTACATGTTCCAGCCTTAAGAATCGTCCGTCCATATACATACTTCATACACGACACGTTAACTTGATCCAAAAAATAATAATCACAGTTGGTGTCAAGCCGCACCGCATATCGACAGCTCCCTCATCTCCTGCAGCGCGGCTTCGACCTGGGCATCCAACTGACCAGCGGCGTAATCGTCTCTGACGGTCTCGTCGAAGT
>Ga0307517_10004319_pt1 | contig 21890 bp, 12 predicted proteins | sample 23_EM_MG_FD_194515 | JGI IMG/M metagenome (GOLD analysis project Ga0307517, IMG submission 194515) | Populus trichocarpa ectomycorrhiza microbial communities from riparian zone in the Pacific Northwest, United States - 23_EM | ecosystem: Host-associated > Plants > Roots > Unclassified | place... | reverse complement strand
CAACTGCTGCAGTTATTCTAATGTTACTTTTCTTTCTTGTCATGTAAAAGATTAAGTAAAGTGTTTTTGCTGACATAATTCAGACACATAAAAGAAAAACAAACCGAAGAATTCTATCTTCTTCGATGCGTTTCGAATGACAATCATCAGAGTTCGATGATCGATGGAGATTATAACACCATTTTCAAGAAATTAAGCTTCTTGCTACCAAGTTCCAGTCTAGGATCTAGTTTCCTTCCCTGATCATTGATGGCTTTCCAGCTCTTAGGCTTGCTCCAAGATTGTTTGACGTCTTGCTTAAGAGAAGCGTAATATTACGGATCTTGAAGGGAAAAAAGAGAGTTAAAAACTAGTAATAAAAAGTGCATTAAATTGTTTCAAGTGGTTTGGTGCTTGTTTCTCTTGAGCACGGTTTTGAATTTAAGACTTTTGAATAGAATACACCATTATTAAAAGAGTTTTACTTTTTAGAGGACCGAGATTAAAAAAAAATGCATTACTTTTTGTTATTCATTTAGGGGTGTTTAGTAGTATAATTATGATTGGTTTTTAAAATACTTTTTATTTAAAAAAGCATTAAAATATATTTTTTTATTTTTTAAAAATTATTTTTAATATTAATGTATTAAAATTATCTGAAAACAACAAAAAAATATTAATTTAAAATAAAAAAATAAATTTATTAAAAATATTTTTAAAATACAAAAATAAACAAGTAGACTAAGACACTTTCTTTGAAGTAGGTTGAAGGATATATTACTTGGGAATGAAGTAACTTCTGTTTTTTTTATATTTTCTAACAGCATCTTTGAGTTAAAACACCCGGCTAACGAAAAGAAACAGCAACTTGAGTTAAAAATAAAAGGCATTGAAAATTAAGAGTGCAAAATCCTCCGAAAAATAATGGAAACAGAAGAATTATTAGGTGAATTCTCATGGAAACATATCGTCAATCTAGAGTTGCTGCATGAAGAACTCGATTGCTTAAGTTTAGTTTCTTTAAAAATATATATATTTTTTTTAGTTTAACATGGATGTCCGGGCCAGCTTGCGTGCACCTCGACTAATCCCACGGGCCCTGAAGTTAACGACCATATAAACCTCCGGTAACTGTCATATTTTTTTTTAAAATATTTGTACTCCTTGTGATGAATTTCAACTTATGCTAAAATCACCCTCATAGTGCGTCTCCATGCTTATTGCATGGTTCTGTGATGGTATCCAGGCCCTTTTTGCGCCTATGTTTGAGAAGGAAAGTAGTGATTTCTTTGGTGAGAAAGAATTTTTTTTATATTAAAAAATAATATAAATTATATTTTAAAATACCATCATAACTTAAAATTTTAAATTAAAATAGTTCAAATTAATAAAATTATAGTGGTGTGCCTATGTAAATTTCGAGATTAGGAAACTTTCACTTAGAAAAAATATATTAGAAAATAACATAAATTTTATTATAGAATTTTAACTAATAACTTAATTTTTTGATTTGAGATAAATTTTTTATATATATTTTGGTTTTATTTCAAATATAAAAGATATTTAAGTATGTGTGTTTGATATTATGATAGTTTTTACAGTGATGATTTAAATTAAAAAATAGGTTCAAGAAAAGCTACAAATTATAACTTTTCTCGAACCCAAGTTTTTATTATAAATTAAATTGAAAAACAAGTTTAAGTAATGGAAGCAAATAATTTTTAAAATTATGATCAGTTTAAAAATATTTTTAACCACACAACACTACAATATCAAACAAAAAAGTACTATGAAAGAAAGTGTTCAAGTAATGCTTGAGAGTGTGATAATGATTTTTTTTTTTAAAGTACTTTTACTCAGTAATATATGAAAATAATATATATATATTTTTTTAAAATAAATTATTTTTTATATTAGCATATCAAAATAATTTAAAAATATAAAATAAATAACTTCAAGTAAATAAATATTAAAAAAATCACGAAACACAGCTTACATGCAAATACAATAAGCATCCAAGAATGATACGACAACACGTTGAGTATTGGACCACCTTGCTTCCTCCCAGTCAACAAGGCAAGCTTAAATGAAAGTCATTCCACAACATTGAATTTCAAACACTCCATAAGAATTATTTTCGAGATAAGGATCCGAACTTTTTTTTTCTCTCATAATAGGTTGTCTCCGATTGAATTGCTCAGATTTTCAATAACAATACAACGATATGCATTGATAGGAAGGTGATGGTGTAACCATCGTATTTTCTAACAAGAAAATATGATGTTCTTCAATATTTCACTCGAAAACGAATTAAAAGCAACAATAATAGCAAATGCTTGCAGCTTGTTCTTGTCTTTTATTGTGTTCTGTCCCCTGTCTGAGAGCAAAATTTCACCATGATCGACCACTCTCTCTGTGCTTCGTAACAACACTGCTTGGCCATGGGACACTACCAAAGAGAGAGATCAAACTATGCCCTTTTCTGTTGAATTAAAAAAAAAAAAAACTAAGAGGGCTCAATGTTTTACTATGCCCTCCGAGAGGAATCAAACTCTTTCTTATCCTTGAATTTTTCTGCTTTAGTTATCGATTTTCCTTCTAATTTCACTTTTTTTCTGTTGTGGTTGTTGGTGATTAGACTTAAGGGTTTATTTCATATGGTTTTCTTCTGGGTTTTCAAGATTTTAAAAAACTATTTCAGTATTGAATTAGTTCTTGATTTTACAAATAAAGTTTCGGTTTGGTTGTTTATAAAAAATGAAACGAGGGTGAAAAAATATTGTATTTTTTCGTTTTAGTTTGATTATTAAATTTTTTTTAATTTTTTTTAATTTTATCTTTAAATATTGTATTTTTTGATAGTTTGGTTTGATGATAATTTCACCCAGTGTGTCTAAGACCAAGTCCCCGAGTGATTAGGCTTGGTACACTTGAAATATGCTATATTTTTTGGTGTAAAAAAAAAGTCATAATCATATTGTATAATTTTTATATATATAAAAAAAAATTATCCCAATTAGAAGGTGAAATTATCCAGTTCACACGATAAGAAAGTTTATCACTATAAAATCAACAACATTCACATATCAAACAGTTGTTTCTGCAAATTGCTTTGTAGGTTTGGAAGTGAAGCAACATAACATTCCCCATCACTTCAAAAATGAGCTGGCATGCACATAACACTCGCTTGCTGCTTTTATCTTGCTTCTTGCTTTCATGTTCCGTTGTGTTTTGTCAACTGTCCAAATACCAAGATATCACCATGATCACTCTCTCTAAGCTCCTTAACAACACTACTTCACCATGGGATGCTACTAAGGAGCCAAACCCATGTTCGTGGATTGGAGTTAGATGCAGTCCTGACAACACACGGGTAACCCATCTTTTCCTATCTGGCATCGGTCTCTCCTCTTCTGATTTTATACCTGTTATTTGCAAGATCGAGTCTCTGCAGTGGCTTGATTTCTCGAACAACCTATTGAGCTCAATCCCAGATGAGTTCATCAATGTTTGTGGACAGATTTCGGAGTTGCAGACTTTGAGTTTTAGTCATAACTCTCTAGTTGGTCCTTTGCCTACTTTTCATGGTTTTGAAGGATTAGAAACCTTGGATTTGTCTTGTAACTCTATGAGTGGTAATATTAGTTTACAGTTAGATGGGTTTCGTTCACTCAAAAGCTTGAATCTTAGTTCCAATAAGTTTAATGGGCATGTTCCCATAAACCTTGGGAAATCCATGATGTTGGAAGAGCTTCAGCTTTCAGTGAATTCTTTCCAGGGTTCCATCCCGTCGGAAATAGTGAGTTATCAGAATTTGCACAGGATTGATCTTAGTGCAAATCAGCTTTCGGGGTCTATTCCTGATGTACTTGGAAACCTAACCTACTTGGAAGTTTTGGTTCTGTCTTCCAATAAGTTAGGTGGGGAGATCCCAACAAGCCTTTCAAATATTCAAACCCTGCAGCACTTTGCAGCAAATGAAAACAATTTCTATGGCGGAGTTCCTTGTGGACTTACAAGGTTTCTTACGTATTTAGATCTTAGTTATAACAGGTTAGCTGGGCTGATACCACCGGACTTTCTGTCACAGCCGAATGTGCACACTTTGGATTTGTCTTATAACATGTTGGAGGGTTCAATCCCAGCAAATGTATCTCGAGACTTGGTTATTCTAAAATTGGGAAGCAATAGAATGAATGGCTCAATCCCTGTTTCATTTGAAGCACTAACAAATCTAACTCATTTGGAGCTGGAAAACAATAGTTTGACTGGTGTGATACCTCCCCAATTGAGTTCTTGTGGAAGCTTAGTGGTGTTGAACTTGGCACAGAATAACCTAATTGGTGCATTACCAGCAGAATTGGATGGTCTTTATTCACTTGAAGTCATGAAACTCCAATTAAACAAATTGAGTGGTGAGATCCCAAAGCAAATCCCCCCTGCGTTATCAACCCTGAATATCAGCTGGAATTTGCTTACCGGTTCCATACCTTCTTCAATTGCAGGCTTGGACAACCTGGATTATTTGAACTTGCAAGGTAACAATCTCAGCGGTTCAATCCCTGATAGTATGCCTTCTGTGGTTGAACTACAACTTGGACAAAATCAACTGAGTGGGAGGATTCCAAAGATGCCAGTGAGGTTGCAGACTGTCTTAAATCTCAGCAGCAACCTCTTTGAAGGACCTATTCCAAGCGATCTTTCCCAGCTGATGGGTTTGAAAGTCTTGGACCTCTCGAACAACAAGTTCTCGGGTGAGATTCCTGTTCTTTTTACTCAAATGGCTACTTTGACAGAGCTGGTACTTTCCAACAATCAGCTATCTGGAGTCATCCCAGCATTTCCACCACGGGTTTCGATAAAAGTAACTGGAAATGCTGGCATAGTTGACACTTCCGAGAAATTGGCAAGAAAGAAAGGAAGACAAATTGGTGTGACCATTATAGTTGGAGCGGGAGCCTCCTTCCTTATCTTTTTTCTTTTTTTCTTCTTGCTTTTGCTAGGTAAGCAAAAAAGAAACTGAACTCGAACAATTTCTGTCGCGAGATGACACGAAAACGGGAGGGGGATCTGCTGTGTTTTGTTTTCCTGTGTAACAGAAGTTTGCAGTTTACTTGTTAGTGTTTGTACAGTGTAGTTTTAAAATATATTAAAATAATTCTTGTTTTAAAATATATTAAAATAATATTTTTTATTTTTTAAATTTATTTTTTATATTAGTCTCTCGCACGCAAAAACAATAAAAAACACATAAAATAATCTAAAACAAATAAAAATCAGTTTTTTTTTAAAAAATAACGATTCCACCGCAAAAACAAATATACATTCATGTTTTTTAAATATGTTAACGGATCAACATATCTAAGATAGGGGGAGGAGGATTTTCATTACAATTTGTTTTTAAAACATTTTTAATTTGTTCTTTTAAATAATTAAATTAATATTTTTTTTAAATATTTTTAAATAATATGATATGTTGATGTAAAAAAATAAAAATAAAAGAACTGAAACGGCAACAAAAATCTGAAAGAAATATCGAAGCCACTCTTTTGACGATCACTGAGATTCATTTCGATCGATTCTTCCCTAAAATCTTCCTCTTTTTGAGTTTTTACACGTGCTCTGGTAATATGTGAATTCTGCTTTCCCTCTCCCGTTGAATGAACTAACTAAGGGGCTGCACTCGTCTCCCGAGCCAGAGAGCAAGACAAAATTAGAGGCCTGAAAAAGATCTCCGTAGTCCAGAAGTTGCTCCTGGGCTACTACCCATCTCTCAGTCTCGCTAAAGGAAGCGTGCACTGGTGGTCGATAGAAGCTGAAAAAAAGTAAAGAAAGGGATAAAAGAAAACTAAGTTCGGCTTTCGTCTCTTGTTCAACAAGAACAATACCTATCAGATCGATCTAAGTCTTACAAACAAATAAAAAAACATCTTAACTACGTTAAACTCACAAATCCCAATACTCTTTGGTGTTCCTTTCTCTCTCTCATTCTTCATGCACATTTGCGTTGCACAATCCGATTTGGATAAGATTAATATAAAGAAGACGACTTGATGAATGATGTGGAATGGAAACAGTGAGTTTTGAGGTGAGACATTGTTGTTTTTTTGTCGTCGTCGTCGTTTTGGTGTTGGTGGTGAAGGGATTGTAAAGTTATGGCGGAAACAGAGATAGGAATGTCAACAGATAACATAAAGGGATTGGTGTTGGCATTGTCTTCGAGTTTATTTATAGGAGCCAGTTTTATTGTTAAGAAAAAAGGGTTGAAGAAAGCTGGTGCTTCTGGTATTAGGGCAGGTAAAGTTTCAATCTTTTTATTGTTTATTCAACTGGGTTTTTGTTTTTGGCCTTGGAATGGGTTGCATTTTTGTGGGTTTTCATTGTTTATTTGTTGGCTTTGGTGGGTTTTGTTTTAATTGTGATTTTGTGTTGGGATTGGTGCTAATTTGTTGGTTTGGATTGCCCTTTTTTAATTTATGTTTGGGTGTGAAATGGGTTGATTTTTGGTGGTCCGTTATGGATTTATTCGAATGGGATTTTGTCTTGAGTGGAAGTTATTTTATGTGCTTCATTGCAAGAATTATAAGCATAGTGATAGGAACTGGTTGAATTCACGTGGCTTGAGGATTTCATTTGTGGGTCAAACTTAAGAGTGGGTTAAATTTTTGTTTACTGTTGTATTCCAAGTTGTAGATAGAATTCTTGATGATATTTTAATGGAATTTTTTTCTGTTTGGTTACATATATTGTTAGAATCACTGAATTGAAACGTTGTTGTTTGCGTGAGTAAAAATGATGGCTAATCAGTTTATCATAGTTCACCACCAGGCACCAGATTGCTGGCATGGGATCTAGTTTCACTATTTGGGGTTTCTTAGCTGATGCCTGGAAAATTCCTTTTAGATTCTTTTTAGTTGGAAGATTAAGCTCCAGCAACTGAAGACACCGGGTTAATTGGAGTTTGGTGCTGTTATTCCTTTTGATGTCTATATGGGGAGAGATGGATTTTGGAGGGTTTGTTCCACGCAATTATTCATTACACCTTCGTATGATTTTAGAACTGCAAAGTTTCGGTTTCAAGTTCTTTTCAGCATGTTGTTCAGATTCTATGTTGGCTTGCTACTCTTGTATGCGTCATGTGTACTAAGTTGGCAAAGACATCTTGCTTTGTCCATTTTCTTAAACTTTTTGATCTGACTATTGCTAAAACCAAAGTTTATCCCTCATCCTGGTGATATTTTTTGGGGATTTTGAAAAAGCTTCGATGGATTTATGGTAGTGGATTAATTGGTTGAGGCCCATAGGACTTTAGACATTCGATGCATTACACTTATCATCTCAGGTGTAGAATAGTATATCTGAAGGGGTAGCTTTTGTAATAGGTGGGAAGATAGTGATGGATTTCATAGGAAAAAGCTGTGGAATAGCTTTGCAAGAGAAAGACGTATATCCTTTAACTTTGTTGCTTTACATATTGGAGAAGGTAGCTGGATTCTTGTGTGGTGCATGGTGTGTGCAAAAGCATGAGCAACTCTTCTTTTCTGAGAAAAAAGGTGGTAGCAATTGAGGGATAGAAAGAAGGGGCCATGGTAACTGTGCTTAGGCCCCAAGTTTTATAAGGGTAGTGAAAGATTGGGATTGGACTTTGCAGCAGTTTTATTGATGTCCTATATTTTTTTTGAGTGTGTTGAGGGGTGACGATATACTAATTATTGGATATTTGGAGGACATTCGGAGTCTGCTCTTTTCTAGAAGGTTGAGGGAATGTGAGAGTATCTGGAAGGTTAAAGTAGCTCTCTGAAGCTATATCTTTCTTTTGATAGATCAACTTTATGGATTGTTTAGATATTTGCAATTTGTATATTTTGTAGGTTTTAAAGTAGTACATTTGAGTGCTCTTTACAGAACTATGTTGATGATAGTAAACCATTGGTCTGGTTCTTTTATGCTATTTACGTCCAAACAGAGTAATGCTATACGAACTTACAAATCTTAACTAATACTTCATATAACTTATGCAAGAGTTTTTTTGTCATGTTTGATCAATCTTTTAGTGTTTCCAGGACCATACATCACACCACCAATCATTTTCTGCGCCAGTTTGTATGAAGTTTGTGTAAGATTTATTTGTTTCTTTGTAGACCATCTTGGTTCCAGATAATGGTTTGGTGTCATATGGCTTAACAAAATAGCTTCACAATTATTTCTTTAGGCTTGCAGAATACGATTCAGCTTCCACTGCCTAGTCCATGGATGATTTGCAGTCATTATGGTGTTCTTTAGGAATATGCTTTCTAATTAAGTGATGGTGTGATTTATCATCATAGAAGAAGAATAAATAAAATTTAAAATCTAACTTTTTAATAATTTATAATTTATGTGATTGCATTAATGGCTTGATGAGTATAGAAGTTGGAGCAGGACATGTGGAATTATTGAGTTTAATACTCAGCATTTGCTTAATTTGTTAACATTTTTTTTTTTTGTGATTGCATTAATGGCTTGATTTATGTATGATAATAGAGTTTTATGGTTTTACTTTATCTTAATTTTATGGACCTTTTGTTTGCAGGTGCTGGGGGTTATACTTACCTGTTTGAACCACTTTGGTGGATTGGCATGATAACAAGTAAGTGCCCTTATTTTCTGTGGCTGTTAATTTGTTGAAATTAAAGAAATTACTTTTATACCATTGCCTATACATTGTGTGGTATAAAATAAATAGTCTATATATATTTTGATAATTTAAATAAATAGTCCATATTCTTTTACAGCATAATAAATAGTCTATATAAATGCAATAAGTTCTTTTGATTAGCTAAAAACTCTCCATATGTGCCAAAAGTGCAGTCTTTCACAGATCCTTCAAAGAGTTGTGTTAACCTTTCATTTCATATGTCTTGCACTATTTCTTTTGTTGTTTGTCCATTTAGATGGTTTGGATCTCCATGTTTTTGTTTTATGATGTTTACCTTTTCTCTTTATATGTAAGTTACTCCTGTTGGTTTAACGTTATGAAGTGCATTGGAAGTTTGAGTGCAGATCACATTGTATGCATTCTAAGATGGATAATTGTCATTGTGGCAGTGATTGCTGGGGAAATTGCTAATTTTGCAGCCTATGCATTTGCACCAGCTATTCTAGTCACTCCTCTTGGTGCACTCAGTATCATTATCAGGCAAGAGAAAATTTACTTATGTCTTTCATATATCAGATTATTTTATGATGCTAACTTCCATTTGTCTTGCAGTGCTGCTCTTGCACATGCTATTTTACAGGAAAAGTTGCACACTTTTGGGATTCTTGGTTGTGCTCTTTGTGTTGTGGGTTCAACGACAATTGTTTTGCATGCACCTCAAGAACGTGAGATTGAGTCCGTGAAGGAAGTGTGGGACCTTGCAACAGAGCCAGGTATATATTTCTCCAAGGAATAAAAAAAAGTAGCGAAATGGCTTCCAAGTCCTTGATGCTATACGAAAAACATACATAATATTATCATGGTCTTATATTTTTTGCTCAAGTGTCTCATAATGCTGTAATTCACTGTGATATCCACTGCAGCTTTTCTTTTGTATGCTGCTATTGTCATAACAGCTGCTGTTGTGATTATCATCCGTGTTATACCCCATTATGGGCAGACTCATGTTATGGTCTATATTTCAATTTGTTCGCTCATGGGCTCACTATCGGTATGTCAGTTATCCTTTTTATGAACTTTGCTATATATACCTATTCGTTTATTATTCACTGTGTGCACATCTTTACTAGTGTAAATCCATTATTGTTAAAATTATGTTTTCTGAATGCTCATAACAGGTTATGAGTGTCAAAGCACTTGGAATCGCTTTGAAGCTGACTTTCTCGGGAATGAATCAGTTACTACACCCCCAAACATGGGCTTTTACCTTGATTGTACTTGCCTGTGTAATCACTCAAATCAATTACTTAAACAAGGTAATGCATTTCTTAGGAGCTCCCATATAATTTTTAAAAATAAACATATGCTACCTTGAAATGCTGATTGCGTGAAAATTAATGTAGAAATTAGATCTTTTATTATGATGATGATGTAAATTTCTGAAGGGAATATTTCAAGTTTTCCAGCATAGGACTTGCTTCAGTGGGAGGATAACTGGGCAATGGCTTGTGGTTATGAATGACTTTTGGTAGATAAATTTATTTGTTACTCTTTGAATTGCAGGCTCTTGATACATTCAATGCAGCTGTTGTATCTCCCATATACTATGTGATGTTTACTTCATTAACAATTTTGGCTAGCGTAATCATGTTTAAGGTAATCTACTTTTTAACCAGTGGCATGTGTTGACTTATAGGCATGCATGAATGTGTCTGCGTGATAGATGGAATTTAGGAGAACTAATCCTTGGATTTCATGTTAGCTTCACTTTAAGTGATGATGACTGTAGAAACTGGAGCATTTTTTTTAAAATGAAAACGAAACATTGCTACAAATAGGTTGTGCTGATGTATTCAGAATACAAACAAAACAATTTGTTTTCCATCTATTTTGAGTTGATTTATGGTGAATGGCTGTATAATTATGAAATTTCTTATGCTATCCCAGCAGAGGACTTTAAATTACTGTTCTTACATAAATTATGAGTTTTTTTTTTGGTTCCTTTTCTTTTTGAAACCCTCCTCTCTTTTATGGAAAAGAGATGTAGAGCTGAAAGAAAACTAGATGGTTATTTTCTGAAGATTTTATGTTATTCTCTCAAGCTAAGGAGTTTAAAAACTGTTGTTACTCAATTATGAGTTCTTTTTTTCGTTGTTTTCTTTTAGGAACTCTCCTTCTCTCGATCTCTTAGACAGAAAATAATAATCTATGGAAAAGAGATGTAGTGGTGAAATAAAAGTAGATAGATGTTCTCTGAAGATTTTAATTCTTACATGCAGTCTTCAGTCCCTATAAGTATTGCTATAGTAACTAAAGTATTAAACTTTTAAGGGTTTTTATGATGTTTGTTGCCATGTATGCTGATTATATACCTTTTTAAATTCAGGATTGGGATGGAAAGAACGCATCTCAAATTGTCACTGAAATATGTGGATTTGTGACGATCCTTTCTGGGACTTTTCTTCTTCATGAAACGAAGGACATGGTTGAAGGTGGGTTTCCAGTATTTCCTCTATTGTTTAATCATCTTCTCTAGTTCAAGATTGTAGCTTCACATAAACTGTACTTCATTTATAGGGTCATCACAATCTTCATCATTGCGCCTTCCTAAGCATGAAGAAGAAGATGAAGGACTTGACCCCGAAGGAATCCCTCTACGACAAGTAGACACTCTGAGACCAAAATAGTTGTATTCTTTGATTCTTTTTGTTACTGTCATTCAAGATCTTGGGTGCTGATTTGGGGCAGAAAGGGAATTCCAGCCACAGACCTGTGTCTTATCAACACACTGGGCGGGTTCTTTATTTTCTTTGAGTAAACAATGGGCGAAGATGGCAAGACTTCTTTCTCAGATAAAAAAAGGAGATGGTCTCTTTCAGCTGCCGCCATGTATAGACATTTAACTCCCCCCTTTCCTTCTTCCCCTCCTTGGGGGTTTGTAATTTTGAGCATTTTGTTCTTCATATTGAATATTAGCTTCAAGTTATGAAGAAATGCAGTTTGCTTCTTCCCCTCCTGATCCTTGCAATGACTGTTCCATTACATTGTTTTGTATGTGATTTATGCTAGATAGCGACCTTCAAGTTGACCTCAAGTGTGGGTAACGAGCATCTCAACAAAGAATTGAAGGTTATGCTTAGTATATGCAGGATACAGAGTGTTTTGTACTAGAAAGTTCTATGTTTCACATAAATTATTGTCCAAGTTGCTTTAGATTAACTCATGATTTAACTTTCAATTGCTATCATGCAACCACTAAAGGAGTGGACTTGGACTTGCTCATTTTAGACCTCCAGGATTCTTATTTTTGTATAGCTTGCTGTGTCAGGTGAGCTCTATATATGGAAAAAAGACTATTTGGCTGGCTTAGTGGAGCTGTGACAGATTTGAAATGCAAATTTCCCAATCAGAGAATGTTGCCATGCAATCTCTTTCAAAGCTCTCGAGTCAGCACCACAAACGTTGCCAAATGGGCTTTGAAGAAGCCAACTCCTGCTACCAAGCCGGCGGTGGATGAGATCTCCTTGGCATGCTTCTGCTGCTTTTTATTTTCTATTCCTTGGAAAACATTAGAGTAAACCAACTATAATCTCGTCAACATAAAATTAATAGATACTGATGGCTCTTTAAAGCTGTATAAAACTCTTGAAAGAAATAAAAAATCATTTCAGTATAATGTTTATTAGGCATGAGCTGCCTGGCGAGATTTCCATTGGAATCCTATTTTTATCAATCTATGCTTATCAAACCTTTGGTTTCTTTATACTAATGCTTTCAACATAGGTGAGGGGCCACAAAGTTAAAAAATTAAAAAGACAAATTCTTGGGGGACCAATGAGGTCGCCCCTTTTGGGTGACCAGCTTGGTCGCCCTTGCTCGTGGATGGCCAGCCAGCCATCTGACCCAGTGACCCAACCTCGCGGGTTGCTAGCGACCTGACCTCGCGAGTTCCCTGACCAACAACCAGCCCACTTTCCTCTCTCTCGCGAGCTTAAACCTAGATTTATTTTAGTCCCTCATATGCCTAATTTTACAGCAGACTATGGAAAGCCCAATATTTTCTATGTGAATATTTTTCATGACCTCATCAATAGGTCTTGAAGATTTTTTTTTTTTAATCGCATGTATCTCAAGATAAAAAAAAAAACATGTTTAATAAAAAAGATAAATATATAAAATAAATTTATTTTTTAAAAGTTTTGGATTGAATTTTTATATAAAAGAAATATGTCACTATGTAATGATATTCCTCAAATTTAACAATACTCTAAAAGACATGAGAAATTCACAGTACAAAATTGCATTGTGAATCATCTCACAAAATATTATAAACTCACTGTTCACAATGGTTTTCTTTTCTTTTCATTATTTTAATTTCATCCTTTTTGAACTAAATTGAGGGACAATTTAAGTAAGATTGTCAAGGAAGGACAAAATTAAATTACATAGGATAAAATTCAAAAAGATAAAAAAAATATATGGTGGATTCAAAGTTTGCAAAAAGAGTTAACGTTGGTTCTCCTACTTTTCCAATTATATATTTTTGGTCCTTATGGATTTTTAAATTCACATTTTTATGAAATTTCATTTTATTTTATTTTTCAATCTCTATGTGGATTTTTTTGATATTATAAAATTAATATTTTTTATTTAAAATTAATTTTTTAATATAAAAAAATATTATTTTAATATATTTAAAAATAAAAAAAGCCTTAAAAAATAATGATTTCACACTCAGCAATACTTTTTATATTGAGTGGGACCCTAAAACCTAGAATCTTGATCCAGAAACGTTAACTTGTTGAAGCAGTTGAACTAATATGTCCAAAAACCCCACCTATACCAAACTCCCAATCCCCAACTCCCACTCTCCAATACCATTTTCCATTCCACCCAAGTCACCAGCCTAGCTATGGCCACTGAAGACTTCACCTTCCCCATCTTCACAGACCCTGTCTCATGCAGCATCGATTCCCCACCTCTATGGTGCTTATCTCCTGCGGCCTCTCCTGATCCTTACCATGAAGAAACATCAAAAGAAAGCAGCACGGAAGGAGAAGAGAGAGATCAAGACGAACTAGTCTTTAAAAATAGTTTTCCAACGGAACCGATCAGGCACTTAACGCAAGGGAAGAGCTTTTCAAGAAGAGAGGAGCTGGGCTCCGCTGCATCTGAGTTGGTGAGAAGAAATGGTAGTCTAAATGATAAGGAGGAGAAGATGGACATGTTATGGGAGGATTTCAACACTGAAGAAACATTGACAAGAAGTCATAGTAGTTCGAGATTGGATTCTGAAGCAGTTCACATGGGTTGCGTTAAAGCCTTGAGACTGTCCAAACCTAAAGGCACTTCCATCATTTCTGCAAGGAAACCAGGCTTGGTGGTGTTCATGAACGTGTTGAAGAGTCTTTTCTTGATTCACAATTCTCATAGGTCAGTTAAGCATCACAGTTCTTATAGACCATCAGTTAAAGGTCACTGGTCACATAAGCCTGTGAAAATTGGCTCATGGTACTGATCATGGGAGTCTTTGTTTGATTTATTCATTTGATTTATATATACCACTTGCCAATGGTGATGGAACCCAATCGAAGAGCAAGAGATCTTGATTTCAAATCCTGTGTGGGAGTCTAGAAAACGTCCTTGCTTCTGTTCCCTAGCTAGTAGTATTGCATGCCATGCCAAGCTGTGAAGGGTTGTCTAATATCTTGCTGCATAAATCACGAAAATATATTAGAGTGCAAATATAGGGATTTAAAATATGCTGAAGCTATAGTAAATTTTACCTTTTTTCGTTATAAAAGAGAGCTTCTAACTAGTTGAGTTACAACAGATTTATAACAATGATAAATTTTATTTTAACTATCTAAGATTATGAAAAGCGTTCAGCAAAAAAGTTTTATTGAAAGCTTTCGCATATTAGAAGCACAAGCCTGTTTGATATTGTAATAATAATTATTTTTTAAAATATATTTTGTTTAAAAATATATTGAACTTTTTAAAAATTTATTTCTGATATTAACATCTTAAAACGATCTAAAAATAAAAAAATAATTAAAAGAAATTTCAAATCTTATATATAAAAAAAAAGCCTAGAAACGAAAATAAACACAAGTAAGTTTGTCATTTTCCTAATTATTTCTCATATTAACTTTGTTTGACCTTGTCATGCTTACAAGTTTAACAGAGGATATACTTAACCCTAACCATTTTTTAATGTTGTCATATGGGATGTTTTTGAAACACGACAACCAGTTCAGCATCTCAGAATTAGCAATGCCAAATCCGTCAATCATTGGGTCGACATTCTTAAGTCCTTGAAGCTCGACCATTCTGGATTTCATCAGGACAGAACGATACATACATACATATATATATATATACAGACACCTCACATGCAACTGGGCAAAACCCCACTACAGCTTATTAAATATGAGTAAAGGCCTACTCGATCTCCTAAAAGGAAGTAGTGGGACGAACACCCGTGACTTCTTGGCATAAGCAAGGGAATCACTTCTAATATATATTCCGCCTAATTAAGAAGCAGTTAGTACTTTGCCAACTACTAATTACTCATACAACAAATGATTGATTTGTATTATTTAAAAATATATTAAATTAATATTTTTATTTTTAATATCAAAACATCAAAATCATCCAAAAACACTTTAAAAAATTAATTTAATGTTTTTCTATACAAAAAAATAATCTAATTTTTTCTCTATGGGATAACATTACATCTATGAACTTGTCGATCGACTCTATAATGGTAAGTAATAAATTGTTTGTAGCAGATATGGAAAGAGACGTTCAAATTGCAATGTCTGCTAAGGATGCCACGCACAACTCAAATAACTACATGCATAACCTTGCCCTAATTGTTGCCTTTCCACAGTTTCTTTAATTATAGCATAATTTATCGAAGTTGTACAGTATTTATATATATAACATGCTTGTCTTTCTTTTAGGAAAAATCAGACTGATTAACCCTTGTATTGACTTAATTAGGTGAATATAAAAGACATTTATACTAATGGAAATCCCAATTAAGACTTCGAAATCTTCATTTTGAAATTCTTGATAGACCTTGCGGTAATTTCAATTTAATATACCTACTTAGAGTTCCAATTGGAATGAAATAATATAATTATTAATGCATAATTATAAACCCGGTATAACTTGATATATCAACTCGATGATCTATTGAACTGAAATTTGATTCAGGTCTCATTTTACTTCAAATCATTTAATTTTTCTTGGCTGAAACAATGTTTTTTTTTTTATTTTAAAAAATTATAGTTTGTGTTAACTAGTTAATCCATTGATTAATTTGTTCAACTCACGTTAAGACATTAATCATATTAATAACATGTCACCTCAGATTAAGAAATGTTGTAGCATACATTAATTTCTTATTAGAAGTCTTGCACGTTCCTGCATATGACATGGGAGCGGCCCCTCATTGAAACCATAGCTAATTTGGATCGGATTGGCGGGCTAAGTACTCGAGTCTTGAATCAGTCTAGATTGAAGAAAATAAAATAAGTGATCCAGACAGACTTGGTAAAAAACTCATGTTAATATGTGACTCAGGGTATAACTTTATCAAAACCTAGCCCTTAACTTGTTAATTTTTTTGGAAAATTTGTTTTTGGACAAAACAATATCGTTTTGATCCTTTAAAAAATAAATTTTGGATCAGCCCAGGTAGGCCCTCCCAACTAGTGACCCAAGTCTTGTGTCACGATCTAAATTTCTAGTCCACGATCGGCAATGCAAGAGCAGTGTCGTGAGGACACCACATTTATGTTAAGCTTCAAAACATACATATCATAAAACAAATTATATAAAAATTTCACAGCATTTCATAATCTTTCAAAAGATTATATTCTTCAAAACTAATAAAATCAAATAACAATTCAAAAATTATCATCATCAAATAAAGCAAAACAAATAATCCATAATACTTATTACATTTGTCAAAAGCCGAATTTAATTAAAACAATGTAATAGTGGAGCGTCTAAGACATCGAATAAAAAACTAAAAGGAAAGTTTTGCAGAACAAGTAAGGCATACTGATCAAAACTAAAAAATCAGGAACACTCAACAAAATCCACTTGCGTGCTATCAAAAACTAAGAACCTGAAATAATATTTAAAAGAAGAGATGAGTTCAACTAACCCAGTGAGAGAATAATATTTAACATACATCCTAGATATTAATAATCTGCACGTTACTCTATGTTAGCATGGAGTTACTGACAAGTATAATTATCAAAGCAATGCATATCATATTAAATAGAATTTAGTTCAACAGAATGTGGTTGCAAATTCAAGAATGAATGAGTGCTCGAAAAATAAGGTAACATATATAAATATTCAAGAAATTAACTAGTTGTACTCATCATATAATCAACATACATATTTATTAATATTACATGCATATTAAAGATTATCCCACTAACCCGGAAAACGAAAGCAAAAAAAAGAGATACAGAACCAAAGACTACTAAAGATCATTAGGAGGAACGTCAACAGAACCAATAATGAATACAAGAAACACTAAAAAAATAACTCGAAGTAATGTATCATAAAAGATTGAAATCTCTAAGCTTAGAGACCAGAATGTAAATATAAAGTCGAACAGTTTCACCTTATTGATCTCAAACATAACTCAAGCTGATTGAACCTAACAGACCCAATAAATCTTTATTGTCTGGTGAACCGGTTGACCGAAATGACCAACCAATTGACCACTATCACATGCCAACTAGTTGGTTGGCTTAGACCAACCAATCAACCAATAGCAACCAACCAGCAGATCAACCAGTTCAACCTAGCCAGTCAACTAGTTGATCGGGATTTTCAAAATCTCGATCTGCCAATTTTCAAATCAACAGATCCCCAAAATAAGCATTTTGTTCTTCAAAAACCCATAATCTAGAAAACACATCAAACCGACTTTGAGCAGGACTAACACCCTAAAACATCAATTAAAACCCTTAAATTATTCCATCATCAAATCAAAATAAAAACCCTAACTCTACTTTAAGCCTTCCACAATCAAAGTTTTAATAAAAAATAATAGTACCTTCCTTGAAACAAAACTTAAGTTTAGAGCTGATTTCCTTGGTATTTTAGGAGAAAGTTATGGTAGAGAGAAGAAAAGAGGAAAAAAGGGAAAAATAATTCTCTAGCAATTTTTTTTTTTAAATACCTAGATTAATTGGGTTGAGTTTGGACTGAATTTTGGGCTTGAGTGTGATGGGTCAGGAATGTTGTTTTTACATCTTGTCCTAGGTTGATTCTTAAATCGAGTTCTAAAACTAAGCGTGAAACTATTTATGGTGAATATGCCCCGTTCTAAATTTATAAATTTCTCCAACTATTTTTCTTGTATCCCATACGTCCCATTCCAAAACATGCTCAATGAAGATTAAAAATACCTCATTCTCTTACAATTTATTTAGAACCAATTCTCTAATGTAATTAAATTTAATTATAATATTTAATTTAAATTTAATTGATAAATAAATTGAATTTACATATGAATGCGAAAGAGATATTCTATTACCAATTTAATTCATTTTATTGTCTATATCACCAAATTAACATGTGCCCGATGTTGGTCTTCATGCATGATACCAATGGTAATCCCTCCATTTTCTTTTCTATATATAGCCTGTTGGCACCAAAATGGGTTTCGTATCATACAACATGAACAGATGTCGAAAGCTATCAATAATGAGTTATAAATTCCGTTGCACTCACAGTATATTTCAATGATACGATTTCAAGGAATGATTTACTCATCAGATCACGTCCATGGATCATTGAATGCTAAATGATTTACATGAACACGGGTAGCATTCACATTGTTGGTGTATAAATTAGTAAATTGCTTCAAGGAGTTCTATGATCGTTTAGCAATATCATCATCCTTTCCCTTGAATATATATTGTTATAGATCCTCTGCCTACATATTGTTTTCTGATGATTCCCATGAATGTCTTTCTTTTCTTCCTTTGATGCTTGAAATTTGTAGTGTAAAAAACGCTCTTCACATAATTCAGAAGAACTTTCAGTAGCTCTAATCACCTCAACAACTAGGTCAAGTTCGCTTCCAATCCTTGTTCTTGCATGCTGCTGCAGGTACGCAAAATGGTCTGGATTTTAGAACTGTGTCCATATCATACCAAATTGTTGGTCAACTGTCCTATAAATGGTATGTAACTACATGAGCACCGTATGCCTAAGACGCCATTTTTCTTTTAATGAATATGTCAATGAGAACATTATGTTTCCCATCTCACAAAGTCCTAATCTCGTCTTCTAATATAATAAGATTCGAAGTCAAAATTTCCATGTTGGAAATGACTCATTGGTGATTAATATAGTGTCATTTTTAGATTGTATAATTGTTTTTCTTCTGTGTCTGTTTGGTTTCTAAGCGGGTACAATGAGTCCTAGATAACTTTGAAGGCATTGTCTTTGACCTTTGCCCTCCACAAATTCTGGTTTATGTTGGTCAATTCTGGGAAACAAAACATTTTAGAAACCTTAGTCATGGTAGCAAGAAACAAATGGAGTCCAAAGAACAATTGGTAAGACCTTTTCAAACCACTTGGGTTGATTAAAGCGGCCAAAACGATGTTTGTTTACAATTTAAAATAAAATTATTTAAAATTAATTTTTTAGTGTTTTTGAATTATTTTAATGCACTGATATCAAATATAAATTTTACAAAATAAAATAAAATTATCTTAATAAAAATACATCTTAAAACATAATCTTTATCACACTCTCAAACATGTATTTAAAGTCATATTTATTTAGTTCAAAGGATAAGTTGGTGTGTTCTTTATGTTACCTATCATCTGAGGTTAAAATCGAAAAAAGAATATTTTCATGAATTTACAAGTACGGATGTGTGATGGCAGTGCATAAAACTTGTTCAAGGAAGGACATGTCACTTCAACTTGTATAAAAAAATTCGAGATCTATTGTATGGAAAATGTGAAATCGGGACATATATAGATTGCTTTCTCGTGAAGAACTTCAGCTAGGCACTCGTATTCTTTTCCACTTGAGAGAAAGGTTGCTTATTGTTTATATGGCCAAGCTAAAAATTTGCACTGAAAGGGCTTGGTTATAATCTGCTTTCCAACTCAAGGTGATGATGCAGCAATGGAGAATCAGTAAAAAAACATTAGAAAATCGAAGGCAGATATTAGGAAATTTAATTCCTTTTCCTTCTGTAGCTAAATGTAGATGCCGTATGAATAAATTAATTTCTTCTTTTTTAAAAAGAAAAGAAAAAATAAGGATTAAAAGTCTGTGTTGATTATTTGATTAATGAGTAAAATAGATTTTTATGAAGATATTCATTCTGTTTTAATCCTACTTAGCCTTTGTATTAAGTCAGCTTATTGAAAAATACAGTTCTGAACTGTTATATCCTTCTCTCCATTTATTTCTTTGATTCTTTCGTCTCTGAAATCTTCCTTCAGAAGTGATTAAAACTTGTATAACGATTTTTTTTTTATAAAACTCTCTTCAAATAACGAGAAGGGTTCTGTTTCTTACATGTTTTCCTCCATTTTTTCTCAGATAAAAGTAGTCTTCTATCCACATTGATGAAGCAATGAATACCTTTTCCTCTCTTCTTATAGATATCAAGAACCTTGAATCTTCACTAGCCAAAAACTCCTTGTCTCTTCAATGGTGTTTAGAAGCCACAAATCTCCTCAAGAAGATGCACTTTCAGTTTCTTGAAATATTTCAGAAGTCTGAGGTACCCATGTTCTGGGATGGGGGAAACTATTTGGATGAGTACATGGAGGAGTCTTTGAACATCCTGGATTTTTGTAACGCGCTGAGATCAGCCATTTCTACCATGGATAGGTACCGTTTAATAGTTGATGTTGCAGTTAGAAGATTTTCTGATGAAGGGTATTTAGGTTCGGCCATGAATATGACTGAAATTGAGAAATTAGAAAGAGAATGGCAGAAGCTTTATGGCTTTGAGAACTGGAAAATTGTGAATCTATACAAGACCGGCAGACCGAAAACAAAGACCAAGGATGATGAATTTTGTGCATCATATGCTGTAAGAAGAACGATGAATACTGTCTGTTCGCTCCTGTTTTCTGCAATATTCTATCCAGCTCCAATAGAAAAGGATGAGGAGGTTTATAGAGATTTCTCTCAACTGAAGCTATTCCCATCATCACTGAGGAAGCTTGTTTGTTGCTTTTCTGAGGAGCGAAGAGGTTTCAATGATAACTCAAGGCCAGTTTTAGTTGAGACTAAAATGGTAGGGAGTGCAGTTGAGGATTTTAAAGTTCAGATTCTGAAGGGTGTGGCTCTGAATAAAGAGAAGTTCGGAAAAAGCATTGATTCACTGCAGAAAAGTTCCCTGGCTTTGAAGGAAGGTCTAGAAATGTTTGATTCTGTAGTTAATGAGCTGTTTCAAGAGGTGGTGAAAGGAAGGAATGAGATCCTAGGTATGGTTGCATCAAGCTAGAAAAATCATGGAAATAATTTTTTTTTATCATAGTTTTATGTAATCTATATGCAAATTACATTAATACAGAAAAAAGCTACCTTGTACCCACCTAAGATGCACCTCTACTTGCAGGCTTTTAATTTTGTGGAGAAATATTATGTAGCAGAACATATAGGCAAATCTTGAATTGCAGCCCTGTCTAAAATGCTGAAGTATGGGCACGATGCCGATTTCCTAGTATATTGTCCAGTGCTTTCCGGTAGATTAATAATATTTTTTTTAATTATAAAAAAATATAAAAAATATAAAAAATATATTAAATGCTTTGGATCTAAAAGTAAAGCCTAATGCTATTCGGTCCTGCTGAGACAGAGCCCAACGCTGTTGGCTCTTACTAGGCAGCAAAGTCTAGAGCTAGATCCAATCTCCTTGAGTCTAGTTGGGTAGTCGGAGCAGCATTAAATCCAGCTGCCTAACAATAATTTTTTACTAAACATAGAAAAAACAATGCCTTCCATGACGTCATAGTGTCGTCTATAATACAAATACTCAATATTTATAGTATGGTTTACAGTGTAATGAGTTTATATCGCACAATGTTTTTTCAACAAAATATAGTATAACTTGTAGAATTCAATGACTCCCCAAATATCATAAGCTGAACAAGCCACTTCAAACTTGGAAAACCCAGATCCTCTACGCAACGCTTCCAGTTCTTTCAAAGTTCCCTGAAACTTGCATTAGGATGATGTGGTCAACACCAGC
>Ga0307517_10004317_pt1 | contig 21895 bp, 26 predicted proteins | sample 23_EM_MG_FD_194515 | JGI IMG/M metagenome (GOLD analysis project Ga0307517, IMG submission 194515) | Populus trichocarpa ectomycorrhiza microbial communities from riparian zone in the Pacific Northwest, United States - 23_EM | ecosystem: Host-associated > Plants > Roots > Unclassified | place... | reverse complement strand
GATGTCCCGGCTTAGCACATTTGAGGCACAAATTGCTTCTCATTCTTCGTTGGTATTCTTTGGCCGAGATGTTGAACCCAGGCCTTCTTCGGGTAGCATCCAACTCCATTGGATCTCCCTGGTTGTTGTTCTGGGGTTGAAAGGTCCCATTCTGATTTCGTGGGGTTATAGCCTTTTCTTTGCTGGTGGTCCCGTGTCGCATGTGTTTGATGGCTGCCATTTTTGTCTCTTTTTTGATGGCCCACTTGGCCACGAATTGTGGGTCTTGAGAGTCGGATCCATCCATTCCCCATGGTTCTTGGAGTTCTGCTTTGAATCCCCTCATTAGGTGGTAGGTCAGGGTTGCATCGTCCATTCCGGTTTGACTGGCGATGAGTCTATATTCGTTCCAGTATTCTGTAGCTCCTTTCGCTCCTTGAGTCATTCTCATGAGTTTTGCTCTTGCTGCTCCTTGTTCGTCGATTTCGCCAAACTGGCCTTGTATTTCATTCTTGAAGTCGTCCCAACTGCTCCAGGTTACATCTTGTCGTCTTTCGATGTAGGGCGTAGCCCATTTCAACACGTCGCCTCTTAGAAGGCCAAGGGCGTAGACAATTTTGTCGTTGTTGTACCCGAATTCCCATCCCACTCCTTTGAAATAGACTGACAACTGGGCCAGCCAACCTCTGAGTTGGTCTCGTTCGCCGTGGAATGTGCTGGGTTCCTTAATTTTAGGCTTCTTCGTGTTTCCCGATCCTCCTGTTAAGGCTCCAATGATTTGCGGTATTTGATCTGGGGTGAGGTTGGAGGGTAAGGGCGGATCTGCTTCTTTGCCCTTCGTGTCTGGATTAGGTGTAGATGTGGATGCCATCGTGTTTCTTCTTGTAGGTACTGCGTCTGTTTCGTCCGAATCAGAACCTTCTTCTGAGCTATCTGTTGTGGCGCTTGCGGCCCGTGAGTGTTGAATAGACTCGGCTAACGCTTCTCCCAATCCCTCTAGGTCGATCTCTGTTTCAGTAAGGTCGATCTCCTGATCGACAGGTTGTTGGGCCGTTTTATCGTTGGGTGTTGCGATGTGACGCAACCAAATGTAACAATCCTATTGTTAGGTCGTTATGCAACAGGCAACGATAGTGGATTCCTATAGTGAGCAAGTCTTCTTCGTTGTAATAAGGCGTAGGGGAATACTATCTCTTCAGATAGTACGGAACTGGCTTGCTTGTCTTGAGTCGTTTTACTAGAGGTACTATCTCTTCAGACAATAAGGTGGGTGGATTGTCGTGCGGGATAGAACTATCACAATAGTCCTACGGTCGGGCAACCTGTCGAGACTATCACACTAGTCTCCAGGTTCGTAGGTTCGGGTAGAGGCGGAGTGTATGTAAAGAGAGTCAAGCGTAATCGTATTGCAATATCTTGAGTATAGAAAAGTACTTAGATGGTTGCGTGAAGATCCTATCTCTTGGTCGGAACCAAGCGCCTTATATAGGCATCTTCTCACAACCCTATCCCTGGTGACTCATCACCTTGCACTACATAACTTCTACGACTCCTAGTGAGTCATAGCGCGAAATCCATCAATGACTCATATGAGTCATTGTCCAACATTCCGTTAACCAATCAAAACTCATAAACCAAGTCATGTGCTCAAACGAGCCACACGCGCGAAACCCCTGACTCATAATATGAGTCATGAGCGAAAATCATTACATCATATGACGTCACTATCGTGAGTCATGAAACAATCAACCCATCAAAATATAACAATGACTCTCGAATGCGTAGTCATGTGAGAACTACGAGTCAAGTGACGTCATAGTGTGAAATCCAACATACCTTATGACTCATAAGTATGAGTCATGTGAAATCTGCCTTGCTTAGTCACCATTTGTGACACACTCGAGATTATATATCGTGAATTTGATACGATATAGCAGGCATAACCTGCCGATAGACCACGGTCTCCCGGAAGACCATGCGACGCTTCGATCACTTCCCATTGAACTACTGACACAACTCGAAGTCCCAGTTCTTACATTCCAAGAAGCCGATGTTTACGAGATCCACCGTGCACGATCCACGGGCACCCTACACTTTAGAAACCAGGGCAGTCGCAATGATTGGGTTTGGGTACAAGCGGGCACAGAAGAAATGTATGGTGCGCTGAGGGGTCGTCTCCCGGCAAAGCTAGTAGCCCTCTTGAAGATCAGGGACCCCAGATCCGAGGATACTGTGCGTCGAGTCGCCGGTGTTCAGTTGCTGACCCCAGTGAACTCAGGGCGTCTATCGGATATGCATGGCTTGGTTACAGTGCAGATGAGGGAAGACACGCGAGGGTTTACAATAGTTGATATAGGAACAATTCTCGGTCTGGCACACCTGATCCCGGAGGAGGACCGGCGATGGCTTGTAAATAGCCGGATTGATTTGAGAACATTTAATGAGGTTTATTAAGGAATCCGGATGAGAGAATCAGGATTCGGCGATGCGTGAGAATCAGGATTCGGCGATGCGTGAGAATCAGGATTCGGCTATGCGTGAGAATCCTACATATTGATACTGTATATAGTAGAAGATATATAAGCGACTTTCTTGAAACCTAGATCATTAGTTCGCCAGACCAGTGAGGCGTGAGACGTGAGACCCGGGAGGGACCAAAAAAGGTGCTGCCGCCCCAGACACCAGGCGACGTCGGAGCAAGCAGCAAATTAGGTGTGATTACACGAGCGGGGATGAGGGGTGGGTCAGGACGCGGAGAAGAGGTGATGAGGAGCTATCGCCGCATCAGGAGAAAGAAGAGATGAGAGAAAGAGTCTGGGGTAGTCCAGACGTAGGGAGGGCGCCAGGTTGCGTCAGGACGCAAGGAACGTTGCCAGGTAGCATCTGGAAGCGTGGGATGTGGCGGGGCGTTGCAACGCAAGTCAGGACGCTTAGGACACAAGGGACGCAGGAGATCTGTCGCTTGCGTCAGGACGCAACGCGGACGGATCAGATACAGGGTCCATTTTTGCTGATGGAGTCTAAGATGCAAGGGAAAAAGGGGATCAGGCACAAGAGATTGAAATAGCTAGTCATACAAGATGCTAAGGCAAGGGCGCTCAATGGTATGATTAATTTCCTATGCCAGCCAAGAAAATCCCAGGGTGAAAATTCAACATCTAAACTACGAAGCTTGCACAATCAGACAGGTAATGAAAAAGTAAAAGAAAATCCACAGAACAAAGAATCAGTTGCCGGCAATCCTGGTGCTTCGTCGACAGCCCTTTGGCGGCGTTTCGGTGTTTTGGCCCCCGGCTGTAGGAGCATCATAAGTGTTAGGAGCCAGGGATGGAGGAGGCCAAGGGGAGGTCGTGATATCCTGATCCAGCACAGAGGCTGGGGTTTTTGGTGCCGGCGGAACAGTCTCTGCATTTGGCGTACAGTGAGCCAATCGGATAAACTCAGCATTTGGTGTGATGGGAGCCGGCTCAATTGTCTCACCATCGGGGATCGTGGGATGTGGCGCAACTGTGGGGGTGACGGGGGTGGGGGCGCTGACCGGACGCTGATCAAGCGTCCCAGTGAGTCCAGCAGGAGGACTATCGTGGGCGCCATCGTATGCATCACGGTCGCTTTCTCTCCGGTTGGGATTTCTCAGCCAACCAGCCATCCATGGCGTCCCCTGGATCAGCTGTAGAACGGTTCTCTGCTGCTCGGAATCTGATGGTGCTGACCGCTTTGAGCGTGAGGCTGGCACGGTGGGATTAGAGCCTGATGCCTTCTGCTCCACGTCCAATGGGAGAAACCTGGTGGCGCCGGATTGCCTCGAGGGGGCAGGACCGCCTTAATTGTTGTCCTATTCAGGCGGTTTAGTTATTGAGTCTGGTATTCTTCTAGATAGCTGAAACACAAGAAACTTACGTCGATAACAATTGTCTGCCGCTCCTGGTGCATCTGAGATTCCCGTTCGCCCTCCGCCACATCCTCCTCGCTGTCGTCCTCCTCGCCGTCCACCCCCTCATTGTCCTGGTCATCGTCCATATCTTCTATTTCATCCCTGCGCTCTCTCGATTGCTGCCTCATACACCTATTTCTCATCACGATGTGGTCGTCCTTGTCTTCCTTGTCGTCCTTGTCTTCCTTGTCGTCCTTGTCTTCCTTGTCTTCCTTGTCGTCCTTGTCGTCCTTGTCGTCCTTGTCGTCCTTGTCGTCCTTGTCGTCCTTGTCGTCCTAGTCGTCCTTGTCGTCCTTGTCGTCCTTGTCATCCTTGTCATCCTCGTCGTCCCATTGGATGCCCCCCACTATATCTTCTGCCTGCCCGGAATGATCCCAGACGTTGCGGTGGAAAAATGGGTGTCTACCCCAGACGGACTCCGGCGTTGATCTGTCATCCCCTGCTTCCTCGAGAAGTGACTCCAGAACCATGGGATCCAGAGGATGTTTGCCATCCTTAGTAAGGAGCCACACCCGAAGGTCATCATCTTTGTGGAGGAAGATGAGGTCTCGGAGGGTGAGTGGGGCTGTAGGATCAAGCCTTAGTGAGTTGCTACCCTCACGAGTTGCGCCGATGAGATATCGAGGGCACAGAATCGCCTCCTCAGCCCGGTGCGCCTTTATCACGCCGAGCAGACTTTTTATGCTTGGCGACTCGAGGAGTCCCCAGGCTATTCCCCGATCGGAGCCATTCTACCACCAGGGATGGCCAAGGAATGCATACCCACCTTGAGGGGGACCCGTTCGGCGAACAATATTGATCCTCATTGCCTGTGGGGAATATGCGGAAGTCGAATTCGGCGATGCCACTGAAGATATCTATTATTACTGGGGACCGCAGAACTTAGCGTGCATTGATCACTTACTCGGAGGTCCAGCAACCTCATCACCAGCCTGCTCTGGGTAGTCATGCTCCATGGCCATCCGTAGTTTCTTAGCCGTGTTCTTGTCCACAATCCTCAGTTGACGACTGACCTCTCTGACGTGGTCAGCGCGGTGGTTTGTTTTTTACGGATTTGATCCGCGATTTGACAGCTGGAAGGGAACTGGCAAAGTTGAGGATCGCCGTCAATTGATCGTCGGTTAGCCGTCCTGGATCGAACGAGCAGGACTTGATATAGCCCTTAACATCGCGACGCCATACGTCGTAGGCTCTAGTTTTGGTTCGAGCATTCTTGAATCCAGACCAGCTTTTTGCATATGCTATGTCGCCATAGCGCCCACTGATTCATGGGTTAGTTTAAAGGGTTCTTGGATATATGGGTAGGTTGTTGTTGACGTACCCAGAATCTTCAACGGCCGGAATGAAATACGGATTTTCACGGGATCCCGACGGCCCACTGTGACATGAATGACAACTGTCAGCCACACTTCGGAGCATGTTTGAAGAATAACGGTGTCAATGGATCATTGGTTACCTTCTCTCCGCACTCCGTTTGTGGGCGGCAGCACGCGGGGGAGCCCTGCGTTTACTGCCCCTGTCTTCACTTTCGTCATGCGGGACTGCCAGACATCTACAACCAATCGTCATATTAATATCGAGCGTAGGTCAATGGTCTCACGGCGCGAACTTACTTTCCTAGGCTCACGGAGCTTGCTCGTTTATTCTTTGTCGCTGGTACACCAGGCTGCCTGAAGTAATGCGATATTAGTATTGCCCACGATTAAACGATCGGACGAAGTGTACTTACGCTGCCCTTTTGCCCTGGGCTCTTCGGGCGCTCTCGCGGGGCATTTCAACTACGAGAAGTAATGAAGGGGGGTGGGGGGTGAACGATGTGAAGGAGGTGTGAAGGAAGTAAAGGAGGGCAGATGACGACCTTTATAGACATCAGGAACGCTCGTGGTGCGTCACAAAAAAAACCCCCCAGACGTCTGAGTTGTGTAAACATTAAACCCTATGATGTGATGACCTCGTAGGGTTTGCACGACTCCGACGATCTCGCACCCACCATTCAAATGAAGATGTATGTTTGTAAGCTCTAAATTTAGCTCTATAGATAATTCAAATCGATGCTTATCGTGTGTCTTCACTGACATATGAAATAAGCTTTTAAGGCTCTCCAGGGTCCGGACGCCGGGGGGTTGTTGTTCTGGAGATGCCAAGAGACGTCGTTGCCCTGGCTACAAGAAATTGATGTCAATATCTTCGCGGAAGACCCCACTATCATGCGGCTTAAAAGATAAGATGCGATCATCCGCGAAGATCAAGCGCTCACTCACTTGTTCATGCGTGAGGCTGACATCAGCCCTCATCGACACATATCGATACTCAGCGACTGTCATCGATACTCAGCCACTCTCAGCGACACTTCGACATTGAGGAGGCCGCCAATACCACCATATTTCCCTGAAGAGTTGATCTCTCTATTCTATAAGCTTAAAATTCCAATCCTGAATACATGAAAGACTACGATAACCAAAACTAATAAAACAATGAATCTATTTAGACACCACAAGCAATTGCCCCACCGTCTCATCCATTACGTTTTGTGAACCCCCCCCGGCCATTGCACCCCCGCGAACTCTCTTCGATATCTGTTCCTCACAATTGTCGCCCTTCGGATCCCGGCCAATGCGTCCCTCTACGCCTTTCATAGACTCACGCTCCGACGCTCATAAGCATGTTTTCTTACATTTAGGAACGTCCAAATTTTCATCATCCAGAGCACCGCGCTTGAGAGTCTCGCTCCAGCCTATTAGACGCCCCAGTAGGTCAGAAGACATTGGGACATTCAGTCGGTTCAAACATTTGACAGCGAGCGGGGTACGAGCCATGGCAGATTCAACAGTGTCGCCGACAGGGGGTGGCGGCATCCCAGGGCTGTCCTGACCCTTACACATGGTGTCCGCGACATCTGATGACGAGCCCGATGATCCTGGAAGGGAAACACTTGGGGCGTCTCCATCTTCGTAATCCACTGATCGATTGGTGTTTCCGTAATCAAATCTGGGCGGTCCATATGGAGCCCGGTAATGCATGTTCTCCATATGTCCTGCTGCGGAATCGGCCCAATCGGCGACGGCATCCTCATGGAGATATTGGTGTGCCCTTAACGATCGTGGCGCCGGTCATGTGTCGCCCTCTTCGCGGTAACAAGAGATTCTGAGATCGAGTGGGTCATCGAGAACTGGATTCGACAGGAGCCAGGCTCTTACCGTTTCATCGCTATCGATGAACACATAATCAATGCAGGATACCCGTTCGGAAGGAACCCTGCGGAGCCTTCGGCGGCCTTCTCTAGTGGCACCAAGTATATAGCGAATTCTGTCGTTTGGTACATTTCTCGAAATCATAGCTGACAGCCCCCGGATGTCATAGGAATCTAATTCGGCGAACTGGACTCCATTTATATAGGGGGGACGCCAATGCAGCATGTTATAGTCGGGCCTAAAATTTAAGTTGGCCCTCCGTTCTGGTGGCTGACCCTGGCCGCGTCTGGAAGGCCAGGTCCAAACAATACGCACACCATGGGGCCTCCCAAGTAGAGCACTCCAATCTTATAATCATCAGTCAGCAGGTAAAAACACAAAAGGCCCTAATTGTTATGAAAGAAACTAACCTGTTGGCATAGGGTTGGGAGCCGCGTAATTCCCACCCCTAGGAAGCACCCTTGGAGTCGGGGCATTGTTTCTTACCAGAGACGGAGTCGATATCTCTGTCGATGGGTCTGGCGTGCGCATCTGATAAATCGCAGGCGCATCTGGTCCATTTGCGGCATTCTGAGCGTAATAGTGCAGAGGAGGAGCATGTGCTAATAGATTAGGAAGAGCGTTATTGGCGGGAAGGGCAGGTGCGTTTTGACCCCGAAGAGCATAATTCGCAGGAAGGCCTGGTATGTTTTGACCAGCAGGAGGGTAAATCGCAGGATCAGGAGGTACGTTTTGCCCTGACGGGGGGTAATTCCCGTGATGATCAGGTACGTTTTGCGCCGGTACGCCTTGCGCCAGTACGCCTTGCGCCGCTACACCTTGCGCCGCTACACCTGGCGCCGCTACACCTTGCGCCGGCGGGAGGTAATTCCCATGATGAGCAGGTACATTTTGCGCCTGAGGGGGGTAAGCAGGTGGAAGGTTTTGGGGAACTGGACCTGGGTTTGGTACAGTCGTTGCGGGACCCCACTGGTCTGGGGCATTGGGGGGTAGTAACCGATCGCTCAGCATGATCTGATTATAGAAGACTCCATTCTGGCCCAGTGGTGCCAGGCCAGTAGAACGATTCTTTACGGTGGTTCTCAACTTCAGCCCACAGTCCTTAACAAGTTGAACTACAGCCTCATCGATCTGGCGCAAAACAACCCTGTTATTCGCAGCCGCAGCTGTGACAAGGATGTCGCAGGCATGGCGCAGTGTCCTCATACCAGCGACGATTTGCTGGAAATAGTGGTCAGGGAATGTACGGATTTTCCTAAAGCCCCTTGCAAGCATCTGATCCTTCACGGCCTACGGCCATTCACCATACAAGTGGTTGTCGTCGGGTATGCCCATTGATAACTTGTGATCAACAATGTTTCAATAATTGGAGCGTCTTGAACTTATATATCCTCTCAGAGATCCCGGCGGAAGGTGATAGGTTTGGCCCGCCGGAGCCTGCAGGTTTCCTGAATTTGGCATATAGACGTACTCTATGTTATTATGTGCCATATTGCTAGACCTTTGAGTGTATAGGTTCCCGCCGGGGTGAAAATAGCCTGCGGTGTGAATTCGGTGGATATTGTGGACGTTGTGAGTGTGAGTTAGTTCTCGGTATGAATTGTGTGGATTTCATGGAAGCTGTTAGTGTCAGTTGATTCAGGGTATGAATTCATTCGATCAGGATCAATGCTGATTATATATACAACTCTCAGTGGTTTGGCGCTTTGAATGCCTGTTGATTCTTTTCAAGAATTTGTAGTTCTGACAGTAGCATAGCCAGGGCTTTATTGATTCATGTTTATATTAGGAAATGAAAGATCTACTGTGAAACATGACCATCGTGAAACATGAAGTTCGCTGAGCCCGTTCATGCAAGAAACCATAGCTCATACCACGTGATGTCTACATCTAGGGGGCTAAACCGGATTGACCTCTATTTACAGTTTAACGTTCAAAGCGTGCACGCCTCTTGAACCTATGTGCGATCCACACGCATTAGGATCAACACTAAGCACTCATGCGATGCCTAGCAAATGTCCATTCTGTCGACAAAAATACACCCAAGCAGCAGCATATGAGAAACATTTACGAACTACCCACCCCAATGTGAACATTATTCTCGCCTCCACTACTATACGATATCCATCATTGGCCAGTCCTGATCTTGACACGCAAACCGACCTCGTGGGGGAACGTCCGGATTCTGACTATGAATCTGATCCCGAGCCTACTGGACGCGAGCACGACGTATTGAGTGGTGATGTTGTGTACAAGTCTGATACTGAAGTGCTTAACAACACTGCCTCTTTTTCCGGCGGCCAACAAACTCATTTTTCGGGAGCTGGAGAAGCAATTGGGGACGTGAACGGGTTCGAGCAAGAAATCAGTAATCTGTGCGACGAGCCATGGGCACCATTCCGCAGCGGGCAAGGGTTCAGGCTTGCCTCTTGGCTCCTTGAGAGTAAGGTACCAAAGTCTGAAATCAACGAATACTTCGCGAGTGGCCTAGGCAATTCTGAGTCTGTCGGGTATGGCTCTATGCACACGCTCGAGAAGCCCCTCTGGGAATTGAATCCGTACGGTCAATATCTACAATGGTTTGAAGGACAGGTAGAGCACGGAAAGAGAACTTTATCATTCTTCTATCGCAACGTCCTAGATTGTGTCAGATATCTCCTTCACCAGATAGCCTACCGAGATGACTTTGTTTACGCGCCATGGCGTGAATACAATCATACAGGACAACGGGCATAGGCCGAGATGCATACAGCAGACTGGTGGTGGGACATTCAAGTAGCGTTTCTCGATCTCTTTCCTGGGAGCGCTGACTAACTGATTATAGGAGACACTTCCATCTGGCGCAACTGTTGTTCCAATCATTGGGATGTCGGATCAGACGCATCTGAGCAACCTTTCGGGTGACAAGAAGGCATGGCCGGTCTATTGGACTCTCGGAAATCTTCCATCAACCCGGCGGGATAGACCCGGATCCTTTGTAGTTCTCCTTCATGCGCTATTGCCGGTTCCCCCCAAACTTACAAAGTCCTCCGCGGACCACTTGCAGAGGCAAATTAATGCCAACACACTACGAGGCGTCTTCGAACTCCTGTTTGAGCCCTTGCAGAACGCGGCGCTGGAGGGCGTCAATATTGACTGTGTCGACGGGAAAGTGCGGAGATGCTTTCCAATATTGTCCGCATGGATTGCTGATCATATGAAAAACGTTGCGCTTCACGGGATCAAATCGAAAGTTTGTCCTAAATGCGAGGTGCTTCCAGGAGAATTAGTAACCGACGCCAACAGCCACCGGTCCCGAGATTGTGCACGATATGCACGTTGCGAGCGTGAATCTGCCAGTGACAACTCCCGCACCATGTTGGAAACTCTTCGTATCTATCTTGAGAAAAACGTGTTTTACAGGCTTCACCCTGTTTCGGCGCCCGGTCTGCACAAGCCAGATTTGCTTCATACAGTTTATCTTAGGTTATTCAAGCACTTGATGGACTGGATCTCGGGCTTTCTCAAGAAACACGCCCGGCTCCAGACCTTTGACGACACCAGGAAGGCGCTACCGCCATACCCGGGGTTTTTTATGCCCAAAAAGGCCTATCGCGAGGTCATGCAGTGGCAAGCAAAAGAGATGAGAAACCTTGGGCGGTGTCTTTTGGGGGTTATCGCCGTAGCACTGCACGAGCCCGACAGCCGGCAAGTAATACCTTTCAAACATGCTCTAGACTGTGTCCGGGCACTGGTTGACTTCAGTATGATGGCGCAATACCGAAGCCACACTCCCGAGACGATAGCCTATATGGAGGAATAACACGACGGGTTTCACAGGATGAAAGAGATCTTCTTGGAGTGAGTTTCTAAACGAACATGGGCCAAGGTTGACAAGCAGCGAAAGGAGCTACGACATCAGCGAGCCCAGAGTAACATGCGCGTGGCACCGTCCAAGCGGGATCGGCGCCTCGAAGACGATCGGGATGAGGAGAACGAGCTCCGTATAGACATGATCCATACGGAATCACATTTCAACTTTGTTAAGATGTATCTGCTAAGTCACTTCTCTGATCATATACGCCAGTTTGGCAATATCCCAATGTATTCCACCGAGTTCAGAGAGCTCGCGCATAAGGAACAGATCAAGGACGGATGGAGACCCTCGAATAAGAACCATGTCGAGCGACAAATTCTTCAGAGCTACGGTCGTCAGCATGCAATCCGAATGAGATTTTTAAACCCAAATTCGCTCCGACGTCGCGGAGCAAATCTAGGTGACGAAGTCCTGGGCTTTTTAGATAAAACAACGAGTACGGTATCTACGCCGGCCGCTCGTGGAAGGATCTTGAAAGGTCTTTGTGACAACGTGTCCGACGTCCTTGATTTTTGCAAGGGGTTAGGAATCTCTCTTGACCGGATCTGTTTGGAATTGATTCGATACAGCCGACACAACCTGCCCACTGAACGCCGTCTTCCCGAAGAACCAGCAATACTTCAACTGCTTCCTGTTGAACTACTAACGCAACTCGAAGTCCCGGTTTTAGCATTCCAGGAAACCGATGTTCACGACATCCATCGGGCACGATGCACAGGAACTCACCGATTTCGGAATCACGAAAGTCAGAATGCTTGGGTTGGTGTAAAGGCCGGAAGTGAGGAGATAGATGGTGGGCAGAGGGGTCGTCTCCGGCAAAACTTGTGGCGCTCGTTAAAATCAGGGACTGCAGCCAAGCCACTGTGCGGCGGTTGGCAGGCGTTCAGATGTTGAGCCCTGTGAACTCATGCCAGCCCTCTGATATACACAGTCTTGTTACGGTTCAGCTGAGAGAAGATGCACGAGAGTTTACATTGGTTGACATAGGGACCATTCTAGGCCTGGCTCATCTCATTCCAAAGGGAGACCGGCGCTGGCTCGTCAACAGTCGTATCGACTTGAGGACGTTTAACGAGATTTATTAGTTACACAAACGGGGGTATGATGGATATGTGCGAAGGCGTGTATCGGGTGCCATGGCAAGCTGTATATATAGTGTGTACTAGTATGAAGAAAATATATAATTAATACATGAGTTAAACGTGCCAGTGATGATTACTCTCGAGAGACGCCACAGGACGTTGGCGGGCGCAGGGCTGGCACAGCGTTCAGGCCATGAGACTAGGGGTAGGAGTATGATAATCCTGACGGCTTCCAGAAGGGGCTGGCGAATTGAAAGCGTCAGGACGCTGGGATATGGAGAACAGGGGGGACGTCATGTCCGGATGCAAGGGAGTGTTGCTGTGCAACTCAGGACGCAATAGTGGTGTGCGGGCGTTGAAGACGGACTCAGGACGCACGGGAAGTGTACGGACGCTGGAACTGAACTCAGGACGCACAGGACGCACAGGACGCAGTGAGGGCGCATCAGATGCATGTGTTTTCTTTGCTGATGTTTATTCCCTTTGGGAGTCCGCACAATCACATATAATGTTACCCCGGAGACCCTTTGCAACGTTTACTATGTTTCCTTAACACTACGCGAATATTTCCTCCGAAGGTTACCCTGTCTAACCCGATGTCACCAAGTCCCTTTGTAGACACTTGTACCAACTCATGTCTACCGTTAGTATACTAAGTATACTGGTCTATCCTCAATCTGGTTACCTCTTGGTATACCATATGGGCTTGAGTTTAGTCCACTGTAGCTACCTATCTATAGGGTCGTTACACGCTGATGGCTTGCGCAAGGAGCTGCGTCGTCAGAGAGCCCCAATGAGGGAGCGTGTGCCCCCATCCCAACGGCGCAGGATCCGTGATGATGATTGTGAAGAAGAGAACCACCAAGATATAGAATTCATACATTCTGAAGCTAATTTCAACTATGTTAAGATCCATCTAATGAGTCACTTTCGTGATCACATCCACATGTTCAGCAATATCCCCATGTATTCTACCAAGTATGAATTGCTCGCACATAAGGCGGAAATCAAGGATGGTGACACTGAAATGAAATGGATGCAGCACAACAGATACTGAGCAGCTACGGTGGACAACATGCGATCCGCATGAGACTTTTGAACCTGCAATTCCTTCAACGTGCTGAAGCTGATTTACCAACTCAGGTAGTAGAACATTTAGAGAAGACCAGACCCACGCCAACCCCACCAGCCCATCATAGGATTCCGAAGGCATGTCCTGATAATATCCACAACGTCATTGATTGTGGTAGAGTATGTGATATATCACCGGAGACAATTTGTGGGGAATTGATACGATATCGCAAACTGCCGGAAGATCCGGCGACACCGTGACCTTTGCCAGGTGAACTACTGATGCAACTGGTGATCCCGGTTGTTGCGTTCTAGCAGTCAGGTGTTTACGACATACACAGGGCCTGATTTACAGGTGCTTGACTCTTCCGTGACTGGACCACTTGGAAAGATTGCGTTGGGATACAGGCTGGTGGGGAGAATATGTATGGTGTGCATAGGGGTCTTCTCCCGGCCGGGCTCATAGCTTGGTTCAAAATCCAGTCACGCTATATGAAGCAGGATACCGTCTCTCATCGCGCCAGGGTTCCATTCATGACCATTGTAGACTTGGGACGTCCATCGGACATACACGGTCTAATAATAGTTCAGCTCAGAGATATAACCCAAGAGCTCACAATTGTCGATATCGGAACAATCTTAGGCCTGGCACACCTCATACCGGAGATCGACCGGCACTGGCTTGTCAACAGTTGGATGGATTTACGTATATTTAACGAGATCTATTGGGATCATGGAGGGGGCTGGTAGATTACAATCAACCCCGAGCGCGACGTAGCCCAGAGGACAGCCACATCCCTCCCCGACCGAGATGTAGCGTCACGATCACGACTAGAGGATAACCGTGTCTAATAGATAAGTATATAGTAGAAATAGAGACATCGAGGAATAGAAACATCTAGGAACAAAACAAATTATGCAAGAGCCTAGTAGTACTAGTAGTACAAGTAGGAGGAGGCACACCAGCAGGAATGACTAGCCTGAGGGTGATATCCGCGGGCCAGTGGGCAGAAGGCAACTTGTTATGGGCACGCCCGGAAGCAGAAGAAAAAGGAGGTCCCTTGAGAAGGCGTCCGGATGCTGTGAAGATGGGAGGCAGGAAAGGAGAAGTCAGGACATGAGATATGGGGCTGGGAAAGTGCCAGATATGTGGGGAGGCAGCGGGATGTCGGTAAGGTCCAACGTCATATCGGGATGCAATCAGCCTTAGGAATGGTGTCCGGACGTTCAACATGCAGACAGAAAAACGACGTCACATGTGTCTGGACACGGCGTCCTGGCCTCAGACCCAAGATTAATTTTTGCTGATGCATGATGAGCAGGTACCCTTTGTTCCTGAGGCTGGTAATTCCCATGAAGAGCAGGTATGTTTTGCGCCTCAGGGGGGTAACCCAGCGGAAGGTTTTGGGAAACTGAACCCGGGTTTTGTACAGTCGTTGCATGACCCCACTCCACCAGGGCTTGAGGGGTAGTTACCGATCGCTCAACATGACCTGATCATAGAAGATTCCATCCTGGCCCAGTGGTGTCCGGCCTGTAGAACCATTCTTCACCATAGTTCTCAACCCCACCCCACCGTCCTTTACAAGTTGAACTACAACCTTATTGATCTGGCGCATATGAGTCCTGTTATTGGCAGCCGCAGCTGTGACAAGGCTGTGATACACAGGGCACAGTGCCCTCATACCTGAGACAATTTGCTGGAAATGGTGGTCAGGGGATATAGGGATTTTCCTAAAATCCCTGGCAAGCATCTGATGCTTCACCACCTTCCACAATTTGTCATACAAGTGGTTGCTGCTGGGTATGGCCATTGATATCTTGTGATCGCAAATATTGCAATATTTGGTGCCGCTTCAACCTATATCTCCTCGGAGAGATACCTGCTGAAGATGATAGGTTTGGCCCCCCGGAGCCTGCAGGTTTCACGCATTTGGCATATAGAGATAGTTTAGGTTATTATGTGCTATGTCGCTACTAGACCTTTGAGTGTCTAGGTTGTTGCCGGGGTGAAAATAGCCTGCAGTGAGAATTAGGTGCATATCGTGGACATTGTGAAGGTGAGTTAGTTGTGTGTATGAATTTTGTGGATTTTGTGGAAGTTGTCAATGTGCGTTGATTCTGGGTATGAATTCATTCCATCAGGATCTATTACTCTAGTCGGAATAGCTTGCATAATTATGTGCGAGGTATATGCCACCATGGGGGGAAAACATATACCCGAACCCAAGCTCTCTGAGTAGGGACTTCCCGGAGGCATCTGGGAGACTACTCAGGAACCCCACCGAGTTCACGTTTCAAAATATGGCTAACTGATTGGAATAATGATTAGAGAACTAGTTCTCTACTCTTACTAACGTATTTGACCTAGTAATGGGACACTCACTAGATATGGGACACTTGGCAATTACAGTGTCTCACATACTAAAATAGAAATACCTCAACCAAAACTAACTCTATTGATCTGTAAATCTATCTATAGATAGCTAATATATCTTTAAATATGTTCTAGCAATATTACTCTCCCATTGGCAAAAATGATTAAGCAATAGTACAAAGTCTAGAGAAATAATCAATTAGCTATATAGTGAGTAATGTATTTTATATAAAATTGATAAAAAATAGTAAAATTATTCTAACTGCTGGAGAAGGTAGAGGCACATCTTCTCCTGAGCCTGCATATTGTAAAAAGTTGATTGAATATCTACAAAGTCCAAGTCATTGATTTCAATCAGTATAACATTTGACAGACAAAAAAGTATAATATTTCTACTCTGTATATAACCTAATACACATTTTATGTATTCTACTAGTTTTAGAATGAAATTATACTTTTGTTTCTGTAATTCTAGTGACCTTTAATAACTGAAACTGCTAACTACATATTGTAAATCTTGTATAAAATACAAATATTATACTTGAAGTCACCCAACTTGTAATTTATATTGTACAATAACGTGATTTATGGGGAACCCGATCAGGACCGGGATCCCGATCACCCATTTCAACCACTGCAAAATCAAACTTCCATCCCATTATCTCAATGAATAATAGAGATACCACTTTGAAAATCTAGTTACAAGTACTTTAAAATATAGAGAATCTGAAAATCTAGTTTTTATTTTCTACTAATGAATTATTACTCTGGTATAATGGTTTTAAGATAGCCCATTGCAGAAAAGAATAATACTCTTTGCAAGGGCTATAGGGTTGAAAACCCTCCATCGAGAACATTCTAAAATAGATAGCAGTATAGTATAAGTCTTATATATTAAGATTAATCTAGTTTTAATTTAATTTATAATTGGATTTCCAAGCAATAGTTGTTACAAGAGAGATGGAAAACTATATATAAACTACATACAAATTGGGTCAATTTTACCATGTAATATCTACATATATAGTTGGCCAATGAACTCCATTCTTTGTAATACTCTTTACTATAATATCTCAACTAAGTACACAAAGTTTAAAGCTGAATAAACACGTTTTGCATAATCTATACTTGCATTGTTATCAAACTAGTAAAAACTATAGATAAATCACTTTACTACTATCAAATTGCAATTGTGAATTATTTGAACCAATATTCAGTTATGAGATTAGTCTAAAGGGTCTTAGAAGTCAGGCTGTACATTGTAGAGCTTGCCAAAATAATAGTTTCTTATTAGATTATATATTTATTGCATTTAGTTAAAGATAACAAATCCTCTTTCAACTACTTAACATAATTAAATATACTTGTCTAGCAAATATATAAACCATCTAGCATTGTTTCCTTATATTCCTCAAATTATAGATTGACTTCTAGTGTACTCAAAATTATATTTGATTGATTTGAGAATTAGAGAAAGGTTTATCAGGTATAATATATTACTATTCATAGTATAGAGTTGTAAGTGATATGAGAGACATGTTTGTCTAACAAAACTTTGAATATTTGCTTAGAATATTATAGGCAAGGGTATTCCAAAGAATGGAGTTCATTGGCCAACTATATATGTAGAGATTACATGGTAAAATTGACACAATTTGTATGTAGTTTATACTATTATGTAGTTTTCCATCTCTCTTTTAACAACTATTGCTTGGAAATCCAATTATAAATTAAATTAAAACTAGATTAATCTTAATATATAAGACTTATACTATACTGCTATCTATTTTAGAATGTTCTCGATGGAGGGTTTTCAACCCTATAGCCCTTGCAAAGAGTATTATTCTTTTCTGCAATGGGCTATCTTAAAACCATTATACCAGAGTAATAATTCATTAGTAGAAAATAAAAACTAGATTTTCAGATTCTGTATATTTTAAAGTACTTGTAACTAGATTTTCAAAGTACTATCTCTATTATTCATTGAGATAATGAGATGGAAGTTTGATTTTGCAGTAGTTGCTATGCGTGATCGAGATCCCGGTCCTGATCGGGTTCCCCGTACATCACGTTAATAGGTAATAGGAAAAGATATACTTTCCTAGTAGTCTCTAGTAAATAGCATAAGTTTATGATTTTCTATCAATTGTATCAAATATAAAATAGTCAATATATTGGAAATTAGGACATTTTCTACAGGTGTTAGCAAATATTATCTTTAAAGCCTAAATGCATAATATTCATTATAGAGCATTATTATAGGCTTATCAGGTATTTATAAAACATTTTTCAGCTGTTTTAATTAAGTATTGATGGAGGTCTTAATAGTTTTATGATAAAACTGAACGATATTGTGATTTTCAAAGGTTGAACTGATTGAAATCAACGACTTGGACTTTGTAGATATTCAATAACAGTATTGGTATGTAGGCATTTGGGCTACATATTCTATTATAGTCTATCAGGACGAAGAGATCGAAGACTGACTCCTGGTGGAGTGGGGACACCCTCAGAGGAAATACCAGTTGGGGGATTCTCAGAGTCGAGCTGGGCAAGTCTTCAGGGTCAAACAGTGTTAGCTATCCCTTAACAGGATCAATGCTGATTATATATACAACTCTGACTCATTTGACACTTTGAAAGCCTCTTGATTCTTTTGAAGAATTTGTAGTTCTGACACTAGCATAGCTAGGGCTTTATTGATTCATGTTTATGTTAGAAATGAAACATCCCCTCACGAACATGACATTTGGGAAACATGAAGTTCGCTGATCCCATTCATGAAGGAAACCATAGCTAATACCACATGACATTTACATCTAGGGGGCTAAACTGGATTGACCTCCATTTACAGTTTAACGTTCCAAGCGCGCACCCCTCTTGAACCTATGTGCGATCCACCTGCGTTTGGATCAACACTAAGCACTTTTGCAATGACTAGCAAATGTCAATTCTGTCGGCAAAAATACACCCAAGCAGCTGCATATGAGAAACATTTACAAACTACCCAGGCCAATATGCACATTATCCTCACCTCCACTAGTATACCATATCCATCATCCGCGAGCCATCTTCTTGACACGTAAACCCACATCGTCAGAGAACGCCTGGATTCCGACTATGAATCCGATCCAGAGCGTACTAGATGCAAGATCGATGTATTGAGTACTGATGTTGTGTACGAGTCTTATACTGAACTGCATAACAACACTGTGTTATTTTCCTATGGCCAACAAATGCTTTTTGTGGACGCTGGAGAAGCAATTGGATACGGGAACGGGTTCGAGCAAGAAATCAGTAATCTGTATGACGACCCATAGGCACTAGTCCCAAGCAGGTAAGGGTTCAGACTTGCCTCTTAGCTTCTTGGGAGTAAAGTACGGAAGTCACGAATCATCCAATACGTCACGCATGGCCTAGGCCATTCTGAGTCTGTCGGCTATGGCTCTATGTACACGCTTGTGAAGCACCTCCTGGAATTGGATCCGTACAGTCCATATCTACAATGGTTTGAAGGACAGGTAGAGGACGGAAAGCGAACTTTATCATTCTTCCATCCCAACGTCCTAGATTGTGTCAGATATCTCCTTCACCAGATAGCCTACCGAGATGACTGTGTTTGTGCACGATAGCGTGAATATGATCATCCTGGACAACGGGTATATGCAGAGATGCATACAGCACACTTGTGGTAGGACATTCAAGTAGAGCTTCTCGATCCCTTTCATGGGACTGCAGACTCACTGATTGTAACATGTGTACATGTTCCGGTAACGGTACACAGGAGCGGGCAGTGCAGGATCTCCTATGTTTAGTTGATTTATATTTGGTTTATTTGATTTGATTTCAGCTCCGCCACTTTCTCTGAGTCAGATAGGCTGTGCTATCGTATTGCTATGTTTAGTTTGCTTTGTTAGAAGTTTATATTTAGGATTCCGGGTATGGAATGGTCATGTAGCACTGGTGGAGGCTGAGCTTTGTTTCTCTCTTTGGTCTTGCAGGATTACAGGATTCCGGTATGTGCGCAGCTACTGGTAATGATCGTGATTGCAGGAAGGCTATCGCTCTTGGGTTTTGTATTTAAACCAGTCTCCTGGCTAGCAGGAGACAGCAGACTTCGACAGACCTTCAGTCTAAGAATACACTTGGTTGAACGGCAATCCCTGAGTTCTATTTGTCCTTCAACTATTATCTCTTACCTCCGGTCCCTTGAAGCCTCCCTTGGCACCAGCGCTAGCAGGCCTATCGCCGGTCCTATTGTATTTTCGTTAGACAGGAATGAACCTGTTACACGGATTAAAGGAGACATTTCCATCTGACACAACGGTTGTTCCGGTTATTGGGATATCAGATCAGCCGTATCTGAGCAACTTTTCGGGTAACAAGAAGGCATGGCCAGTCAATTTGACTCCCCGAAATCTTCCAGCAACCTGCTGTAATAGACCTGGATCTTTTCTGATTCTCCTTCTTGCACAATTGCAGGTTCCCCCCAAACTTACAAAGTCCTCCGCAGACCACTTGCTGAGACAAATTAATGACGACACACTCCCTGGCATCTTCGAACTCCTTTTTGAGTCCTTGCAGAATGCAGCGCGGGAGGCCCTCAATATTGACTGTGCCGACCGGAAAGTGCGGAGACGCTTTCCAATATTATCGTTGAGGATTGCTGACCCTATTGAAAACATTGCGCTTCTGGGGATAAAATCGAATGTTTGTCCTAAATGTGAGGTGCTTCAAAAGAATTAGGAACTTATGCCAACAGCCACCAGGCCAGAGATTATGCAAGATATGAACTTTACCAGCGTGAATCTGACAAACCCGCACCATAATTGAAAATCTTGGTATCAATCATGAGAAAAACGTCTTTCACCGGCTTCACTGTATTTCGGAGCCCGGTTTACAAAAGTCAGATTTGTTTCCTATGGTTTATCTTGGGTTATTCAAGCACTTGATGGACTGGATCTAGGGCTTTCCCAAGAAACATGCTCGGCTCCAAGCCTTTGACAATACCAGGAAAGCAGTACCACCCTACCCACAGTCTTTTGTGCCCAAAAAGGCCTATCTATCGCAAGGTCATGGAATGGCAAGGAAAAGAGATAAGGAACCGTGGGCGGTGTCTTTTCGGGGTTCTCGCCGTAGTACTGCCCCAGCCCAACAGCCGGCAAGTAATACCTTTCAAATATGCTCTAGACTGTGTCCGGGCACTGGTTGACTTCAATATGATGGCGCAATACCAAAGCCACATCCCCAAAACGATAGCCTACATGGAGGAATATCTCGCCCCGGTTTCACAGGATGAAACTTATCTCCTTGGAGTTTCAAGTTTCTAAATGAACATGGGCCAAGGTTGACCAGGAGCGAAAGGAGCTATAACATCAGTGAGCCCAGAGCAACAAGGGAGTCCCAGCGTCCAAGCAGTGCTAGTGCCTCAAAGACGAGCTGGATGGGAGGAACGACCTCCATATAGGCATGATCCATACGGAATCCTATTTCAACTTTGTTAAGATGCCTCTTCTAAGCCACTTCTCTGATCATATACGCCAGTTTGGCAATCTCCCAATGTATTCCTTGGAGTTCGAGGAAGTTGCGCATAAGAAACAAATCAAGGACGGATGGAGACGCTGCAATAAGGACGATGTCAAGCGACAAATTCTTCAAAGCTACGGTCGTCATCATGCAATCCGAATGAGAGTTTTAAAACTCAATTCGCTCCAACTTTGCGGAGCTAATCTGGGTGACAACATGTCCTATGTCCGTGATTTTTGCAAGGTGTTAGGAATCTCTCTTAACCAGATGTACTTGGAATTGATTAGCAACATCCGACACAACCTGCCCACTGAACACCGCCTTCCAGAAGAGCCAGCAATACTCCAACAACCCCGCGTTGAACTACTAACGCAAATCAAAATCCCCGTTTTGGCATTTCAGGAAACCGATGTTTACTCCATCCATTGTGCACATTCACAGGAACTCACCGATTTCGCAATCCTGAAAGTCGTAATCATTGGCTTTGGTGTTACGGGGTAGCTAACACGGTAGGATTCCGAGTTATCTAGGCCGAGGATATTCGAGATAACGGATTATAGGTCAGGAAGGCTCAAGAAGAATTGTTTGATAAAGTAATAGAGGAATATCGTAATAACTTATAATATTGTTAAGGTCTCTTCTCCGTTGCTTGATGATGTTCTCAACCATCGGGGAGAGCCCTACTATTTATACTAATGTTCACGCTACTTTGACTTCTCTAGTAAAGAAGTATCTTTCTAAGAATTCAGTTCGTCAGAACAAAGTGCGAACACTGTTTGACCCTGAATCTTGCCCAGCTTGACTCTGAGAATCTCCCAACTGCTATTTCTTCTGAGGGTGTCCCCACTCCACCAGTAGCCAGTCTTCGATCTCTTCGTC
>Ga0307517_10004316_pt1 | contig 21896 bp, 11 predicted proteins | sample 23_EM_MG_FD_194515 | JGI IMG/M metagenome (GOLD analysis project Ga0307517, IMG submission 194515) | Populus trichocarpa ectomycorrhiza microbial communities from riparian zone in the Pacific Northwest, United States - 23_EM | ecosystem: Host-associated > Plants > Roots > Unclassified | place... | reverse complement strand
TCATCACTAACTATTTTAAAAAACCCTAACAAACCTAAACCCTAAATCTCTGCTTCCAAATCTTTAGTTTCTCCGTTCGTGGCGGCGGCGACTGTGCTACCCGATGAGGTGGCTCCACAATCGGAACTGGTAAGGGTGAATTCGGTGGTTGTTGAGGAGTATGATCCAGCCAGGCCGAATGATTATGAAGATTATAGGAGGGAGAAAAAAAGGAAGGCGATGGAAGCGGAGAGGTTGAGGGAGATTGAGAGGAGGAGGCAAGAGGAGGAGAGGGAGAGGGAGAGGGAGAAGGATAGGGACAGGGATGTGAATATTTTTGGGGAGGAAGCATGGAGAAGGCGTGCTGCCATGAGTGGAGGTGTTCCGAGGAGTTCTTCGCCACCCAGGAATGGGGATGAGTTTAGTATTGGGACGTAAGGGACGGTAGGGTTGGGAGTTGGTGCTGGTGGACAAATGACTGCGGCGCAGAGGATGATGGCGAAGATGGGGTGGAAGGAAGGGCAAGGATTGGGGAAACAGGAGCAAGGGATTACGACGTCATTGATGGCGAAGAAGACTGATAGGAGAGCTGCGGTTATAGTGAATGCTAGTGAGAAGAAGGTGAAGAGTGTGAATTTCAATGGAACTCCTCCAACTTGGGTTTTGCTCCTTAGACAGCAGGTGCAATAAGCCGGGACGCGGAGGTCGAAGGAAGAGAAGAGGCAGCGGCAGGAAAAAAATTGACCGGGTCTCACCCGGGTTTGACCGGGTGGACCGGGTCCCGGGTGGACCGGGTCCCGGGTCGACCCGCCGGGTTGACCAGGTTTTCCCGGGCCAATTTCCAAACGGGTTTTTGCCTCCACTTGGACTGGTCCCGGGTCCGGGTCGGCCGGGTCCCGGGTCGACCCGTCGGGCCAGTCCGGGTTTTAAAACACTGCTTTAAATGCCACCACCTGCACGACAAGTACCTACTGAAACAAAGAAAGGAAAAGAAAAGAAGAGGACTCCGAGCATGTGCAAATGATAAGAAAAAACAACTATTTCTAACTAATAATGTGAAATAATTATTGGGTTGGAATAAAGAAGAAATATTCCAATTCCATCACCTTGCATTAAATGAAACTATCCAGTATCCACCCATCTCCCTGGAAACTATAAGATTTTTGAAAAAGATTTGTCGTGTTTTTATTAAAATAAATTTTTTTATTTTTAAAAATTATTTTTAATATTACTATATCAAAATCATTTGAAAATATAATAAAAAAACATTAATTTTAAAAAATTAAAAATAATTTATTTTTTTTATAAAAAATATTTTAAAATACAAAAACAATCATCAATCAGTCAAGATATGTGTAATTGCATTTATTCTACTATTCTACGTGGTACATAGTTTAATTTAATACGCAACAAGGACAAACTAGTTGATCGACATAGAGTTCCTAGCTAGCGCAATATTAATTCTTTCTCGATAATGATATTAGTTTTCAATCAACGACGATCTCTACCTGCTTTGTCCGGTGGTGATGCAATGGCAACAAACGGTGAGCCAGCAAACGTTGACGGCGACGGTTAAGAGAAAAGGACTGTAGTCTTTCATTTTCACAATATCCAACCTGCAATGTTTTTTCAAGCAGTAAATGAACTCGTTTTTTAATTAACTTTTTATCTTATCTTAAATGGTTTAGTATGGTTGATAAATTACCTTTCTCGAGGCTTCTGAATTGCATTTTAGAAGAGTCCATTTAAATATATTTTTTTATTAAAAGATAATTGCGTTTGTTGTGTTTTGTGCACGATGTAAATTATTATTTTTTTAAAATAAAAGGATTGTTGATTTTTGCCGTAGCTGTTGGGTTCAAATTTATATATACTATGGACTCATACAATATCTTTAACTTGTTTTTTTCTTCTGTTCACCTTATTACATCACAATCATAATTACAAAAAAATCTATCTTGAACTTTCTGGATAGGACTGCAATAGCTTCTTTCCCGAGTACTTTATCAAAAATATCTTTCTTCTTAAAAGTATTAAAATATCTTTCCAAGTTATCAAAAAAATTTTAATATATAATTTATATTATTTTTAAATTTATAATTATTTAACCATCAAAACTCTGATATCATATTAAACCATCTCGACACATCAATTTAAGTTACTGGGTGAAATTTTAAGATATAATTTATATTATTTTTTAACAAAAATATATTAAATTGATGCTTTTTATAATATAAACTTGTTAACATTAAAATATAAAAAATATCTTTTATGTATTTTTAAATAATAAACAATTTTAAAAAAACACGCAACATAATAATATCAAAGACGCACTTCATCTCATCTCATGGAAGCTGCTGGTCGTTCTCGAGGATGTCCCTGTCGTTTGTGTTTGGAATGGAGGCTGATGCGGTTCGCTTTGAGTTGCCCTGCAATCAAGAATGTTCAAGCTTGTGGTCTCCTCGTAAAATGGTATATCGAAGCGATTGGACAGGAGTGGTTTTACCGGTTTATCCCGTCAAAATGGGGTAAGCGTTATCATTGTCCGACTCGGACTTGTTTAATACCTACACGGGTTTTCATAGACACCAAGTGTCAAGCGTGGTCAGAAGGGTAGTTCGCACACGTGTCAGTCATTTTACTGATCAAGGAAGAAAGCTTGGGAGTTGGGGTTCTGGTTCGGTGTGGTTGAGATTTTTGGTAACTTGGTTGGTGATGGTTTGTGTGGAAATTGCGTAACGATGGTAAAACAAGAGCATACCAATTTAAAAAATCGAGTCCCTATTTCTATTTTTATGTTTTTTTACTAGCGAAATACAGGAGTTCGGGTTAAACAGAAATAATATTTTTTTAATCTTTAAATCTCATTCTTTAAAAAAAAAATTCCAAACATAAACCACTAAGATATTGTCCACTTGTTTTCAGCTGATAATTTTTCAATTATTATTTCGAAGCAATTGTTCAAGGTAATTTCTCGCCATTTTTTTTTCTTGTGAATTAAATTGATCTCGCTGACAATACACAAACGCATAAATGGGTGTCGTTTTTTTTAGCGACCCAGCCCTCTGTGTAAACTGCATGGATCCACCATGAAGAAACTGGTTTGACTGCGCAAATTAATACGGGATATAATCCGTGTAACTGCAACAATTCTAAAGGCGATCACCGCTGTTTACTCTGGAAAAGCATACGGGACAGAGAGATGAATCTTCGAGACAAGGGAATCTCCTAAAGATATAACTATTGATCGAAGAAAAGACATCCAGTGTGGCTGCGAGCATCTCCCACAACCTATGTTTTCCTCACTTTAGATTCACGGGTCCTTAAAGGAGAGATTTAGAACCAGAAACATGGGTAAAAACAAGAAGAAGAATTTCCTCACCAATAATTAGACGCAGTGATGAGCTAATAAAGCATGGTGGTTACCATAGACATTCACATGATACATTCACAGACAAGGAGAATCCATGTGATTTCAAGAGGTTATAACTGCATGTGATGTCTTGTGGATACAGCATGGCTATGTTAGGCCTAGCCAGCGGCCAGCTAGCTGTCTAACAAGATAGATCGGCGAGGGAAAACCATCGGGTGACCTTGGCAAAGGTAATTATAAATCTGGGAGGCTGTCAAATTCACCCGATTAGATACCGGACAAACATTTTATAAAATAACATATCTGCTCATCCAAAGCTTAGGGTTTGGGTTAATTAACAGAGATAATTATAACTGTCAGTTCTGAGATAAATTTGTCCCGGAAATACCTGTAACTTTCAAGTATTTTATTACGGAACAGTAGGCAAACACCCATCACCCATGTCATTTCAAGATGAAAGTGCATAGTGGAATCAGATCTGAGGTCGGCCAGCTTTTCGTCGAAATCAATGCATTTTGTTTTCTTTCAAAACTGTCAATCTCTTATCCTTCAATGTTTAGCACACAACGGGAGCAGGGATCCAATGAACTCACCTTCAGCATGAGTAATATTCAAGTCATGTTTTTGGTACTGTGATTTCAGCACGTCTTGTGAACTGTGTGTTTGGGAATGAATTGTGATGAGATAAGATTGAGGTTTTTTTATAGGTATATTTTTTTTTTAAAATACAAACCACACATCATAAAAAACTAAAAATACATGCTTTTCCTTTTTTTTTTTCATGGGAAAAACTCAACAACCCCAAGTGTTTTCCTAAGCTTTTGGCATTGCTACGTGAGAGATATTTAAAATCATATATAAAAAATTAATTTAATGTTTTTATATTCCACATAAGTATCTCCGATGCATTATCAAGTAAACCCTCTAAATGACTGTAGCAATCAAGCTAGGTGACATCCAAGTCATGCTAAATATAATTTTTTTTCTTTTCAAAACAGGAATATGCTTAACATCATTTAATTGAGCAGAAATATAAATTTTGCATTGGGACACAATAAAGCTTTCTGTCGCCAGCAGGAATGTAAATTGTGACCAAAAAACAAGCAAGGCGCTAGCTTAGGGCTCCGAAGATCAGGACAAGCCATCATGAACAATTATTTGTTATATGATACCAGCAAGGAGCACCCCAAATGGCTGCTGGAGAAGGTGGGCCTTTTTGCTATTTGTGAGCAAAACGAATGGATTTGGTTTGCATTGTGTGAGAGGCCCTTTTTTTCATCGATTAAACATCAGCCCACCATTAGCAGACACGTAGGTCAAAGCTCAAGCAAATGCAAAAAAAGCAGGATAGATGCATACATTATCCACCACCCACGGGCCTTAAAAAATCCTGCACTCAAAAAATTGTTCCTTATGCTTCTTCCGACCGGACTGTCTCGCAAAGCTAAACCTTGACTAGGGCCTCGGGGCCCCTTTGCGTTACTTGGGAAACTTTCCACCATCTCGCTCATCTTCTTAAGGCATGGCATCCATGTATGGATTTGTGCTTTGTGGTTATTAACTATTTAGGCTCGATTTCTTCTTTTTTCCCCCTGGTTGGGGCAGCAAGTGGGGTTTTTTGAGCATACACAACTACTCCATAAGCTAACCTTGTTAGAAGACGTTAGATCTCGACAAACATTGGCTTGGAGATACTCAACCTCGTAAGATTTCTTTAATGTTTTCAATCTAATTAGCAAGTTCGAACATGATATGCTAGTCCTGAGTATGTTTGTTACGGGGGTGCATAATAATTTTAAAAACTGTTCCATAAATAAAAGTTATTAAAATAATATTTTTATTATTATTAGTATATCAAAATCAACCAAAAATATTTACTTAATGTTTTTAGGACAAAAAACATTTTAAAAAACAGATTGCAACCTAAAAAAACAAATATAGTCAATTGAATGGCTGTTAATTCAAAGAAAGTTGAGATATTAAAAGGATGGAATTGAATGAATTTGTTAATTGAACAGTGCCAAAGAATGGCCCACCAATCCTTATTTTATTGCTTAATTTAATAGGAAATAAATTAAGCCCCAACTAACTAATGAGTAAAAAATAAATAATAAACCCACCTAATTAACTAGTTTTATTGTTTTTTTCAATTTCCTAATCTTATTTTGAAAATATTACAAAATGATAAAATGATGGTTAATTTGAAAATATAGACCCATTTGTATTAGAGATAACTGAAATATCAAATGAGTTACAACGAAATATATGAAAAATACCTAATTGATTAAAATTTATAAGTACACGTATTCAAATAGGAAGAAAAAAACAGAGAGAGAGAGAGACAAAATTACTTGATCGATTAAATTTCACAAACACAAATACTTAAAATATATAAAAAAATCTTCAAATAAAGAATTATAAATTATACAGCCATTATTTATACTATATTTTTCTCATAGTTGTTATTTCAATGAATGTGGTAATTAAAAGACAGTATAAACAATCATGTCAAGTGCAGAACCATGTATACGAAATTTATCAAGGCGCAGAAGCAAGATTGAACGAGAATGGCCCATCAAACATATTTGTTCAAGTTTCCCTTAATTTGCACGGTTGGTTCTACCTGTTCTTTTATTACTATTTTCAGTGAAGCTCCACTAATATAAGGCTAGAATGACTCCGTTTTGGTGCGGCCACATCACGGTTATGATAGCCACTGAACATTGGCAGATTGATAAACTAGAATACGTACAACGCCTCCTGACTCTTAAGATTGACCCACATGCTTGGAGAAGACATGTAGAACCTCAGCTGTTCTGCATCAGTGATAAGAGCATCCACTATCCCGGGAACACTAATGAACTTGTTTAAATTGGGTCGGGTTAATGGCTACCTAAAAAAGCATATAATAAAATTGCGAGGAATATGTCACCGAGACTGCGATGTGTCGCGTGATTGTTGCAATAATTATGCTCCCAAAAACACCAAATTCAAATTGTGCAGGAGGCGGGTGCAGTTTCATTTCCTGCTGGTTAGAGAGAGCATATATTTTGACCATACCAATTATGCTAAAATGCATGGCGAAATAACAAAAGGTCCTTCCTTTCATGTGCTGCTCATGGGAAAGATTCGCTTGGACCCTATTGCCATCGCTAATGGTGGTTATGTTAGTTGGTTCGGTTCTTACTCTTCTGTGAGTTTTAAAGTAGTTTAGTGACCATATAGTTGAGAATCAAATGCAAGAGTCATGAGGACCCTCCTAGGAATCATGCAAAAAATCAAAGCATGAGATATATGGGCCATGGGAAGGAAAGAAAAAGACGGGAAGAGAATAAAAGTTGATCAGTTGTGGTGGTGCTCGCTGGAGAAACTCGAGATATGATTCCAAATTTGCTTGCTCGAGAAACCTGGAACATTTTTAGGGATTGCGTAAAGCTCAATAGAGGGCTGCATGTAGGTACATGGGGTTCTTCGTAATAGGGAGACGTGACATGGTAGAAATGGTCCCAATGTAATGGTCCAAAAAAGAGCAGGCATGTTTACAGAGGAAGCACGCATGAGTGGTTAGCACAGTAGATTGTTCCCGATTATTTAACTTGATTGTAGTTGTACAACGATCATTAATGCTTTTGGTGCTCTTGCATTGAAGGTCTTAGTGACCACCATTTGATCGGTTTGTAGTTTGCAGAACTCCATTTTGAAGTGCTTGTAAATCCTGGATCGATGCAGTTAAAGTACTGAAAAACACATGAAAACATATGTACTCGGGTTTAATCTAAAAATTATATATCAAGTAGATTAGTTTTAAAAAGTGAGTATTGGGAAATTATTGTAATAAAAAAATGATTTTTCTAATTGTGCAATCTAATTTTTTTTTTTAATCTTTTGTGTGAAAAAGAAGAAGATAAAGATGCTGATTCCTAATTAACCTGACTAATCAAGTTGTTTGGAATACATGGTATCAAGTCACTTGGGATTAGATCATACTCAACTCATAGAGAGACCTTTCAGGTTTTAATATCTATGTATGTATTATACACATCTCACAAGCACGACAGCATTTGCCACATTAGCCAAAAAAATTCTCATTCCAATATTATTCTTCCATTATACTTTAATCCTCCAAACATACAAAGATTTTGAGTACACTTTATCACTCTCCCCAACTAGAATCACTTTGCATCTCCACTGTCTAATAAAAAACTTTGTCGTATTTATTGAATGCTAATCATATCCATGATAAAAGGGTTTAATTATATATACCAAACCTCAAATGAACGCTTTGAATCGTTGAGTGGCTAGTGATATACCAAAGACTTGCTTAAATTTCTTGCAAACCTATAACTGTCTTGTGCTTTTTCTTTGCAGTCCAGCTTATAATATACACCTGCTGTATATTGTACTTCAGAAAGATAAAATCAACTAGTGCGTGTAATATTTAGAGTGAAGTGTGAAATGTTAGACATGTCCATAGCATTGTTTTAAAACCTGATTTTGATGTGGTTAGTAGACCTATGATTTGAAATCTAGCAGATCGAGTAGTGTTTCAATAAAAATAGAACGAGAATTAAAAAGTGTGTGATCTGGTTAAAAATCTAGGTAAATATTTTGAAGTTTAGATATGATTGAGTTTGAATAAAAATAAATGGAGAATTCACTTAACATGACTGATAAAAAATCCAAGTTGACTCTTGATCTTGTTCATCCAGTCAAAATCTTGAAAAAACCTGTTAATTTTTTTTTTAAATGATGTTATTTTTATTCTTTTAACTAAAAAAAACTATAATATTCTAAATTAATACAAGTAAACAACTTGAAACTTATCACCTGTAGATGCGGGTGAAGTTTAAAAACCATATTCGAATTTGCAGCAATCATAGTGAGATAAACGGTGAGAGAAAATAAGCAAAGGCCACTTGCCAGATATGATAAAGTTGAACATTTATCTATTCAGACAACTATTTGTCTAAAAAAAAGAAGTTATTTACTGTATCATGCCAACATTTGTAATGGGATCATTAATCTACATTCAACAACAATTATAAGGACAATCAGTAATGATTTTTCATAACATAAATGAAAGCGGGTTTGGGAGATAGATTGAAGATGTTGGGTGGAGAGGTGAAATACCGGTGGACAATTTTCACATGCATTGAGTTGGGGTTTCGTGTCATGAGCTAACAGAGACTTAATCTTGCTAGGTAAGAGTGTTATGGGTGACAGGTTGGTGTATGTTGTTGAAAAACAGCTTAATTAATTCGGATCTCCTTGGATTTGGTTGATACATATACATAGGATCAGACTGGACATGGAGTTAGTTTGCATCGTCACTCTGCATCCTTAACGCCAAACCTGTAAAGCACACCGTTTTCAAGGTCTTGCTGGTTAGGTTGAGTGCATCCTCAACTCCTTACAGTTAATATTGATTAACATCTTTCTTGCGAGTAATGGGATTTCGGAGCAAGCCTGATATCAGCTAATCAAATAAATCGAATCTTGCTGTCTACAGACGCCTTATTAAATGAAATTTATCCATATTCTTACGTGTAAAGTTGATATTTTTCTCAAATCTTAAAGTTTGAGGTTCAAATTCTCATCGAGAGAATGCTATTTATTAAAAAAAAAAAAAAAAATCATTTCAGAGATGCATGTTCTGTGACGTTGAAAAGTTGCAAGAAATCAATATAATTGTGGCATTTGTCTCTCTCTGTGTCTCACGCGTAAGAAATCGCGGAGCACCGACTGCTGTAATGATACTAGTATACGAGGATGATTTGTTTAAACTTAAAAAGACCAAAATTATCGAAAGGGATGAACAAATTCATCAAGATGCTTTCCTATTGGGTGCAGCTTTGAAAAATACGGTTTGCTCTTCTTAATATAAACACTGGGCTCCAACCAAGGAAAATGTACACGCCGTGACCAAGAAGACCTGAGGGGGAATCCGATAAATTGTACGGCGCAATACGTGGAACGATAAATCCGGAAATACGGGCCCCGCCCCCTCCATCTACGGCGATTTGAAATCAGCCTTTTATGTGAAGATCTTCAATGAGGCGGGTGCATGCTTAGGTGGAAGCAGGCTTGGTTTCCACTTTAAGAAAGTGGAAACGCAGAGCAGCCTCCTAATGCTTTAATTTTCATCTTCATCTTGCTAGTGGACAATAACTACTACGCTTTATTCATTAAAAATACTAACCCTTTAAATGTATCTTGACGGTGCCTAATGCAATGCAATGCAACGCGACGTTTTCCAACCTCAAACGGCTGTTCACGGTCGTATAATTCGCTTTGAAATCTTGCATCGTCAACAAAGGGGCATAGCCGCATAGGTACGTATAATATCTGGACAATGTCTGGAGGCTTTCCAGCGTGAAATTAACTTCAGACTCCAACACTGTAATCTTTTAACTTTTCAACGTGAAACCAACGAATTATTTTGATTCTTGATACTTGCGATTATCGGAGTGTAGTTTTCTTCAAGATTTCTATGTTATCCACAGTAATTAAAAGTAACGTCTGGAGACTTTCCACATTGTATGCGTGCTTCATTTGTTGTCCAAAGCAGGAGTTGTTAGGTGGGTGCATGCACATGGTCTGGAGTCTGAAGCGTCATGTTACATTCCATGATCCGTACAAGATAGCAGTCCCACCGTTCCCTCCAAATTCAAGCCCACCACTTACGAAATTTCAATGGAGGGAAAAATCAAAAGGTTAAAAAAAGGGCCAAAAAGAAAGAAATTGTTAGACAGAAACTGCAATCAATGGCGAAACTTGGGAATGAAGCAAAGCGGTTTCATATTAGGCTTTGATAGTTCTTCATCCTCCTGTGTCCTTAATTACCTCTTTCAACCAAGACCCTTACTTTAGTACCCCCCATGTGATAAACCACGGTGGTATTTTTGTTGAACAATAGTGATGAGTTAACTTTTTTTCCAAATAAAACTTATAAATAAAAATCTCGTTAAGTAATGATTCGACTATGTTTATAGATGTATAAATGATCTCTTAGTAGATTTATTTTACTTGTTATCTCTTTAATCATATATAAAAAATATTTAATCCCAATAATATTTTCAAAAACAGATAATTTTTCAGTTTTTTTTTTTCAAAATAATAAGTTTCAAATGTTATAAATACTCACTGAACCATCCAGATAAATGACTCATAATTTCTTATATTTTTAAAAAATACTTATATTTCAAAGTATTAACAAACTTAAAACTCAAGAATAAATATTTTTTTCCTTAAAATTTAAGGTTTTTTTAAGTTTTTTAATATATTTTCTATAAATATATTAATTTTATAATTGGAAGATCTTTGAGTCTTTCAATTGGGATTATTTTTTCAAGTATTTAAAACTTTTATTGTAAGCTTAAAATTGTTTAAATTAAAAAAAAATTCAAGCACATGAATATGTATTGAATAATTACTATCATAAATAATAAATAACTTTTATTTATATATTTTGGAATTTGATACATAAGAAGTATCAAAAGCTTCAAGCAGATTCGAAGGGTTACCGCCAATGCAGGGAATAAAAAAAAATGGCTTAATCAACTGGAGTCCAAATTAAGCACTAATCAAGGCTGATTATAATTTGGTCTCTCTCTCTCTCTCTCTCTCTCTTTTTTTTGTGTCAACGTAATGCCCTTTTCCCCTCCATAAATAGCAGTCCACACTCTGCATTCTCCACACACTCCCCACTTTCCCAAATCCCCATCTCTAGCAGCCCCTTCGTAGTTTAGTAGTGATCGGTGAAAGCAATGACTGACAGGGCTACCATTTCTTTTATATCTTTGGTGCTGCTTTTGAGTCTTGTTGAGGCAAGAATTCCCGGTGTTTACACTGGTGCAGCCTGGCAGAGCGCCCATGCTACTTTTTATGGTGGCAATGATGCCTCAGGGACTATGGGTACTGTAATCTCGAAACCTTCATGCTAAGTAGCTAGCTTCTTGAATTATTCATGAATTGTTTCTGCATTTTGCATAACCCATGTTCTGCTGTTGCATTTTCATGACAGAACCATAAAAACAAACAAAATCAGATTTCAAAAGCATTTAAACACAATAAGCTCACACCAATACCGTGCATTGCCTATGAATATTAAAATTCCATTCAAGAATTCAAAAACCAAAAGCCAAAATCCCAAATAAGGAAATTAATTGATCTTATTTCTTGTGTTCAGGCGGTGCTTGCGGGTACGGTAACTTGTACAGCCAAGGCTATGGTGTGAATACTGCAGCACTCAGCACAGCCCTGTTCAACAATGGCCTTAGTTGCGGTGCTTGTTTTGAAATAAAGTGTGCTAATGAACCACAATGGTGCCACTCTGGAAGCCCATCAATTTTTATCACAGCAACAAACTTTTGCCCTCCTAATTATGCTTTGCCTAGTGACAATGGTGGTTGGTGCAATCCTCCCCGCCCTCACTTCGATCTTGCTATGCCTATGTTCCTCAAGATCGCCGAGTACCGTGCTGGCATCGTCCCTGTCTCTTACCGCCGGTAAACATACAATTCCGCCATACTCGTCTCTTATTCTTTTAAATGTTAGTCGTAATATTATCTCTAATCAGTTTCTTACTACTATTATTGCAATAACTAGAAAAAAACTATTCCATGAATCAGATTAAATCAACTTGATTGATTGATGGAACAACGATTATTTTGTGTTATAATTACTATGCAATGGGTCAGACATAGCAGTTGATTTGTTTCATATGAATCTGGACTACGAAAATGTGATAGGTTGCTCTAAAAAATAAGAACATGATTGACTGCTCGAAGGTTTCTTAGTATGGTATGATTGGTCTTTCAAGATTCCACGTGTACAATCTTCTGAAACCTCTGATCAAATGTATCTTGTGAAGAAATCAGAACCGTTTGTCTTTTAATCAAGGAGAATCTTATCTACTTTGTCCCCACTTGCATGGGGAGGTCCACATCCCCTCCGAGAATCACTAAAACGCCATTTTTTTTTCCAGGGTGCCGTGTAGAAAGCCAGGAGGAATCAGGTTCACAATAAACGGACACCGTTACTTCAACTTGGTTTTGATCACCAACGTTGCAGGCGCAGGAGATATAGTGAAGGTGAGCGTGAAGGGATCCAGGACTGGGTGGATGAGCATGAGCCGTAACTGGGGTCAAAACTGGCAGTCAAACTCAGTTTTGGTTGGTCAGTCATTGTCTTTCAGGGTCACGGGCAGTGATAGACGCACCTCTACTTCTTGGAATGTTGTTCCATCAAATTGGCAATTTGGGCAAACTTTCGCCGGAAAGAATTTCAGGGTTTAAAATTCCCGCTTGATATATTGTAATTTTTTATTTCCTGTGCCTTTTCTTTTCTAAGTGGGAAAAAAAAAGGAAATGAGGAAAGAGTGTCGGTGAAAGCGAGTTGTTTTTACTTTATTTAAAGTGTTTTTCGATGGGTTAATGGGTGAAAAAGTAAATGGAAGGTCGGAAGCTGAGGAGGCTGCAAAGTTAAATGTAGCCCGCCGCTTTTGTTTACCATATGATAAATTAATATATGTGTACACTACATTAATAATCTTGTTTGTTTATTATTTTTTCCTTGTTTTTGGTTTGTGATCTTTGACATGTATGGTTCAAATTTTTATCAGATTGTCTGTTTTGAGTTGATGCACTCTTTTTTCAAGAAACTTCCGCAAAGTTGGTTTAAAAGTGACTGAAAATATAATAGTAGTTGTTTTTTAATATAATTTTAATTTTAAAAAAATATTTTTAAAATATAAAAACAAATAGAATATTAGAAAAGAAAAGCTGGGACATGACTGCGTTTCTGTTAAAGAAAGTTGAACTTTTATCATGCAACTCCAGGAGGCTACTTGGAAAAAACTGGCGAGTCAACTGTAATGTACTTGCAGAAAACTCTTTATCAAGAGCATGTGCGTCTCCATAATTAGTCGGGACTTAGCCAAAAACCAGGTGCTCATAAAAAATATAAATTCCTGCAAGAGTAGATAAAACATGGTGGCAATCACTTAAAAGGTCGAAAGATAAGGTAATTTGGTGTTTTAAAAATATTAAACATCAATTTTTCTTTTTTGCATTTTTTTTGGGATGAGAGGATAAACTTTTCCTCTTTGAAACCATAGAAAGGATAAACAAAAGGATTGGATTCGGAGACAGATGCAAAGACTAGAGGGGCGGTGATAGCTGCCTCTAGACTCTAAGAATCTGTCAGAATGATGAACATTGATATGATTTCTTTCCTTCGGCCGGTGATGGGTGACAAACAAGTCAAAGATTCTGGATAATATCTTAACTGGATTCACCATTGTTGTCTGTGTTCACATCAAAACTAGAAAGTAAAACATAAACCATTAAAAAGAAAGGGGGACAAAGTGAAGACAGGGATTTGATGTGTTGTTAATTGGATCAAGATTTGCCCGAAGCTTTGTTCAATCTCCTCGTTCTTCTTGCTAGCACTCAAACCTTAACCCCAGCCCCCTCATCATCAGATAAGCCGGCCCAAGCAATTTAGCCCACAGCTATTTATTTTTCGATGAAATTCTAGCCGATGGAGTTTTTTTCTTGGGTTTTAGAGTTTTGCGTAGATTCCCTTTTGGATTCGTTATCCAAAATAATCTAAAGTACAACTGCAAGCTCATAATCTCCCTATTGTGTTCTTTTAAATTTTTATTTATTTTATTAAAAAATTTTATTTATTTTATGTTTTCAGATCAATTAAATGGGATAATATTAAAAACAATTTTTAAAAATTAAAAGAAATATTATTTTAATATATTTTTAAATAAAAAACATTTTAAATGCTACCATAATTCCATATGGAATCATTTTAATATTATTTTAATTTGATTGGAAGCAGCTTGTCAAGCGTATCCATAAACCAACGCCTTAGCTTATCCCGTAGCAAGACTGGCACTATGATGTAGCTTGTTTATTCATGTAAATTTCTGGGACTCCATTGATCAAAATGGCGGGCAAGCATCATGCATCCCCACTAGGGGAGTCCCTAGCGCGGAAAAAAATATAACATAACAAACCGCAATTTCCCAACCAACCGAACTCAGTACTAAAATCATAAAATTTGAGATTATTGTTATTGACAAGCTATGCCTCAGGATTACAAAGTAAGACTTAAGAAAAGAGTAGCTTTGCAGGCAAGGTGTTTGAGAATATATAATTTTAAGGTAATTTTTACTTAAAAATATATTAAAATAATATTTTTTCTTCTTAAAAAATAAACACAAATGACAAGCCATAGTTTACAACAAGGACGTTTCAATGAACCTGCTGAGATCTTACAGGCTAGCAGTTTCCTCTTGTACAGAAAAGTCATACACGTGCGGGTAAGGGCATTCATGAAGCTCTGAAGCAATTTTTTCCGTGAATTTTCATGTAACAGCTACTTCCTTTACATCCCAAATAAACATCCAGTCGCTGGCAAGCAACGCCTCCAGACATTTACACTCTTGATCAAAGTTTATTCTAGTGTTCACATCACTGTCCCAAGCCTCAAATTATTAATCCTTTCATGATACACCAGGAGGAAAGCGATCTCAAGTTTTCTGAAGTGTAACTCTAGTTTTCACCAATCATCAAGAATTTATTAACCAAATGGTGCACGGAAAAAGAAACCTAATGGTTCAGAGGCTCAAAAGTCAAAACCATGCATGCAATGAAATCTATGGTCACAAAGACCAATGTCCCAATTGAGGAAAAAGTTTTCTACTATATTCATGTAGCTAATTTTGGGGCGAGACAGGCAATCTTGCATTAGATGTAATTTTAGTACACGAATTGCATCAATAGATCACATTCAAAATTAAATCTTGTTATATTTGACAAAAAGCATCGCATGCCAAAAAAAATGTTAACAAAAACAGGAAATGCATCACTTGTGGTGATCTTTCTTTCAGCATAACTTCAAGCATAGATTGTATTCGAGTAAAACTGGAGATAGGACGAGGCAGGTGTGCAAACACATTGATTCAATTCCATGGAAAATGGGCATAATTAACACTTAATACAAGATATTGCACAACGCACCATGCGCTGCATGACACAAAGGAGCAGCAGAAAGAAACAGAAAACAACATCAATTTTTTCACAAAAAAGCTAGGGCATGCAGTAACTAATCAAAATTAGTAAAATATACTAGAGCACAAATAGCTTCTCTTTAACTTTCTCACCAAATTCTCTCAATGCACTGAGAGAAATTATCTAGAAGGGCACTTCGAGAAAAAAGGTCAATGACTTGATCATTTGTTTGATGCGATTAATTCTATATGCATGAAATTCAGCACACTAAAGGACTTCCAAAATCAAGTTGTGTCGGTCATCCTATTTCCATAGAAGCCAGGACACCCATTCTACGCACTGAATTCAGTGCGCATATGGTATACCATCAAGATTGAAATGGTCAAATAGAAGCAAAAAATAGCTTTAGAGAGATAAATTAACTTTTGTTTTATCATAGATCCTAGTAAATGTGATGCAAAACACTATTACACCCTAAAAAACCGACAAACCCTATAAACAAAACTGGTATTTCATCCACTTTTTTCATGAATTTAATTGATATATGAACTTCCACCGATTCATGGGCTCCCAACAAATAATAATTGTAAAAATATTTAAATCATCCAATGTAAGAAATGTGAGATGGAATCAGTAGACAAAGCGGGATAAAATACCCGCCATCTGTGGATACCATCCCTACGGTTGTCTGGCCGCTGCCTAATTACCTCACCATTTTCCAAACACAAATTTTTCTGCTATTGAAAAACAAGTAAAGTAATCAGGCTTTCTATATCGCACAGTTGTTAAATGAGAAAACTAAACCAGAAAATTGTTTTCCCATAACAAAAACAACAGATGCAAATCAAAATGTTTATAAAAAAACTAAGTCAATGAAAAAACTCAACATCTCATGAATTTGACATGTGGGCTCATATCAAGTGTAAATTTAAAAGGCCTGTCATTGTGGAAAAACCCAAAAGGAGTGAATGGTTGAAAAAAGAGAAAAGAGGGACAAACTGAAGAGAAACCAAAGCCTTACTCTCTGAGTGGCGGCTTCTTCTTCTTTTGTGCCTGCCTTTCTTTCCATCATTTTTAACCTCCAAATCCAAATGGGTTTTGTTGAAGATCCCACTTAAGCCCTCTCTCTTTATAATCATAACCCATATATGCTTATATACAATTAATACAACAATAACGGCAAGGAATCAAGAACAAAATCTAAACCCTAGGGTTTTGTTGCAGTGTCTACTGTCTATGGTGGCGGCTGGAAACAGAAGATGGGAGAAGCAAATGGCAATTCAGTTTCTTATAGCTGCAAGTCCGGTCCCTAGGGTTTCACAGAATCTAAAAGCTTCAAGCCCACTGTTTAAATTTATAGCTGAGTGATCTGGGCTTATGGCACAATTACAGACTCTAGGAGGAGGAGCCCGACTATATAGTTTAGCCCAGATATTTGGGGCCTTATGGCCCGAGCAGGTGGCAAACGTACAACTTTGTAGCGAGTACGTCCCGCATCCTCCCAGAGATTATTAGCCCCCGTTTTTTACCCTGGTAAAAATAGAATAGAGGTGGATTAAAATTTATTTTTTTAAAAAAAAAATATTTAATATATTTTTAAATAAAAATACTATAAAAAATAATTGTTATTTGATTAGTTTAATTCATCATCGTATATTGTTTCTCTTCAGCCATAGCATCCAATAATTATTATTATTTTAATGGATCCCACTTTTCAAGTTAAGTTAGTGAGAAATTGATGTAGCTAATAATTTTTCAAACCCAATGCCTCAGTACATTTAGATTTGTGAATTGTAAGGGGTTAGTGAGTCCCTTTATGAATTTAATGTTGAAGTTATTGGCAAGTTCTTGATTGAAGTGAAAGCACTTGTTGGATTCTGCTCCGTCAATCATAGTTAATCCATAAAAAGAATGTGAGAATTGAAAATGGGAAGATCATAACCGAGATAGATAATCAATCTCTTGTTCAGATCTCTGTGTGGATCTCATCATGTGGTGCTAAGAGGATAATCATGTTGATTGGCAGTGCAGTGAACTAGAAAATAGACATGCTTTAGCATCAGATTTGGTCGTGCAAACCATGTTGCTTGTGTTTTGTATATTGCTTGTGTCTATCACCTTGTTTCTCCTTATTAGTATCAGATCACTTTGAGCCATTATCTTCTCCAATCTCTTAATTTTCTCCTCTCGAGGATTATAAAATAATGGCAGCACTTCTTCTATATATTTTTTTTTTTTAGTTTAATGTGTGTGTCCAGGCCAGCTTGCGCGCATCTCGACTTATCCCACGGGCCTTGAAGTTAACGACCATATAAGCCTCCAGTGGCCATCATATGAGCAACCACATGGCTCGAACCTGAGACCACAGAGGAAGCAAACCTCTTAGTCCCAAGCTTTTACCACTGGGCCACCACCTAGATGGTTACAACACTTCTTCTATTTGTATCACTGGTGAGTGGTGATTGGGAACTGGTGAGGGTAACAAATTTGTGACGACCAACTATTAAGAAAACTATTCTCATAGTAAGATGTAATATTCTTATAAATTATTTTCAATTTAGAGGTTGTAATAAAATTTTATGTTTTGAATTTTTTTGACCGTTAAGAATTAAATTTGAAATAGAATTTAATTTTTAAAAATATTACAAAAATAAATTAGAGGCCAAGCCTTCCGACTTACCATTCCAAAGATAAGAAATGTAATAATAAAACTATTTTTAAAAAAATACTTATTTACCCGTTTCTCAAAAATATTTGAAAAAATAAGATGAAGATTACGAGAATAATATAAAAAAATAAAATAAATTGAATATTATCTCATCCAAACATCTAAATTCAACTTGTTTTAAATCAAACATTATAATTGGATTTAATTATAGTAAATAAATAGTTTCAAACACTACCCAACTATCTTCATTTGAAATCATGGTTAGGGCTTCTATGTTTGATTCTAATCCCTTTTTAACTTGTTTAGATTTTAAAGCTTACATATTTAAAGTCTGATTGATATTACGATAGTGGTTGTTTTTTAAAGTTTTTTTACTTGAAAATATATTTAAATAATATTTTTTATTTTTAAAATTTATTTTAAATATCAGTACATCAAAACTATTTGACAACATAAAAAATTAATTTTAAAAATAATTTAATTCTTAAAAAAAAACTTTAAAAACACAAAAACAAAAGGCTCATCAACTTCATTCATCATCTCCCTTGGCGTCTACATGATTATGATGCTCTGTTCTGTTCTGCTTTTGAGCTTCCTTTAATTTTTTATTTTATTTTATTTTCTGGGCGTTGCAACTATGCACCTTTTGAACTGTTGCTCTAAGGACACTAGTGGAGGACGAGCAAGAAGAGAATCAAGAAGGGAGTGGAGTCCTAAGCACATTCAGTTAATAGCCGCTTTGATTCAATACAGATGCGTATATTCAGTTAATAGCCGCTTTGATTCAATACAGATGCGTATATTCAGTTAATGTAGCAAAAAAGTTTCCTAAACTACGCTTTCTTTAATTTTTTTGGTTTCCCTCCCTTTCATATTTACGCAAGCTTGGTTCCAGTATATTACCTCAGCGGAGCTTAGCTAAACATGAAGTTCATGTAATGGCATATGCTCTACAGAACTGACTCGATTGAGAATTATTGACCCAGCGAGTCTGGATGCTAACAGTGGCTCCGTTACCTTTTCCGTTCAAGAGATTTGCAAGTCTTCAACTCTATAATAATGCACTTGATTGCCTCTTGCAAACTGGCTTTTCTGCCATCATTTAAGCTCCAAAGTTCAGGAATAACATACCTCGCACTAGGATTGCAATCGTTCAACTCCATTAGTGCATCAGCTACAGCGTTGTAAGCCGCCTCGGCCCACGTATTTCACGACTCCTTCAACTTTCTGTCATCTTCGTCTACTACTTCCTGCAGTTTCAAACAATTATAGCTCAGCTATTGGGCAGGATTAAAATAAATCACTGTCAGAGGAGCATTAAGGATCAATTACTTTCCACAAAGAGCCTCGAATTAACATGCTGCTAACTACTTGATAGTTTAAGTATGATTCTCCCAGCATCGCAGCAAGTAGATAAAAGAGGCGAATTCATTTCTACACATCTAGCATTTTGGGGTGCGTATTCCCTCATGCAACATCTACAATGCTGTCTATACTTTAGACTAAATCAATGGCGTTAAATCACTTTACAATAAAACTTTGGGAGCATCAACACTGAGTCTCTAATAACAAGAATTTCCTAACAAGACTGACAAGGGGAAAACAATTCATAAATGAAAATAAGGATCAGAAAGTACTTGAATTTCCCGTCAACGAACTCTTTCTTGAAGGGATGCCACATTGGATTGGTAACGTCATGTTGCAACAAAGAGCATATCCGCGTCGATTTCTCCTCATAATCTTCAGAGAAACCATGCAGGCAGGCATGCATCTTCAAAAGGTCCTGTATGAGCCTCTCCCATTCTTTTGATCCCAATAATTTGTATCCAGAATTTCTTATGTTTCAAAAGCAAAATCATCACCCCCCGCCCATCATTTTGATAAGAATTACCCTAGAGAACACCACTTGATAAGAATTCCCATTGCTGGTTAACAAGGTAAAAGGAAAGCAGAAGCGCTGAAATTCTCACATCTATTAATTCTTTCCGAGCACTCTGTATCTCAACATTACTCATCCGCTCTTTAAGAATCAGAGCCTGATTAAGCTTGTCCATGCATTACCACTCATCTTCTTTTTCAGCCAATTCTTTTTAAAGAGTAATATTTTTTAACAATATAACTAATTGTAAAGAGAGAGATAATATAGACAACGACTTTATTAACAATGACAGATAAGTATTTTATTTCATCTCAGTGAATAAGCAACACCAACTTACGATTGCCATACTTCAATTCACGAGGGGAAAAAAAAACTCGGCTCCAATTATTACCGTGAAAAGGAAAAAGGTCCATAAGTTGACCTGACACAAAAGTCAACGAACAACAAAATCGCCGTCTGTGGGAATCGAACCCACGACCACATGGTTAAAAGCCATGCGCTCTACCAGCTGAGCTAAGACGGCTACGTTGAATTTGTTGGTCATACTCTATTTATATTATTAAATAGAGATTATTTCCACAATTTCAATTCCCCCATCCTGAGGGCAGAAGTAGAGCTCAAAAGGAGAGAGAGAAAGCAAGTTTACCGTATCATATTTGCTTAATGCTTATTTACCAAAATTATTCATTAAATAATGCGGCAACAGGAACTATTCTAAAGAAAAAATCGAAGTTTCTTCAGAATCTTGGCCTTCTCTAATGGTCACTTGCAGATTTTCATCAATCCATGATGTGAAATATTATTGATTCTTGCTAATTCATCCAATTGGTTATTTTGGTCTATTGTTCATGTGACCGTATTTAAATAAGCGATTCCTTAAAAAAAATTGGTAGCAGAACAGATTAACAACGACAACAATCTTAAAAAGAAAAGAAAATGGAAACTTTTAAACAAACACTATAATGCCATGCAGCCTTGAGCTAGACCCTCATCTGCTAACATAAGAACAAGATCATAGGAAGTAGCATAGCCTTCCAAAAATTTCAAACCACAAAAGCTCCTGCTAGCATTGGAAGTTCATCTCAAACAAAACAGCAAGAGACTTAAAAACTGCTTTCATTCCATCCGCCGTACTCTTCCCCGTCATAAATTTGTTCCTCCTACAGAATGCAACAAAAACCCACAATATTAACCAACCAAGATGGATTATAGAAAGTAAAATTGCATTTACTTCTTTTATTCAGACTTTATCAGTGCTTTGACTTTAGTTTGTTCCGAGTTATTGCCAACAATGCTCATTGATCGGTGCTTCAGGCATCACTTGGGGTAGCTAAACTTCTATGGTGCTTATAACATCAAAAGTAGTATCATTTCCCCTCTTTTCACGAGAACACCATCTGTTAGCTACAAGAAACCAGTACTGTAGGATTCTAGAAAGTTTTTCAGTCGAGGACAAAATCACCGATGCTAGCATTCGATGAAACAAAATCATTTCAGTTCCCTGCTAATTCAGAGAAGTGAGAAACCAAGAAAGAAAACACCACACTCTTATCATACAAGCATAAAAAATATATACCTTGAGAGTAAAAGTGACACCAACTTGAATCTCTCCAACATATGATTGACTAGCATCAACCACTCTGTACTTGCAGGGATGTAGTTCGGCAGTTCCATTTTGCACTCCTGATGTCAACAAATCCTTCACATAGATCCTTCATGAAAAAGAAAATGGAGAAGTAAATTTAACATAAGTATGCCTAACAATACAGCAATTCATTAAATATTATTGGATTTATCTGTGAATAGAAATTGTAACTCTGTTCAGATTCCTCTTCTTCATTTTGCTTGAAGACACTTTCTCATCCTAGTGTGTCAACTAAAAATATGCCCACACAGCATATATATATATATATTTTGGATATGAGGAAACCTCATTCCCTGAAAAGCGTACTTTGTAGGTCCAGGTGAACG
>Ga0307517_10004314_pt1 | contig 21908 bp, 10 predicted proteins | sample 23_EM_MG_FD_194515 | JGI IMG/M metagenome (GOLD analysis project Ga0307517, IMG submission 194515) | Populus trichocarpa ectomycorrhiza microbial communities from riparian zone in the Pacific Northwest, United States - 23_EM | ecosystem: Host-associated > Plants > Roots > Unclassified | place... | reverse complement strand
TATCATCTTAGTTCGACTTCTATATACAAGTTTAAAACCATACATTACAATAATTTAGAAAGGTGTTTATCCTCTAAAAAATAAGATACTTTTATGGTTAGCCATATATAATAGGTTATGTACTCGCTCATTCTTAGCTCGAAAGAAAATCTATGTCCCTTTTATAATTCTAGTTAAAAAACAACAACTAATATAATCTTTCAACATTCAGTTTCTAGGAATTTTTGGAATAAAATAGAAAATTGGTGAGGTTTTTCATGGTGTAATTCTCAATTTCTAGATTTTTTAGACATTCAAGTGAGATTTAGGGTTCTATAAGAGAGGATCAATGGTGAAAATAGAAGAACAAAGTTGTTGTGGTTAAGTTGACTCGGTGGTTGTTGAGTTGGGATTTGAAGGAATAAATGGTAGATTAATCTAGTGTTTTTGTCCACTTGAATTCTTATTCTTCCATCTCCATGACTATTTCCATCTTCTTCTTCAGTGACATTGTTTATACTCAGTGATTGGGTTTATTGGAACTTATTATTGAGTCAGCTCATCCATATAAATTTGGTACTTGCTTCTACAAACCACTAAAATGATGTGTGGTTAATATTTGAGAAAACGCGAAAAAAGCATCTTACTAAATTGGGGTTCCCGAATGGATGAAGAGAGATGTGATTACTTAATTTATTTGGATTTTCGGGGTTTATTAGACTTTTGGAAAGGTAATAGGATATCATTGGTTTTGAGAGGAAATAACATTGGGATTTTGATGATTTTTGAAACAACAAATTGTAATGTAAAGAAAGAATTCGTATGATTGTGTAACATAATACATCTTTTACAGTAAAAGAGTTGTGATTATATTATTTTTTGGGATCAAGTTTAAATTATAATTTTTAAATTGAGAAGAACGGCTAGAAATTTCCATTTGATAGATCCTTACATGACTGATAGTTGTGATTATATTATTTTTTGTGATTAAGTTTAAATTATAATTTTTAAATTGAGAAGAACCGCTAGTTATAAGGTAAAACAAAAACAAAAATTCCATTTGATAGATCCTTACATGACCGATATAGTTAGCATGATATCGAGATCCGACGATTTATTTAAGATTTTTAAATTTAAAGATGAATTTCGTGCACAACATTGCATATAAAAGAAAGGGAAACACATTTGTAGTAAAAAAGGTCGTCCATTCATCATAATAAAATTAAGTTTTTTCTTGATTCATTTGTTAATAGAAAGAGAAGAGGGATAGCTCTCTTATTCTAGCAGAAGTACGTATATGAGCTATGGGATTTAATTCTTAATTTTGTATGAGTTATTGATCAAAGAAAAAGCAATGATGTGAGAAGTCTATATATATAATTTCTCCTACGTACTCCGTTGAACCTTTTTTCCTAATAAAAATTGATAGAAAATCTACAACATATACAGAGAAATGTGAAGTTCTTCAATTGAGAAGAATTCGTTTCAAAAGGACGTAGGAATCTCCTTGTAGTGAGTGAAACTCCAAGAAAATTAAACAACCTGCTGGGGAACATCCATACAACTATCCTCCGATCCCTTCTTTTCTTTTCAAGTAGGCAGGCAATAAAACGTATTTAGCATAGCCAAGTTCCAAAAAAAAAAAAAAAGCTATAAAATAAGGGAAAAGATGAGGTTCTCTTGTTAAGCACCTTTCATTTGTACCATAATTTTGTCCTTGGAACGATTAGAGAGCCCAAAAACGTGTTATTCACCCCATAAAAATCCATTTTCAAAAAGTCCCTTTCTCTTGATGACCTAAATCATTCACATGGAAGCCAAGGAAGAAAATGAAAAAAACGAATATAGTGGATGGTTATTGAGGTCTCAGTCTTCCTATAGCGTATTCTCTAATTAATTCCAAGATAAAAAAAAAAAAAAATTACAAGGATGGTGTAGATAAACTTAGTAGAAAGTATTGTTATATATATATATATATATATATATGGGAATGGATGAAAGGTCGTTTATCACTTTTATAAATGCCCACCTCTTAGCCCCAACTTGCTTCCATTTTCTGCATCTCTCCTACTCAGATTCGTAGGAACAAAGAAGAGAGAAACCCCAGAGCAAAAGATCCTTACTTTCTCTCCTTAATAACTACTATCTCTACAACCCCTACTTTGGTTTATTTCCTCCCAAGGTTAGTTACCAAAACACTGAGACATGCATCTCGTTGTATTCTTGAGTGCTTCACTTGTTTGGGGCTTATCAATCTTCTCTTCTTATCTCTTCTTCATCATAGTGACTGAGGAACCCCATCAGATGAAACTTTTAATTTTCTAAAAAAGATTTACTTTCAAACGTTTCTGTCACTCTCTGCCGTTTCAATCTCCAGATTGAAGCATTACTAGTTCATCCCTTTGTTTTGTTTCTCAATTATTTTCATATCCATGAAACCATAACAAGGGCTAATTCAAGAGCTAGCTGCAGGCGTTCATGGAACCCCTTTCTTCTGTTTATTTTGTCTTCCATCATGAGCTATTCAGTGCTCAAGAGTATTCCTGCTAAATATGCTATGAATTATCCTTATATATAAATCATTCTTGAATTAATTACTAGCTAGTAGTTCAGTAATTTTATTACTCTCTTTTCTGCTGTCTTCACCCAGTTTGTGTTTTGGATCAGCTAGCTAGGCAGCAGCTATGGCATACCAAAATGAACCCCAAGAGAGCTCTCCCCTGAGGAAGCTGGGGAGGGGAAAGGTGGAGATCAAGCGGATCGAGAACACCACCAATCGCCAAGTCACTTTCTGCAAAAGGCGGAATGGTTTGCTCAAGAAAGCCTATGAATTATCTGTTCTTTGCGATGCTGAGGTTGCACTCATCGTCTTCTCCAGCCGTGGACGCCTTTATGAGTACTCTAACAATAGGTATATACTTAGTTCCTCGGCTCATGAATTCTCCATGTTGCAAACCCTCTTCAAGTGCTCAAAGTTGGTTTTTCTTGCTTTCTCATCCAAAGGGATTTGTTTTTTCTTTTTGCTTATGTCAGTGTTAATTTTTATTGCTTTGGTTTTGAGCTGTTTCTTTAATTGGTTTTCTTCCATCATCATTTTCTTTCTTCAATTGGTTTTCAACGTTTGTTGTGGGGAAAAAAAATAGGAGCCTGGTGTCAAGGTTTTTAGCTTCTGAGCTAGATCTTCGGGTGTCTTTAAAGTAAAAGAACACAATCATTCTTTATGCTGCAGTTTGGATTGAATTTCTTCTCAAAATACAATTCACTTGTCTTTCTTTCTTCTATTTCTTTTCTTTTCCTTGTATAAGCATAATTAATGTTTTGTTTTTCCTTTTCTTTATTTCACCCTTAGATGATTGTGATGCATACATGATTTTGAGTTCTTGGTACATAGATCTGGTGTATTAGATAGACATAGAAGCACAATTATAAGTGTAATAAGGTAGTAGAAACAAGTAGAGGGCTGGGAAAATGTATGCAGGCATGTGATATCAGCCTCTTTATCTCCTCCCTTGATGTTAAGTTTGCTGTTTCCTTTTTCTTTCTTTTCCATCATTCCTCTTGAACTCTGCCTCTCTCCTTTACTCTTTTCTTGCACATACATGCATGTTTGAGTCATCTCTAGGGCTAAAGAGATTACCTATAGCTAAAGCTGTCATCTTCTCATTAGTCCAAACCCTCCCATCTCTTCTCACTTCCAAAATAGCACGTCAGTCGGACATAAGAAGAAAAGAGTACAAAGTCAAATTAAATGTGAAAAAAAAAGAAAGGGTTTTTTTATATGTCATGTCACCAAACACACAAACATATATTACTAGGGTTTCAAAATCCAAATCCCCAAATGGGTTTCTTCATCTTATTTTATTTTTCCAAAACAATCACTAGGATCTCTCAATTTAGGATTCTTTTTCCTCTAATTCACACGAATTTCACAAAATCTCTGTTCGAACCCACGTGGGGAAAGTGAAAAGCTTTTTGTTTTTCAAGCATAGCCCTAGTTAGGGTTCATATTTAAGTAACCACTTGAAGTCATCAAAATTGAACCGAAACTTTAGTGCAAACTATTCAATCAACCATGTGGATTCTTCCATAACCAGTCAAAAATTAAGTTAGATTTCACCTAGATTTTTACCCTTTTTAACCTCGGTAAGAAGGGTACAGTAACTGGTTAGGGTTTAATAGCCAGTTCAATATATCAGATTGTTGTTTTGGTTTATGAAAAGAATCTTTGGTCACGTCACACACGATTTTTCAGTTCTTGACTACTGACAAAAGGGTTCAAGTCATGATTCATGAAAATGAACCATAAATTTTGAACTCCCAATCTGCAAAAAAAAAGAAGAAGAAGCAATACCACACAGAATATTGTCCATTTCTTCTCCTTAGATCCCTCCCTCTCTCTGTTATTTTCTTTCCCATAGTGAAAGAGAGATGGAACAACGAGAAAGGGTTAGCTAAGGTCATGATGATGCCACTGTTGGTCATTGTTGAGTGTGGTTTGCGTTTGTTCAAGATCTTGAATATATGTATGTATGTATGTGTATGTATGTACGCAAGTTCTTTTAGGAAGAGAGAGTTAATACAGAGAGAGAAAGAGAAGAGACGATGTACGACAAGTGCTAGCCAATGGGAGACTTCTGTCAATTTTGGCTTTTTTAATGTAAATAGAAGCGTAAAACTCTAGCAGCTGCTGCTGCTGCTCCTCTCTGAGAGTTTCAGTCACATTCAAGAAAACAAAAAAAAATAATTTTTTATCTTATTACAAATGAAATAGAATATCGAGGTGGGTAATAGATGGTGGCTCAAGAGATTATCCACCATAGAAGAAAAAAAGAAAAATAGATATTGCCCACCATGTAATGAGGAATTGACAAGTGGGATAGATGTGACCGTTGATTTAGCTTGGCCAATCATGTTATAGGACTCAGTGACAGCTTGGCAGAGACAGCCAATCACTGGTTCGACGAAGTTAAGGTATCAGAAAATCTAGATATCTGGGTCTTGTCTTAATTGACAAAATGTGTTCACATCTTACTGTTATTATTATGGCAAAATTTTAGGATGCACAAAGAACTGGGTGGAGGTTTTCCCATCCATCTTCTTCTTTAGGGTTTTAAATGAGTTAACTTAATGGAGTTATTAGTTGATTTGACTCTTTGATTTGAATGTTCTTACCTTAAAATCATGGCTTAACATCATCCGGTGTTGGTACAGGGGCATGATTTTGCTCTCTCCCTCTTCAGTCAATTTCATCATTTATTTTGATATATAATTTTCTTTTTCCCTAATGTTAAGCCTCTACTGTCACATCTTTAAATTACTAGAGGGATATGTAACTGATAACTAGTAACTTCACATAAAATACTGTACAATATAGATTTAAAAAAGGAATTTTATATAAAATTTGAACTCTCAATTTTATTTTATTTTTGTTATTTGGATGAGTAGTTTGTCTAAAGCAATAGCTAATATGGAGGGTATTAAGAAACTGCCTCTAGTTGTTGACACAAAAGCCTTGAAGCACGTATTTTACTCGCTAATTCACACTTCTTGGCTGTGCTCTTACCATCTTGGAAAATAAATGGATTTCAAAAAAGTACATGGTTTCTTAATCTATTTGAAATGATTTAATAATGAAAAATAAAATCAAATGTAAAGTCTTAAATGTAATAAAAAATAATTTTCGATGTTTTTTGAGTGTTTTTTTTTTTATAATTTTGAAATCTTCATATTTATATGTCCATATAAAACATAGGAAAAATCATCAATTCTCAAAATTATTGGAGAAAAACACCTACATATGCATTATCGATCAACTACACAAATAGGAAGTAACCATTCGAAGAAAATTAAAGACTAGAGACATCAAAAGTTGACAAACATGTGTACATGTGTTAATGTAATCGTGTGCAAGTGTCATGTCAGTTGAGTTACCAGTGCTAAGTGTTGCTTCCGTTAATGTTATAACAAATTATCAATATATGTAAGTACTAATTTTAAAGAATATTGCTATTAAATAGTAATTAAGCTATCTTTGGATACATAGAAGACCATGGGAAGTGAAAAGTTTCCTTGATAAAAGGAGTTGTGGTTTTCAATATATATATATATTCAAGAATGACATGAGAAGTCTCTTAATACAGGCCTCCAATGAAAAGGAAATGAAGAATAATTTTCCAATTACTTTCGAGTAAAAAGTTATCTATGTTCAATATTTTCTTTTCTTTAAAAAAAAGAGAGAACAGAATAGAAGAATGTATAGATCTGTCTGTTTTTTGTTCTTTGATAACTAGAATAGTGTATGTTTCAGTTTCTTGGTAAGAGGTTAGATGTGAAGTTCTTATAATACTATAACAAAATATACTTCATCATTTGAGGGGTGGAGGAGATCTTACAAACAAACTACTGAACCCAATTCCCTTTTACTTTTAGTAACATCCCAATTTTGGTGTTGAGATATTGTGATAAGGTAAAGTTATATACTTTGGCCAAAGTAATTTACAGGATGAAGCCTTCTTCTCCCTGATTAGTGACTTTCTGAGGTATTAACATCAGAGTTCTGAAGATTATCCAAAAAAACATCAGAGTTCTGAAATTTATTAGGGCCAGAGATTTAATATTCTTGAAATCCTCAATTGCAGATAATTATGAAATTTAAGATCAAAATGAAATATCCACAGGATCACTTATTTATGACTAAAATTTGTTTTTGGGGTGACATTCTTCCACATTATTAGAATGCACGTTGTGATGACACTTGCTTTTTCTTGATGGAAATGATGACATGAATGCGCAGTGTCAAATCTACAATTGAAAGGTACAAAAAGGCATGTGCAGATTCTTCCAACAACGGGTCAGTTTCTGAAGCCAATGCTCAGGTATCATTTATCAGCTCTAACAATTGTTTACATGTGCAGATTCTTCCAACACTTTGTTATAATCCTTTGTGTCCTACTGGTTTTTGGTTTTGGATACTGATTAGTTTGTAATGTATGCACTAGGGCTGAAAAAAGGCATACAGAATTATGATATTATAGAACAAAATTACCAATTAACAGTATTTTTCTTTCTTTTTTAATAAATTACAGTATAGTTTTTCGTGAATTTATGTGCGAGTGTTTACACTGAATTTCAAAATGTGCATGTACGTTTTGAGGCTAGTGTAGAACCACAGAAAGACAGTATATATGGAACTACCAGCATATAACAAAATCCTTTTTATGAAATTTTATCGTCGATGTTTTACACTAAATTCTCTCACTATTCATTAACAGCGTAATTAACAACATGCTGTTAAATTATAGAAGGAGTTCAAGCAATATTCCTAACAATCATTTATTGCCAATATTTGTCAAATACCCTTTGTGATAACCTCATTTGTGTAAAATCGATTAAATACATACCTATTTAATTTTGCTTCTCAGAGTGGAGGTTTTTTCCTACTGCATTGGGAGTCATGAGTGTAAACCTGCATTATAGCCAGTTTTGTGTACAGAAACCCTTTTCCTTCCTCTGTTGCTGTGGCCCTATTGTATCAATTTATTTCCAGTTTGATTCGGTATTATATACATGTTTCCAAGAAGTATAAGAGAGAAATGTACATCACTGATATTTTCTACTTATATTTTGAGTTCTAATCTGAACTCGAGGATCTTAATCTAGTTATTTATAATGTTTTATTGCCTTTTGCTTTTGCATTTCAGTTCTATCAGCAAGAAGCTGCCAAGCTGCGCTCGCAAATTGGTAATTTGCAGAATTCAAACAGGTATGATCATTTGTGATCTTGATCAATTTGTTAGATAAAATTTGTTTTTCCTCTTCCAAACTCCGTTTAAGCAAATTAATTTTCAGGAATATGCTGGGTGAATCACTTAGTGCATTGAGTGTGAAGGAACTTAAGAGCTTGGAGATAAAACTTGAGAAAGGAATTGGTAGAATTCGTTCGAAAAAGGTCTTTATTCTAGTACTCAAATGATTCTCTCTTTTTTTAAGTCAAATATCACTTTAATTTTCCTTGTATTGCCACTAACAAGTTTTGTTTTGTCTTGTTTTCCTTTTGTTTTTTAATTCCTCCCTCAAACCTGCCAGAATGAGCTGTTGTTTGCTGAAATTGAGTATATGCAGAAGAGGGTAACAACTTTTGTGCTCATATTCACCATGACTTCTTCTATTTGAGATAAAAAAATCAAGTTTTTGCCAATTTAATGATCCTATGGTGAACCTCTTCTATTGTATTTTCACTCCAAAAATTTTCTTTGATTCATTGAATGAAAATGCAAATTGCAGGAGATTGACTTGCACAACAATAACCAGCTTCTCCGAGCAAAGGTCTTTCTACTTATCTATTTATCAATGCCTTGTGTGTGTCTGAACTTGGATCTTAATATCTTAGATCGTTGGTGGGTTGTTTTTATTTAGTAAATATGACACTACGTGGGGCTTATGTTGATGTTGCAGATTGCAGAGAATGAAAGAAAGCGACAGCACATGAATTTGATGCCGGGAGGTGTCAACTTCGAGATCATGCAGTCTCAACCATTTGACTCTCGGAACTATTCTCAAGTTAATGGATTGCCGCCTGCCAATCATTACCCTCATGAAGACCAGCTCTTCAGTTAGTGTAAGTATTTCCTTTGCAATGAGCTGTAGTTTTTCATCAATTAATTACTGATGAGCATATAATTAACTACTTTGATCTGGATGGGTTTCAGTAGCAGCAGCGGCTGAATGGTTCGTGGTCTGTAAAAATTTATTGGAAGGATATAATAACTGATGCTGTGCCTTCTAATTCTCATAATCATTTGATCTTTCAATTAGTTAGATGATGATTTACGCATTCTTATTGAGATTTTTACCATTGGATGATAAGAGGGAATTGCAATATTTAGCTGTTGTACTAAAAGTAGACTGCTGTTATCAGCACCCCATGCTCACTGAAGAACTAGAAGATTACCCAACCTAGTTTTACTTCACTGAACCGTTTGCATGCAAGAACTTAAAGCGTAATCTGATTTCCCAAGTGACAAGTATATGTTTCTAACTCCTTGACGAATCTGCTGCTGATTCCTTTGCTGGTTTATATTATTCTTATGACTACAAACACAATACTTTTCAACTAGCTAGTGAATGAATAATCATTTCCTTATGTTGCAGTTAAAAAGCACCAAGTGCAGCAACTCCTCGCATTTCCATATTCCATGGAGAGTACCTACTATTTCACTGAGCGCAAAAGCTGCAAGTACGCTAAAACAAAAATCTGAAGTAGCATAACTCAAATTTGTGCCGGTGGAGAGCCTAGTACTCTTCCTCCATGTATTGCTTTTCCAGTCCCAGTTAAGACATAACAAATGTCAGATAAGGATTTCTTTTCTGCATGTTTCATGAAGGCACTAAGATGCTGTGACAGTACTTGTGACTAACTTATTATATATTTTGTCTTATATTTCTTATCTTTCATCTTGTAATATTTCTTCGCGTATCTAGTATTGCTTTTCATTCAAACCCTTCCGTGACCCAGAATCAGGACCACTGCCTTAGCATGCTGTTCATCAGCGGTACATGTAATAGAGGCCTCTATATTTTGCTGCCAGCTTAATATACAGTTTACATCTTTCATGTGTGAGTTCAGCACGAGTAATTAATTTTATGGTTATTTTCTTTGTAACAGAGCCTCTTGATGTCTATTTGTAAGCATTGCGAGGTTTTTAAAGATTAAATTAATACGTAAGCTGAATGTCTCGCAAAAGGTACAAATTGCTTCAGCTGCTCAATCCAGTGCATGCCTACGTACAGGCTGCAGCAAAAGGCAAAGGGTCTGGTGTAGGTAAACCTAGAGCAACAATAATGTAGCTGTAGTAGTTGAAGAGCTAGAGCTTTCAAGATGTGCTTCGTGAGTGAGAGCATACGTAGTTCACAGGGGCAGGAGGTGGTGTTTGGTGACAAGAGATTCGTAACTGTAGTAGAAAAGCCACCATGGAGTTTAGACAGTGTTCATACGTACTGAAAGAAGAAGATCTATGGTAACAACAAAGAATCAACATTTTTAAGCAGAATGATTCCTTTTTTGCGATTTTGAAGTTGAAATTTAATGCCAAGCTCTCTAGCTATGGGTTTCGCAAGTAAGTGGCCATGAAAAATGCATCAAGGTTCAGAAAAGGATTTTGTACGATCATAATGGTGTCATGTTCATGCCATGAGGATTTTGTACGATCAAAAGGATTAATTCTTTTATACGAAATCCAGTTTAAATCATGTAATTTAATATTGGGTTTAAGCTAACAACTTAAATTTGTTCTTTGACAAGTATACAATACAATACATGTAAGATACCATGTGGTACATATAATCTCCTAACTTGAAAGATTAAACCTTAAAGAAACTTCGCTGACAAAACATGTAAAAATGGAGTTATGAAGACTAGGGCTGGACATAACATCTTCAAACTTGTTTCCTTTTTAATGTTTGTGGAACACTGGAATCATTAATGAATTTAACTCTTTCTAATTGCAGGCATTTAATTATTGTGCAAGCTATAACAATTTTTTTAAAGGCAAACACCATCCAAAAATTTAAAAATTGGACAAGAAAATTTCTTTAAGTTTGACAAATATCATGAAAATCGTCTTTTGTATCCAAAATGTCCTTAGCAACTATTTAAGAAACAATTAAATTAAAGAAAGAATATAAAAATGGACTTGATTATATTTTAGTATATATAAGATTAATAGAAATTTCTAAGGCTACCAAATTGGGATTTAACTAGATGTTGGAAGGTTTAAAAAACTAAATTATTAGATCAGAAAGTAAAATCTTGAAATTTTACAAAATATGACTAAAAATATCCATATCAAAACCAAAAAAAAAAAACATAATTTCAATTTATAAGTACAAATAATCATTGTTTTGGACAAAATCAAAATCAAGTGAAAGTAAAAAACACATAGAGAAGGAAAAACAATAGTAATGCTAAACAACAAGAAAAAATGAAAAGAAATAACTCTGATAATATACATGGATTATTGGATTAGTGGGATGTATAAATAGGTCCTATTTTAAAATCATGATACAATGATTTATATATCATTGTCATATTTTTTTTCATGTTTAGTGTTGCTAAATTAGAAAAAACCATATGTGTGACTATATATTAAGAAATAATAAATATTGCAAGGAATAACCAGAAAAGGAAATGAAATGGAAATAAATTGATTTTAGATGAGAATCATTATTAATAAATGTAGAGATGGCAATTTAATTTGAACCCGATGGATACTGACTCAAACCGACTTGAATTAGTGGATTTTTTAGATAGTTACCTTATCCGATGGGTAATAAATATTGTATGAATATTATCAAATACGAACTATACCTAACCCGATATATAGTAGGACAATGGATATCCATATGGATATCAAAAACTCGATGGATAAGGTATATATATCTAAATTTTGACTTGATGGGTAATAAGTAGGATATTAATATAGAAAAACCTAACATATGGATGTCTATTGATATTCCTAAATAGATGCACAAAAGATTAAAAGTAAAATATGTTGTTCAAAGATTAAAGCAACTTAACAAATTAGAAGGGGGTGAATCATGTGTATTACTAAGTTTTACAATTAATAAAATTACTTCAAGTAAATGTAATAACAAACAATATAATTAAAGTACTTAGAGTAAAGAGTTAAGGGAGCAAATTTGCAAAACAAAAATTTAACATAGTTCAGCAAATCTATATTCACAACTCAGGTGTCATACTGTACTTAAATGTTGTATTCTTTAATATGTCCAAGCTTTAGAGTACAATTGTCATTTGATGAATCCATATTATACCACTTGAAAAAATCGTTCTATAAGATTTTTCCCCAAACGCTATATTTATGTATTGTCACGATTCAAAGTTCAACACTTGTCAGATTTTTCAGGCTTTTCACCCTTCATTTTGTATGAAATAAATTCAAAACCCTAACTTGTTGATTATAATAAATCAAAAACCAAATGTATAAGGATGAATTCCAAAGAAGTAATCTTTGAACAAATCTAAAAGTTTCATGAAGAATACTCTCACAAATAAGTTTTAATTCTGAATAATCAATTTATCATCCTAAATACAAGCTAAATAACTCTATTTAATTATGCTAGGCAAAACATCCTAAACAAGGCTAAATTTTTTTTAAAAAAAAACTCTAAATAAAAATAAATAAATAAATTAGAATAATATGGAAAATTCTAGATAGTAATTTCTAGTCCTTATCAGAATGCCTTTTCTAATGCCTGATCATAAAAAAAATAACCTCATAGAAAACAAGGCTTTTAGAATCTTCTGGATAAATATTAGCCCGATCCAATAATTGGATCGAAAGTTATGTTTATTAATATAAAACTACACATTTAAAAATAAGACTATTCTGCGTGCAAGTAGGAAATCAAGTTGAATCCACAAGTCTTGTAGGAAATAAACTCAAATATATCTTGAATTAGCCCATTAATTGTGTCATTAATTTTCTTAGATGTTGTCCTTGTAATAGGTCAAATTGATAGATGTAATGGATCCTACCATATCGCTTTATGATTATCATCAAGTAATGTCCTAGTTTACCACACTTTAAACAATTTCCTATTATTGGCTTTGTGTATGGGTTGGCTAGCTTAGGAAGTTTATTCAACCTTTCTACCATTATGTCATCCTTCTTAGTAGCCTACTAATGGGAATTTATTAGGTTGCTTGAATAGTCTTACCATTCAGAGCCTTGACTTACTAGTTCTTATGGTTTGGCTCAAATTAGTTGCTATTGTACTACAACTTCTATAATAGTATATATGCTTTCAAAGCTAAGTTTAGCACATCATTAAGCGTATGCACCATCTATGCATCAATTTATCTCTAATAGCAGGATCCAAACCTTCCAAAAACATAGCAACTATTTGGCCCTCAATCTCTTAGAACTAGTTGCACTCTATCATATTTATAAAGTCAGTAGTGTATTCATGAACAATTTTTCTATCCCAAGTACACTTTTAATATTTAAAAGACAAATATTATTCAAAATCTAAGGGTAGGAATCAATCTCTTAACATATTCCTAGTTAAAACCAAAAATAAAAAATAACCTACCTTGTATGACAATATCACCTTAAACCCTTCTACACCAGGAAAACATTCCTCTTTTAGCCTAATTACAACCATTTGTGCCACATTTATTTATGATATTTGTCGCATGCTCACGGTGGAGCGCGGCGGAGCGGCGACCCTCGATTTATTTCGGGTTTTTTTATTTAGGAATAAAGGAGTCGTCACATAGTATTTTGATCACTAGGAAACCTAACTGGTCTTTCAGAGATTCTAAAGCAAGGGACTGGTTGCGTAAAGGGAAGGTTTTAGCACTCCTAGTACGCCCTACCTTAAGGTAAACTGCTTGGTGTTTGGTTTGCCTTATAATTGCTATGGTGTTGGTGTTTTCTAATCCCATTAGTTTTTCTAAGTTTGATTCAAACTAAATTTATTAAGATAAAAATCCAAGGAGATACCATGTGCTTTAAAAGCTCATTTTTCCCTTAGTATTTCAAGAGTTTACGACTCGTAAATCGTAAGGAGAAGGGACAAAAATTTAGAAATCTAAAGAAATTTAGGGCGCTTTAAAAGCCTATTTTTGCCTTAGTGTTTCATACTCTCACGGTTCGTAAATCGTGGAGTAAAAAATTGAAATGTCCTCGATTATAATTAAGCCTTCTTTAAAGGATGTGTGATGACTTATTAATCCTAAAAAATTATTTTGGATATTTACCACATAGGGTTTCTTTATCCAAATATTAACAGTGAATAATAACAAGTTATTCCCAATAATATTTTGGATATTCATCCCTTTGGGATTTCTTTATCAAAACATTAAAGGTGAATAATAGATGAATTATTCCTAAAAAATTATTTTGGATATTTACCACTTAGGGTTTCTTTATCCAAATATTAATAGTCAATAATAAGAAGTTATTTCCAATAATATTTTGGATATTCATTCCTTTAGGATTTCTTCATCCAAACATTAACGATAAAAAATAGATGAATTCTTCCCAAAATAAGATTTTTATATTTTTTGGAATATTGGTCAATACCCTTTGGAGTTTTACAAACATGTTGTAAAATCCAGAAATGCAAGAAAATAATTTTTGTTGTGTTTAAGAAATCCATGCCAAAACACATTTTCGAAACTTCAAATATTTTTTTTTTAATATATAAAAAACGTTCAAAACATGTCAAGGTATTGGCCGTATGTAGCACACAAGAAAACATTTTTTATATTTTTGTCAAAACGCAAACATCACAATTAGACGTAAACATCAAAATGGAAAGCAACAAGCCATCATACATATTATAAGAATTACAAGAAACTTAAAAAAAATTGTAACAAAAATTGTTCAAAGCCAAATCAACTTAAAATTATGTAACTAGAAAGGAATAAACTCGTATGCATGAGTGAGCCAAAGTTCTGAAACTGAAAATTTGAAATCAAACCCCTATGTCTGTGCCTCACAACCCCATTATTTCCTCACCTTAAAAACAAACTGCTTTATTCATTTCACCACCCCAACAGAGAGAAACAAAACAGAAATTGGGAAAGCATGCTTTATTACAAACAAAAAGACAAAGTCATGGCCGACTAACCTTTCCTCCAGCAGGCGTAAGAAGAGAAAAGAACAAGAGGGTCCCTAAAGTTCCCGCAGCTGGAGCACTAGGGAAGAAACACCTGCAGATCCTGTTTTGCAGGAAATGAAACAAAAGACTAAGAAACAGCTCACGCGTGCCTCCTGATGGACGAAAACAATGACGTTAAAGTTATGATGTGCTAGTGGAGTCTGTGTTCTCTTGCTCTTTCTTGTTTTTCCTGCCGCTTGCCTCTCTTTTTCTCCTTCTTTTTTTCTCTTCTCCTCCTTTTTTCTCCCATTTCTTCCTCTTTTCTGTCATGCTTCCCCTTTTTTTTTGTTCTCTTCTTTTCTCGTTTTTCATGCTCTTTCTTTCTTCTTGTTTTGCCTCTGTCTGCCTTTTTTTCCTTCTGTTTCTCCCCCTTTAGGTCAGTAGAGACAACGTATATATATTTTATACACAGCTCTTATTAGGAAAGATTCAATGCATTAATCTAGGATGCAAATCCCAACTGATTTGTAGCCAAATAATACAAATGAGGAAACTGCAATATTCTAATTGATTATGTGCTGATTCTAGTGATTTATTTCCAACATTAACACATCATCCCAGCCATCTATGATAGGGATAAAATCCCAGCCATTAGATGATGGTGAGGTTTTTCTCTTTATGGCATTTTGCAGCTGTCAAAAGTTGTTGTTTCCTATGAATTATAGCTGCACAAAAACATGATTTTCCTTATTCAGTGTGGTAGAAATCCCATCATTTATGATGATCCAGCCCCCTCTCCAACTTCCAATATCCTTTTTCAATTAAATCCCTCATTTTAGCACTTTTCAATTCAGTCCTTGGTCCAAAAAAAATCCTTTGAATCAGGCCCGCGAACTTTGGCTAAACCCTTCTCGCGGCAGGATTCTCTTCTTTCACTTTAGATATTCAAATAGAAATATCTTGAGATTCTGATATTGAAATCAAGCGATTCAAAAGCCCAAATTCATCTACACTTCCAGGACTACAACTTTGATGAGGATTTGAAGTGAGATAAAATCGTTTTAGAGAACAAAATCTGGTAGTAATCAGGTTGGTCAAAAAGGATCTCCTAATCTAATTCAGAAACTGACAATGCCAAGCATCCCGATATGGCTGAAAGTATGACCTAAGAACAAATCAAAAAAACTTGTGACAGAAATAGAGTCTTTACTGCAGAACTCGGGTCAGGATCCTTCTCGCGGTAGAATTCTCTATTTTCATGTTAGAAATTTAAACGGGAATATTATGAGCTTTTGATATCGAAATCTAGCGATTCAAAAGTCTCAAATTCATCTACCCTTGTAGAGCTATAACTTTCATGAAGGATAAAAAATGAGATAAATTTGTTTTGAAGAACAGAATTGCAACCAAACTCGGCTGGAAACCTTCTCGCGGCAGGATTCTATGCTTTCACGCTAGATTTCAAACAGGAATATCTTGAGCTTATGATATCAAAATCAAGCAATTCAAAAGCCCAAATTCATTTACGTGTCCCAGACTACAACTTTGATGAGGGATTCGAAGTGAGATAAAATCATTTTAGATAACAGAATCTGGCAGGAATCTGGTTGGTCAAAAAGGTTTTCTCTGCTTTCATGTTAGAAATTTAAACGGGAATATTATGAGCTTTTGATATCGAAATCAAGCGATTCAAAAGTCTCAAATTCATCTACCCTTGTAGAGCTATAACTTTCATGAAGGATAAAAAATAAGATAAATTTATTTTGAAGAACAGAATTGCAACTAAACTCGGCAGGAAACCTTCTCACGGCAAGATTCTATGCTTTCACGCTAGATTTCAAACAGGAATATATTGAGCTTATGATATCAAAATCATGCAATTCAAAAGCCCAAATTCATTTACGTATCCCAGATTACAACTTTGATGAAGGATTCAAAGTGAGATAAAATTATTTTAGATAACAGAATCTGGCAGGAATCTGGTTGGTCAAAAAGGTTTTCTTGATCTGACGATGCCTAACATCCAAATTTGACTTAGAGTCTGCCCTAAAAACAGTAATCCCTATGACCCAATAAAGGTGTAGGTTAATTTTTCAACATGTCATGAGTGACAAAATATAGCTAGGATGGTCAGATGTCGTACCAAACCAAGTCAGAATCAGAGCCTAAGTTGGAACAAAAAAGTGCGATAGCAGCAGAATATGTTTTTTAAAATGCAAATTCTGAGGGATTTATATGAAGACTCCTTATCAGCCTAAGAAACCTAACGCTTTTGGCAGCAAAGGGGGAGGATAAAAAGAGTAGAAAACAACTCAAACAGGGTTCGAAAAAATATTTCTTTCTCCTCCGTTTTTGTCAATTTTCCAGCAAACATAAGCTACACTCCTGCACTTGGTTCAACAAGGGTACACACCATCTTCAGCACATGAGGTCCGAAAATGAGTAACAACAATATTCATGTATAATCTATAACCCTATCACAATCATCAAATCAATAAATAAAATCTTTTATTTCCAAATCTACACTAAAAATGGTTGGTGTCAATTTTTAAATGGAACGGATTAGAATGATGGTTAAATTTATCTCACTTTTCTTTATCTTTTACACCATATCGAGAAAAATAACATTCTTCAACTGTTTATCTACCAAAATGCTTTATAGAAGCCTAGAAAACACATGGGTTTGGTTTATAGGTACATGTCTAGCTTTAAATGTGTTGCGAGGCAAATCTCAATATTCTACCCTAACATTAGTATTGATTTGTTATTTCATTAAGTGACCTTTCTAGTTGGTCAAACCTTTACTTTGGACCCTAATCACCACCACCTAGGTTATTTCATTAGTATCAATTTGTTATTTCATTAGTATTGATTTGTTATTTCATTAAGTGACCTTTCTAATTGGTCAAACCTTTACTTTGGACCCTAATCACGACCACTTAGGGTTTTTTATGCCTTTTAAAAAACCTTCATGATGTTCCTGATATGCATCCCTTAATCAATGTCACCAGTATGGGTGATACCTATTATCCATTAGTTAGCTCAATCCAATTTGAATAACACTTGACACAACATATAGCAAAGAAATGAGGTTTATTGCATGTAAAAATGTCAAAAAGACAAAAATAATAAATTTTAGAAAAAAAACGCATGAGTCTATACATTTTTAAATAGATAATTGAGTTTCAAGCTCCAAAATAGTAATTTAAATAATCTATTGTAGTAAACTATAGGCTAAATAAAAAGAATTATCAGAAAATCCAAAATCAATACCAAAATAAAAGGAAGATAATTAGGAAATTAAGCTATATTTTTTAAAATAAGAGCAATCTAAGGTAGATTTAGAAATATGAATAAAAAAGGTCTTGAAAATAGTTCTTTAAAATGCATTTTGATCTTAAAAATAAGCTCAAATGGAACAATGTGAATCCTTGAATAAGCTTTTTGAACTTGTATGATTTGCATCAATAAGACACCTAGATTTAAAGTTATGTCTATCAAAACAACAATGTGTATTTATCCTTCCACACTATCTTCTTAAGCTTTTACCTATGAAGTTGACCTATGAATTCTCCAACCACATACAACATTTAATAATTTCCCTCTTATGATAGTCATAGATAGCTTTCTAAAAAATTTTATTTTATGAGTTACAAATAGTTATGACATCCATTTATGGCTTAATTGGCTAGAGAGAAGATTACATCTTGCTTAGTTAGATGTTCTATAAAGCCAACAGAGCTAGCACAAATGATAAAAGACTAGAGATATCTTGAGTTCAAATCCCATCCTTGATAGCTTGTGTAAATAATTGTTGTGGATTGCCCTTTGTTGAGCCTTTTTTTTTTGTAAAAACCAAACTAAATGGACTCCCATCGATCAAAGGATTGGTGTGATTTCACATAATCAATCTCAAACTATGAAAGACCAGTTACAAGGTTCAAAGGAGTTTATACATGAAATCCCACTAATTGTAAATGTCAAAAAAAAGATGTTAATTGTTACATGGAATAACATTATGGTCTTGAGCGTATGATCTTTAATACCAAGTTCTCGTTGGGAAGAATGGAGTCATATGATCAAAATATGAAAAGCAGTGAATTAATAGATAGCTTTTTCTTTCTTTTGGTTTTAAAAATAATTGATGATTCTACTTTGAACCTTTTAGAACTTTTAAAAATTTAAATTTTCTAAGCATTCTTGATTCTGACGTGTAAGTGAAGTAAATTTCTTTGATTTCAAGCACAGAGCAATTATATTCAACTAGAAATTACCTAAAAAAATAGAAATTTTAGGATGGATGTCAAGCAACTATCATAACCTCCTTAGTGTTTGGAAGAAAACAATACAAAAACAAGTATTACATGTTGTTGTTAGGCTTTTTTTTAATATTGTTTTCCAAAAGAGTCATCCTAACTTACACCCAAAGAATTACTCTTCACATTTTTGTTTAATCTAAAAACAACTTAAATTTCACCATTATGCAAGCGATAATTTTAAGGAAGCAAAATAAATTATGTTGATGAAGCAAAAAACCCAAAATGTGTTTACACATTACTCAACCAACTAAACAACTCCATATTATCTTATTTTTTTATTATTTTCATTACAATTATTGAATAATCATTATTAAATTTAACAGTTTTACTGTTGGAATTTATATTAACAGTCCATTGGTAGAGGGTCACTAGTTTAGACTCATAGATCTTTCAATTGAGAAAAAGATCAACCATTAAATTAAACATGAGACAAGCTTAAATAGAGTTGCATCATACTTTCACATACATACTCTCCATTTACTTTTTTTAACATTTTACATTACAAATCACAATAAGAAAATAAATGATATACAACTACCAGTGTGAAAGTTTCTACGTTTGCAAGTTGAATTCCTTATCATACTGAAGAGGCCATATAGTGTTACATATCATCACAACGAAACATGCATAGCTAATCACTTTAAAGCTTTATAGTATTGTCCGCAAAGCATTGTATGAAATTGTTCCAGTGATTAAGTTCAAGAACTCGGAAGGATGAAAGGAATCCCAAAACAATGCCAAATTCCTATTTAGGCATGGAAGTTTGGAAGGAATACATAAACCATAATCGTTCACTTGACAACAACTCTTGATTAAACCTCTTGTACCTTCATATCATAAAATAAAACATTTATTAATATTATTCTAAAAAACATATAAATAGAAGAATTTAAGAAAATACACAAATTCATCATGTATAAAATTTATAGAATAAAAAACACTTTTACCTAGAACGTTGATGTATTTCCATATAATTTCATAAATCTCCAAATAGATAAAGTTTGCGCCAATTAGTTTGTTATTTAAATCTTGGACACGCAATTTAAGAAGTTGATTGAAAAGAATTGCTGCTTTGTTTAGTTTTTCCACGCAGAGAGAGCCGTTTGTGCCATAGTAAGCAGTGGCGTTTGGGGTGCAACCTATTGGTGCAACTCCAATTATAGCCAACTTTCTTGCTCCAAAATCATGGAGAGTCTGAAGAAACAATAGAATGTTTAACTTACAAAAGTAAATAAGATCAATTAGATATTCACTAACATAAAATCAATATATAGTTGTTAACCTTTAGGTGCTGAGCATATTCTTCAACAAGAACATTAGCATATTGTTTTGGGGTATAATGACGACTTGAATTGTAATACTTTGGTAGAAAATAGTTATTAATGTAATCATTATTGCCAATCATCGATAAATATAAGCACTGTTTTAGGTAGTTTGAATGGTTTTTTCCTAGTATATGATGAATGCGAGACATGGTAACTTGGTGATGTTCTATTTGCTTGTTGAAAGAAACAAGAACGCCCTGCAAAAAAAAAAAAAAAAAAAATTTATTTTATAGTCACCATGATTATTTTTGTGTGAAAACACTTTTAAATTGCATTAAATAATTTTAACTTGTAATTACCATATGTCTTCCTGTTTCATCTCGAATTCCAGCGTAGCCAGATCCATAGTTAACACCTTCAAGGATTTGTGAGCCTTTTGCTGTTGGAAAAGATTTAATGAAACTCTTGAAACCCAAGAGTTCACCTGTTATGAAAAAGCTTCATGATCATTATTCAACATGTACTTCTTTATTTGAATTTCATTGATGAAATAAAATGAAATCATAAAGAAAATGTTATGAAAGACCTAACTACTCGTATAACAGTCTATAAATTGCATTTTAAATATATTAGAACCTACCAATTACTCCTAACTATAATGAATCTGTACTTCTAAAAATTGAAAAACAATATAAAAAAAATTTCATTTAAAACCTTATACATTAAATGGAATAGAAAAGGTATAGTAGCTTCCGAGAAAAATCATATGTCAGCATCTGGAAAAAAAAAAAGAAGAAGAAGACAAAGATCACTGATGATCTAAAACAAAATGTTAAATTTATACATATGCCTAGCTAGCATTTAAGTTTGAGATTGTTGTTATAAATCCTTGAATTGATGAATCTGAGTTAAAATATAACAAGTAATAAGACAAAATATAAGCATATGTTTAGGATATACCAAGCACATCAGGCACAGTTCGACCATTATTAAACCTTCCCGTTGGACCATCGGGAAAGTCAATCCCATATGGTAGATAGTTCACTTTTCCCTTATTCTTAAGATGGTTATTGTTGCCACTATCAACCAATGAATCTCCAAAAATGAAAAAACAAGGCACTTCTGATTTTCCATCAACATCATGTCTCGATTTCAAAACAATCACCAGAACAAATGCAAGTAGATATAATATATTCACACTAGCCATCGCAAATAAATTGAGGAAATTAAACAGGAACTATATGGAAGAGGTAAGGGAAAACTAGACAAAGCAAGGGATGGGAGGAAAAGGAAGGTGAAGTGAGAAAGAAATGAGAACTAGAACAACAAACATATAGAGAAACCAAATGGTAAGCAACTCTATTCTTTAATAAAATAAACAAACAAATGGTAACAACCATAATGTTTTGTTGCAACAAACATCCTAGAATTCGTTTCATGATAATCATATGTTATGGATAAGTTTGAATCTTTTTATTAATAAGCTCTTTTAAGGTGTTTTGATTTTTGTTTTTTCAACACATGACTATTTATACATCACATAAACCCATAAATAATATAAATTAAGTTTTTTAAATCACCACTAACCCACAAAGTATTTCAAAACTCTAAGAAAATATAAATCAACAAAAATCAATAATTAAAAGCTAAAGAAATATATAATTATATTAATCTTCATTAAATTATTAAGACATATTCATGATTGTTCTCTCAAGGT